>Ga0307507_10004685_pt1 | contig 23745 bp, 3 predicted proteins | sample 7_EM_MG_FD_207223 | JGI IMG/M metagenome (GOLD analysis project Ga0307507, IMG submission 207223) | Populus trichocarpa ectomycorrhiza microbial communities from riparian zone in the Pacific Northwest, United States - 7_EM | ecosystem: Host-associated > Plants > Roots > Unclassified | place...
AAGCTCTGCACGAAGCTCTACGTACAGAGGCTCTACGCGAAGCTCTGCGTACGGAGGCTCTGCACGAGGCTCTGCACAAGGCTCTGCACGAAGCTCTGCGTACAGAGGCTCTGCACGAAGCTCTGCGCATAGAGGCTCTGCACGAAGCTCTGCATACAGAGGCTCTGCACGAAGCTCTACATACAGAGGCTCTGCGCGAAGCTCTGCGTACAGAGGCTCTGCACAAGGCTCTGCACAAGGCTCTGCACGAGGCTCTGCGCGAAGCTCTGCGTACAGAGGCTCTACGCGAAGCTCTGCATTGGGTCCCCACTATATTCCCAATAGCGCCCTATATAGCCACCTTATTTTTTACCCTTCCTTCCTTATATCCTCCCTACCTAGGGAGGCACCAGAACGGCAGCCAGCAGAGGACCATTGCTAGAACTAGACAACTGTTGCTAGAACCAGACAACCGTCACCAGAACCAGACGACCATCGCCAGAACCAGACAACCGTCGCCAGAACCAGACGACCGTTGCCAGAACCAGATAACAACCGTTTAAATAACCAGCTAGCAAACACCACGAATAATTTAATTAATTAATTAATCAAATTGAACCAGAGCTTTAATATTGGCCTATTACCAAATTAAATTAAGGCCTCCTAGGGAGGCACCCTAGACAACCACCGTTTGAATATAATCAGGGCCTTTAATTAGGCCAACCCCTCCCCTAAATTAAATTATACACTGACACAGGCAGGTAGGTAGGTAGGCAGGTAGGCAGGCAGGTAGGAGACGACCATCGCCAGAACTAGACAACCGTTACCAAAACCAGACAACCGTTACTAGAGCTAGACGACCGTCGCCAGAGCCAGACAACCGTCACCAGAACTAGACCACCGTCGCCAGAACTAGACCACCGTTACCAAAACCAGACAACTATCGCCAGAGCTAGACAACCGTCGCCAGAACCAGACAACCGTCGCCAGAACTAGACCACTGTTACCAGAACCAGACAACCGTCGCCAGAGCCAGACAACCGTCGCCAGAGCCAAACAACCGTCACCAGAACTAGACCACCGTCACCAGAACTAGACCACCGTTACCAGAACCAGACAACCATTGCCAGAAATAGACAACCATTGCCAGAGCTAGACGACCATTACTAAAACCAGACAACTGTTACTAAAACTAGACAACCGTCACTAGAGCCAGACAACAACGACTAGCCAGCGAACACTATAAACGATTCAATCGATTAATTGAATTAAGGCAGCACAGACAGGTAGGCATAAATAGGGAGATGCTAACGGGTAGGCAGATGCAGATAGGTAGGCAGATACAGACAGGTAAGCAGATACAGATAGGCAAGCAGATGCAGATAGGCAAGCAGATGCAGACAGGTAGGCAGATGCTAATAGGTAGGCAGATATAGACAGGTAGGCAGATGCAAATAGGTAGGCGATGTAGACAGGTAGGCAATACAGATAGGTAGGCGATGTAGACAGGTAGGCAATATAGATAGGTAGGCAATACAGGTAGATAGGTAGATAGGCAGGTAGGTAAGTTAATAGGTAGATAGGTAGAAGAGAACCATCGCTATATTATATTAAATTATCTAAAATAATAATATTTATTTTACTAGCCTTATAAATAGCCTTAAAGTAGCTTTTATTTATTTAAAATATGCTATTAGTATAAAAGAGGTAAATATAATTGTAGTTGCCAAATGCGCAGATTACTGGCAGGTTGCGCGCAGGTTGCGCGCAGGTTGCTTGCAGGCTACGCGCAGGCTACGTGTTAAAAAAACACAACATAGGCTAGTCGGTCGAGTTGCCAAATGCCCTCAACTGCGCGCCAATTGCGTCAACCACCAACCATTGAGGCCATTGGTAGGGTACCATATTTTGCCGATATAGGTTCCTTCTCTACCTAGGTAGCCACTTAATTAGAGGTTGTAGGCCATTTAGATTAGTTACCATTATAGATTTTCGAAGTTAGGGATAAATAGGCGGCCTCTATAATAGAGCCTATTCTCTTTTACTTTTAGGACTGCTATATTAATCTAGCCTAAGCTTTAGAGGTTAGTAGGCAGCGTACGGGCACTAGCAGTCTTTACGGCAATAAGTTAATGCAGTAATAGGTTAACAGCGGTATTATATACCGTAGTAATAAGCTAATTAATTTTGGGCGGTAACTCTAGTTCTATGGTATAAAGCTAAGGTATAGTTAGCTCTATTATAGGTAGTATACCTAGGGCTAAGTTCCGTACTTTTAGGATTATCTACTGTTAGAATTAATTATAGGGGTTATTTTTAGACTAAGGAAGGTCTTATAAGCGGCGTATTAGGCTATTAGGCTTAGTACCTTATACTCCTAGTCTATATATAATTTTAAAGTTAAAATTAGAGAGGAACTCGTTCCAGCGTACTTAGTATTAGTTTAGTTATTTTATAGTTATAAAGTACTTAAGGTTGCGATAATTTGTAAGGACTTTAGTTAACTAGTTAGGTTCTACTAAAAAGAGTTCTGGTTAGAATTCCTTAAACGCTTATATAATTGCGAGAAGTTCCTTATTATAGATCTTATAGTTATATTCTTATGGTATAAGCTTAGATAAGTAGAATGCGACTAAGTAAAGGAAACCGTTATTACCTATCTAGGAAAGAACGCCTATATTAACGTGGTCTAAGGAGTTAGTTTTAAGATAGAGTTATTGTCCTAGTATAAAGTAAGCTAGGATAGGTACTTTAGTAAAAACATCTTTAAGGTCTTAAAACGCCTTCTTATATTTAAGCGTCTAGATAAAATATAGATATATTTTTCTTCCTTTTATAAAAAGGCCCTTTACTTGCATTATTGCTATAAGTAGTGCTACAACATCTTAGAAGTTGTATATAAATTTTTAATAGAAGTTAGCGAAACTAAAAAAGGCTTATACATTCTTAATACAGTTAGGGGTTTGCTATTTGGTAATTATATATACCTTCTTAGGGTCTATACGGATACCCTTAATAATAATAATTAGTTTAAGGTATTTTACTTCTATAACTAAGAATTCGCACTTTTTTAAATTAATATAAAGTCCTACGTCCCTAAGGCGCTATAGAACCTTTTAGATGTGCTTAATATACTTAGAGGGGTCGTTGCTATAAATAAGTATATCGTCTAGATACGCAAAGTAGAACTCATTAAAGTAGTTTTATAAGGCGTTATTAATATAGCTTTAAAAGCTACCTGGGCTATTATATACGCTAAAGGGTATAATGGTATATTTAAATTAGCCAAAGCGTAATGCGAATACGGTTTTCTATTTATCACCTTCCCGTATTTAGAGGCAGTTAAAGGCGGCGATAATATTAAGCTTAGTATAGATTTTAGCTTAACTAAGCCGCTTAAGAGTTTTACGTATAAGCGGTATAGGGTATTAGTTCTTAATTGTAATAGCGTTAAGTCCTCTATAATTAACGCAGAATTAAATACCTCCTTCTAGCTTCTTAGCAAGGAGGATAGGGGCGGCTGCTAAAAATATACTGGGGCGAATAAATCCTTTATTAAGGTGCTCGTTAATATACTTTTTAATAACTAGAAGTTCATCTTTTAATATTAAGTAGGGTCTTTTATAGGGTGGCGTTTTTTCTTATTTAATATTAATGGTATGGTTATTAGGTTAATATAGGGGGAGTATATCTACGCCCTTTTATAAGCATATATTAATAAAGTTATTATACCTCTTAGGGAGGAGCTTATGGAGTTCCTTATTAGTAAATCCTTTTTTAAGCTTTATAAATTTCTTCAAATCTAATAGTAAAAGTCCGTGGAGTTCCGCGGGGATATTATCTTCTAAAAGGTCAACTATATCTATCCTATTACTATAGAGGACGTAGTCCTATTCTTTATTAAGCTTATATAGTCGTAATTAGGAAGCTGTGGTAGCAGTTTAGCCTTTTCTACATACTATACAGTAGAAAGCTGCGGCACTTATATAGTAGTAGTTGGTTATAGGTAGGGTAATAAGGGGTTTCTTAGGTTAATATTCTAGGGAGTAAATAAAGGTAGCTAGGCTATGCCCTAGGCAAGTCTCTCTATAGTATTTAGAGTTAAAGGTTACTTCTCTCTTTTTCTAATTAATAGTGGGGTTATATTATTTGAGCCAGTTCATTCTAAGGATAATAGGGTAGTTGGTAAATAGTATAATATAGGCCTAAAGCTCTTTTTGGTGCTCGTTTATATCTAGGTAAAGTTATGCTATACAGGTAATCTTCTACGCGGTATAACTACCGTTAGCGAGTTATAGGGCGCGGGCTTTAGTAAGGGGTAAAGTAGATAGGTTATAAGTACGCATAAATTAGGTACTTATAAATTTATTAGTAGCTCCATAATTAATTATAGAACGGCTTTTATATTGTTTTTTAGCAGTAGTTCCTATTATAGATAAGACTATCTATTTCCGTCCATTTATTTTTACTAAGTTATCTATTAAGTAGGCCAATATATAGATCCCTCTATCCTTAGGGCGTCCTAACCCGCGACTTAGGGCTAAAACTTAGCGTTTTCCGTTTCCGTATCTAACTCTACCGCTATTGCTGCGTCTTCGTCTTATACGGTAGCGGCGCGTAGCAATATATTTGGTGTTTAGGGTATTAGGTTAGGTATTAGGCGGCAGCTACTAAACCTAGCTATTAGGCAGTTTAGGTTATTATAATAACAGCCTTCTTAATGGCATTTATAGCAGCGTCCTAGTTCCTAGAGTAGCTTACGCTCTCTATTTAGGAGTTTTTACGGAAAGATTAGTATAGAGAGGTCGATATTAGCTCTAGTAGTATTTAAGGTAGTAGGCGTTAGTAGCTTAGTATATATAGGTTTAGTAGGTCCGGAGGGCTTTTATAAGGAGGTCTTTAGGTAATGGTTAGCAGTAGCAATCTAATTTAGTCATTGTTTAATCTCCCATAGGGCTGCTACCATATTATAAACATTATTATAGTTGTGGCTAGCGGCTGCGTAACTAAGGTAGTAAGTGACTTTTTTAAGGAGATCTTTTTGATCTTTAGTATTATCTTAGGCGAGGGCTCCAGTGTATTTATAGAATTTAATATAGAACTTATTAAATAATTCAGTAGGGCTTATCTTTAGGCCACGTAGTTTAGCTCAGTTAGTGGCTGTTACGGGACACCTCCGTGACACCTTATACATGTCTACCTGTTTCCACCGTCTCGACCTCTATGTTAACGACTCAGTCAATCAAGACACATAACGGCAATCCGAGGCAATTTGCCATCACGTGACGGCAATCTACGGCAGTTTGCTGTCCTTTACCATATTCCACTACATTCTGCCAAGTTCTGCTAGAACTATAACCTAAAGCCTATTCCGCCCCGTGCATATATTAACCAAGCAACCAAGTTAATAATATATACCCCTTTCCTCCCGTTCCTTACCTTCTTTCCTTACATAACATCTTAACTTTATTACACAGTTTATATATATAGCTTAATAATATCTACTTTGCTATATATTATTACCGCTTATACTCGCTCTGTGATACTATGTTGCGTTAACCTTATATACCACCCTCTAAAATACAGAATAACCCTAAAGCCCCTATAACAGCCGCTGGCATTATATCCGCACTCTAAGAATAATTGGTAGAGATATAGAAGTCCTTTATAGACGCCCTTGTACAAAACTAAGCTACTTTAACTTAACGACAAGCCGATTAAGAGGCACAACACTTATAAATAATTAAGGACCTCTAAGAAGAAGTCCGCACCCTTAAGATGCCTATACTAGGGCTCTAAGACCAAACGCCTTCTCTAGAGATAAACATGCGGGATAAGAGTCCTAAACCTATAGTAACTATTTACCCCAAACTAACTACCGCACTATAATAATCTGAATGACTACTAAACCCTCTAATATTTACTAGTAAATAATAAGAACTCTGATTATTCTTAAGCTAGCTTAAAAATAAGCTAACTGGTAACGCTAACTAACTCTACTACGCCCTAAGTCAACTAAAAGGAGACGCAGCTAACCTTATTAAACCCCTTTAACCGAACTCAGTATAAAGCCTAGTTATACTACTTAAAGCTATATACGGTGACCTAAACCGCTAAGCTACCGCTTAGAGGAAGATAAACCATATAACTTAAAAAACGAAAAGCTTTCTAGTATACTTCTCTGAATTCAACCGTTACGTAAAGAAAATAGGCTGGAATGACTCCGCACTAGTTAGTAGCCTTATTAAGTCCCTAAGCCCTAAACTAAAAACCTCCCTAATAGGTATAGACCTACCAGGAGCCCTTAACGCCTGCGTAAATGTTATTAATAAATGGTACAATAATATACTACGCCTAACACTAAAGTCCACTCCTTAATATAATACAACAGCTCCGCAAATATCCGCTAAGTTATTATCTTAGCCTAAGCACCCTAACGCTATAGATATTAATATAGGGACCCTAGGATATGCTCCACTAGGGTCCCCTAAATAAGAATGACGCATTAAGCTAGGCCTTTGCTTTAAATTCGGAAGTAAGGATTACATCTTAAGATACTGCTCCATCCCTATGCCTTAACATAACTTATAAACAGCCAACACTACTAACCGTTTACCGTATTGATCCTCTAATTACCGCCCCCAATCTTTATCTAGCTCCAACTCCGCATCTAGTAAGCACCACTTATAAGGACGAGGTTATAACTAATATTCTATAGGAACCCCTTCCCACTCGCCACTAAAAGGTATATTTTAGAGTTAAGTTACTCTCTGGGACAGCTATGTTACAGGATCTCATTAAATGCATTAGATGTTGTAAAACCTAACTCTTAGGATTATAGTATAACCGTTAACTGCTATCTTTGGCAGAAAGGTTAATAGGCTAATGCTTAAGTCCTAATTAACACAGGAGCTAGCGGTATAGGATTTATTAATAAGATCTTCGCGTAAGATAATAGGTTTACCCTAACACCCCTTAACCGGCATATTAATATATTTGGATTTAATAGTAAACGCACTATCTTAGGTTGTATTACTTACGTAGTGGCCCTAAGACTCCAATACCTGAACTATAAAGAATTAATTAAGCTCTTTGTGACTACCCTAGGTTATCTAGTAATTCTTAGACAACCCTAGATGAAGCTATATAAGGTAACCATTAATTAGGACAACCTTAAGCTTCTATTTACCGCCTCTTGTTGTAAGCAAAAGTGCCTTATAACTTGCTGCTTAGACTCTAAACCGAATTCTAAAAAATCCACCAGGATCTACTAGTCTAAAATTTCCACTAATGTCTACCCTATACCTAAAAAGTCTACCCAATTCCACCTACCTAAGAATTCCACTAAATTCTACCTACCTAATAATTCCACGGAATTCCACTAATATGAGATTTCTACCGACGTCTACTAAGAACCCGGAAATAATATATAACTATATAAACCGACTCTAACTGCTGCACCCCAAACTAAGCAGAAGCTTAAGCTTAATATACAAAAGTACCAGAAGAACCGGTATTCTACTATAAAAAGGATACTTAAAGAACCTAAACCTAAACCTGATACTGACTCTATACCTAATACTAAACCCAAACCTAAATAAGAAACCACATAAGAAACTAAGGACAATTTGAGCTTGCTTGACACCTTAGATATCCACATAATTAGAGCTACTCCGCTGGTATAACTTGCCAGGAAACCAGAATATATAATCTTTGCTGTTACAATGGCCAATATTAAGAAGGCCTTAGCACTAAAGAAGCATACTAACCCCGCCATAAAAGTACTAGTAGAATACCATAATTATCTAGATGTATTCTTATAAAAGAAAGCTAATAAGCTACTAGAACGCTGTCTATATAATTACAAGATTGTAGTTAAAGAAGGAAAATATCCTAGATTCGGACCCTTATATAGGGTGTCCTGAAATGAACTCTAGGTACTACAGAAGTACTTAAACAAACATCCAGATAAAGGATTTATTAGAGTAAGTTCTTCACCCATAGCCGCACTAGCAATCCCTATTAAGAAACCTGGCGGCGGTCTATGCTTCTATATAGACTACCGAGCTCTTAACGCTGTTACTGTTAAGAACTAATACCCAATCCTGTTAATCTAAGAGACACTAAACTGATTAAGTAAGGCTTGCTTCTATACAAAGCTTAATATTATCTACGTATTTAACCGCCTCCGTATTACAAAGGGAGATAAATAGCTTACTGCATTTCGTACTTAATACGGACTATTTAAATACTTAGTAATGCCATTCAGCCTTGTAAACGCCCTAAGTTTATTCCAACACTTTATAAATAATACCCTATGTCCGTACCTGGACGTCTTTTGTACTGCTTATATTAATAACATCTTAATATACAGTAATAGTCTGGCTAAATACTAAAAACATGTTAAACTGGTCCTGCAAGCCTTGCGCGGAGCCGGCCTATAATTAGATATAGATAAATGCGAGTTCCATAAAACGGAAGTCCTATACCTTAGACTTATCATTTCCATAGATAGCGTATAAATGGACCCTAAGAAAGTTAAAGTAATTGTAAACTAGCAAGAACCTAAGAATGTTAAGGACGTAAGGGCCTTTATAGGCTTCGCCAACTTCTACCAACAGTTTATTAATAACTTCTCCGTCTTAGTCTTACCCCTTATAGCCTTAACCTAAAAGGACAAAGCCTTTATCTTTAATAAGGAATATAAGAAGGCCTTTGCTTATCTAAAGGCTATGTTTATTACTGCACCTATACTTTAATACTTCAACCTAAACCAAATAAGTGTTATAGAAGCTAACTCATCTAATTACATTACTGGAGGCATTCTGTCTTAATATAATAAGGAAGGAGTATTGCACCCTATAGCATACTTTTCAAAACGACTAAGCCTAGCTAAATGCAATTACGAAATCTACAATAAAGAATTGCTGGCTATTATTAGATGCTTTAAGCAATAGTGACCAGAACTAGAAGAAGCTAGATTCCCAATTAAGGTTCTTAGCAATTATAAGAACCTATAGTACTTTACAACCATAAAATAGCTGAGCTACCGTTAAGCCCACTGGTTAGAATATCTGTCCCAATTCCGATTCTCAATTATATACCGCCTAGGCGTTCAAGGTCAAAAACCTAATACCCTAACTTAATATTTACAAGATATGACAGCACAGGAAGAAGTGCGCGCCTACCGCAATTAAACTCTACTTTATCCTAAATTATTTAATCCCCCAGCTGAAGACCTTACGGTACACATCCTTAAAATAACTAATTGATTAATTAAACAGATTATAATTGATAAATACCCAAATAATAAGTTTATCCAAGAGACACTTAAGCTAATTTAAGATGGCGTTAGATGCTCTAAAAAGATCTCTCTAAGTAAATATAAAGCTCGCGGAGACTGCTTATACTACTAGAACCGCCTAGTTGTCCCTAATTATAATAAGCTTAAGCTTAAGCTCCTTAAACACGTATATAACCTACCAGTAGCCGGCCACCTAGGCCAAGGGAAAACCCTGGAACTACTCTAATAGGAGTACTATTAGCCAAATATACATAACACGACATGAAGGTATATCTCTAGCTGCCACACCTGCTAATAAGCTAAAGCTTTACACAAGACGTACAACAGCTTTCTAAAGCCACTACCTGTTCCGGACTAAAGATAGAAGGATATCTTAATTAACTTCGTTATTAATCTCCCCTTAAGTAAAGGCTGTATAAATATTATAGTAGTTATAAACCGACTATCTAAAATAAGACACTTGATTGCCTGTCCTAATATATTAACGCCTGCCGTCGCCTAACTGTTCCTGGATCATATATAGAAACTCTATAGACTCCCTAAAATAATTGTCTCTAATAGAGGTAGATGGTTTGTCTCTGTGTTCTGGAAAGAACTAACTACCTAACTCCGTATTAAAGCACTGTTGTCTACAGCATACTACCTAGAAATGGATGGTTAAACGGAATGTGTAAATACTATAATGGAACAATATATTTGGATATACATGTTATATCTGCAGGACGACTAGATAGACTGGTTTGTATTTGCTGAGTTTATAGTAAATAACTCCGTCTTGGAAACTATAAAGGTCTTCCTATTCCTGGCTAACTACAGCTAGCACCCGCGAATAGGTTTTAAACCCTTTAGTAATGTTCCTCACCTAGCTTATTAAGCCTTACAAGTTGTAGAAGTAAATGAATTTATAAAGAAGATGGAAGAACTATAGGAGTTCCTTACTAACGAAATAATATAGGCCCAGTCTGTCTATAAAGCCGCAGTAAATAAGAACTAAACCCTAGCACTAGCTTACTAAATTGGTAACTTTGTCTGGCTAGACGCAAGAAATCTAAATATAAAACGACCTACTAAGAAACTTAATTAGAAGAACGCCGGCCCTTATAAAGTTAAAAAAGTTATCTCTCCTTATGCCTACCAACTAAAGCTCCCTAATACAGTTAAAATCCACCCCATATTCCATATGTCAGTCCTCCACCCTACCACCCCTATATTAGACGCCCTGCCTAGACAGATCCAAGACCCTCCCCCACCAGTTAAAGTGGATAGTGAGGATGAGTACCTTATTAAAAGAGTTAATAATATTAAGTATAACAAACGGAAATATAAATATATATACCTTATAAAATAGAGAGGCTTTACTAAGCCCTTATGGGAACCCGTTAACTCTGTAGGACTTATATAAGCCGCAGAAGACTTTTATAAACTCTACTTAGAACTACCACAGCCCTATCTTGCAGAAGCTTAAGTTTAAAGGGGGGGTACTATTACGGGACACCTCCGTGACACCTTACACATATTTACCTATTTCCACTGTCTTAACCTCTATATTAATAACTCAGTTAATTAAGACACATAATGGCAATCCAAGGCAATTTGCTATTATGTGACAGCAATCTATGGCAGTTTGCCGTCCTCTACCATATTCTGCCACATTCTGCTAAGTTCCGCTAGGACCACAACCCAAAGCCTATTCCGCCCTATATATATATTAACCAAGCAACCAAGTTAATAATATATACCCCTTTCCTCCCGTTCCTTACCTTTTTTCCTTATACAACGTCTTAACTTCATTATATAGTTTATATACATAGCTTAATAATATCTACTTTGCTATATATTATCACCGCTTATGCTCGCTCCGTGACAGTGGCCAATAGGTTATAGTCGCGGTATATTAGGTTGAGATTATTAAGGACTTTTTAGTAGAACTGCTACTTCTAGGGGCCATTAGTCTCCTATTAGGCGAAGAGTCTATTAAATAGTATACCCTTTATTTGCCTAATAATGTAGCCAATCTTAGTGTCTTCTATAGGGAAAAGGTAAGTGTCACGAAGTGTATATAGAGTAGTTCATTAATGAAATGGGTTGATTAATTGATAATCTTGACTTTGTCTTAATGGTTAACTTAACCTAGGGCCCCTAGGGCTCTATGAAGAGATTTACAATACACGTGTCCCGTATACGTAACTTGTGCACGTGTCCCACGCCTTAGAATATAGATTATCTAATACACCCCCTTAACTTTGAGCTCTTTAAGGTCAAAGCTAACCACCTTCTTATGTCCGTTAATGTGTTAATTAAACCATAATCTTATCTGAATCCTTCTCGCCCTAACCTTCTCCCTTAGGTCCTCTAGTTGCTTCTCCTCATCTAGCCGCTCCTTAATATCTACCTTTTTGACTAAGTTAACAAAGTTCTAAAACCTCTACTTAGGCAGGGCCTTTGTAAGTCCATTAACGGTCATCTTCTTCGTCACTTTCCATTGAAATACCACTCGTCTTATTACGTATTCTTAACGTAACCAGTATTAATAAATATCGACATATTGGAGCTTTGCTTTGCTATGTCTTCTGTAATTAATCGGAGTTAATAATCAAGGGCTCGTTTAGTTGTAACATTATTACTTTAAACATCCTACTGATAAAGATAGCTTCTTTTGCTATCTAAGATAGGGCTAATAACTCGGCTTCTATACTTAACGTAGTTACTATATCCTGCTTATTTGCTCTTTATGCGATCGGTTCCTAAATAGCGTTATAATATATCCTTGCAAGCTCTTTCTATACGGAGTTGTCCGTAAATAATACATCGCTAGCATAGATAAATAATTGCGCTTTACCTCTACCATCTCTTCCGTCGTCTCGTCTTTTGTCGCTTATTCCTTTATCTTTCCCTTTCCCATTCGTTCCTTCCTTATCTCCTCTATAGTATATTACTCTACTCCTTATACTATAGCATCGTAGAAGCTGCTTCTCTTAGTAGGGATATAGAACGGACTAGTAGGTCTATATTGGGGGACGGAAGCATTGGATGGATTAATCGGTAATTAGTAGAGAGGAATTCCAATTCTGCCATAGGAGTGTCTGGAAGACGCCCTTTTAAGATCTATCTTATACTAGTTAGCTATCTTCTTAATATAGGCTTCCTGGGATAGCTATAGGAGCCTCTAGCTACAATTGCGTAGTATATAGATTCCTAGGAACCAGTTTAGCTCGCTAAGGGTACTTACCCGGTATTCCTTACTCAGCTCCTTAATTACTTCTTAAGCCTTCTTCTCATCTGTCTTTTAGTAGCAGAAGACAATATCATCAACATAAAAGAAGACGACTTTATTAAGATTATAATAGACAAACGCATTAACTGCATCTTTTTATATCGTCTCTAGGTCGAATTTTACGGTAATGGCCATTAGGGTCCGGCATGTCGTACTCGCCCATGTAGTAGCTCTCGTAGGTAGGTCTCATTAAGCTAAGAATCTGCTATCCTTTTACGTGCTTTTTCAATAATTACACCCCTTAAGCATTCGGCGGTACCGTTTTAAGCTTAGGTATAGCGCCGAAGGCCTAAATGTAATCCCTTGGCACTTCCTTAAAGTTAGTTAATATAGAGGTTAAGATAGGGTTTATCGATATTCTGTTTTAAGAACCTTTATAAGACCTAACGCTTAATTTTAGTGAGACTGCAGTGTTAACATTCCGTCGTCTTAGGGCCTTAAAGCTTAACTCCTAAGGCGTTAATACCTAAGATAAAGGCTTATAGGTCCTGGATGTCCTAGACGTAGATACTATAGTCTTGCATTACCTTTTAAATCTAGACAAATGTCTCTTAACGATATTCTACGCTTCCGTTAGCGACGTGGCAGTCAGCTTAAATTAAAAGTTAATTTTAGGCTTCCTAATTAGACGTACTTAATAGTCTATTATCTATAACGTTCTTCCATTTAATATAGGATTGTATTGTCCTTCCGAACTAGAAGATTATTGTCTCCTTTATTACCCTAGTAGTATCCTCGTTTTTAAAGTAGACAGAACAACACTAGATTCGTGTTAAAGTCTATATAAAAGGCAACGTCTTTAAAACATAGGACTCCCTTAATCTTCTTAACTATCTCCTAACTCTCATCCTATTGTTATTAAGCTTCGTCTTCTTATTCTTTATATCTAATTTTAGCAACTAGATTAGCAAGATCCTTATTCTATTCTACCTTCCTTAGTGCCTTTTTAATACGAGTATCTACGATTGTGACCCCTATAGGTCTCTTATCTTTAAATAAACACCAATATTCTTAAAGGGAGTGTCCTTATATTCCACACGCTAAGCACTTAGGTATTAGCTTCTTATAGGACGTCTCCTTATCTACCAGTGTCCCGGCTCTCTTTAAGCGACTCTTATATGCTAAGGCCTTTCCTCTTTATAAACCTTTAGTAGTATTAGAGTAATCCTTAATAGCCTGCTCTATAAAGTCTATATTAAAGGTACTCCCTCTTATAGTAGCATTGGCTTTCTCTAAGGGTCTTATTACAGTACTGCAATAAAGTAGACTGAATGACTACGTTATAGTATGAAGAGGAGGAGAAGGTGAAAAGGGGGTATTATATATAAATAGTATGACTAGCCTCCAAGGCACTAGTGGCGGGCCAGCTAACAGTAGGAAATAGTACGAGATAGTATAAAACAGTATGCGTTAGGTTAGTGCCGTAACAGTACTTCTCTCCTTTAGATAGTTTGGTCCCTAAACCGAATAGATAACTCTAAAATAGGCAGTATACGGGGTTACCTATTTTTTACCGCAAAGATATTAGTTTTAGTTACCGCCCTTAACTAAGCTAATGGCGATTTTTTATACCGGGCATAAAAATCCTAATTAGTTAGTTTAGTAAGTAAGGTTGGCAGAACTCTATACCGCTACCTAAATCAATCTGCGTGGCACTTCTTAGCAAAAATCTAGCCAATTAGATAACTTTAACCACTGGTTAAAGTTCTATAACATCTTAACCACTACAAATTTTAACACAGTGGTCGGCTACAACCTTAGCATAACTTTTCCTTATCTTATACCCAGTCTGGGGGTCCTGGCTTCTTAGGGTTTAGCTTATAAAAGCGCTATATAGCTTATTCGCAACCCTTTAAGTCCTCTTCTAGCTGCCAGGTTGTGTCCTTATAATATTTCTATTTAATCTTATAAGTTAGGCCTTGGGGGTCTTTATTATATACATTAAGGATTTTTTTAAACTCCCACTTATCTTCTATATTGCCATTATTATCTCTCTCTACTACCCGTCCTTACACATTACAGCGCTCTGCGGTATTAATATCTGCTTAGCCAAAGATCTCTTTAGCAGTCTAGAGGCGGACCTTAGATATATAGAAGGATTTATTTACTCGGATATAGTCTAGGAGGTCTACTACAACCACCCCTTAGTATACTGCAAGTATAGGGTATAAGCCGTCCTATTTATCGTCCTATTTCTTCTTAGGTTTATTTATCTTTATATTTTCTAAGCTAACCATAACTATATTGCCTTTATAGAATAACGCGCTCTTATCCCTATAGGTATTAGCGTTATCTTTATAGCGTTACTGTGAAATCCGGGCTAGGGCCTTAAGCTATATTAATATCCGCTTAAAGCGGTTGGCTATAGAGTCTACACGGAAGAACTTTTTCTTTACTTATACTAATAGTGTTAGTAGGTAGGGGCCAGCAGGCTCAATTCCAAGACAGGGGTTAAAGCCATAGTTTATAAAAAATAGGGAGATGCCTATACTCTTATTAACTTAGTTATTTATAGTAAACTTAGTAAGCGGCAGGTAGTTAACCCAGTCATCCTATATAAAGCTAATAAAAGCACAGAGGTACTTATTTATAGCAGCGTTGATGGTTTTAGTTTGGCCGTCCGTTTCTGGGTACTAGGCTAGGCTTAGTTATAAGGTTGTCTTAAGGCGTTCGCTTAGTCATTACTAGAAGTCACTAATAAATTATATGCCGCGATTAGAGATAATCGTACTTAGTGCGCCGTAGAGCTTATATATATTATTAATAAAGCCATTAACTAGCTCCTTTATTAAGAGTCCTATTACTAAAATAAGGTATTGTATCTTAGTTAGGTAGTCCACAATAATAAGAATATATTTATATATCTTACCATGGCATTAGCATACCAGTAGTGTTATAATATAGTTAATTAAAATGTCGGTCTATAGGCGAGCGGGTAGTTCTAGTAGCTTTAGAAAACCGGGTAGAGCAAAGCAAGGGGTTTTAGTACAAAAATATAGGGCACAGTCTTTAACAAAGGTAGCCGTGAACTTAGAGATTCCCAGATACCAGTATATTTGGTTTAAGAGGTTAAGAGTTTTAACCCAGTTAGGGTAACTAGCGGGGCCGCTACTATAAGAGTAATAGATAACTTCTAGGCGGAGGTCTAAGGCGTCAGGGATAAAAAGGCATTAGTGGAAATAGATCTGTCCGTTAATAATGCTGCATTCTAACTTATCGCAACAGAGTAGTTTCCTAATCTTTTTTAGCCATTGGCGAGCTTTCCGATCATATAGGGCCGCTACTATATCTCTTACCAGTTTGTTCTCCTAGTATCCCATCCAAATTAGCTTATCTAGTAACTTTTCGGCTATTTTAGGGTCTAAAGCGGCTATAAACTCTACATCGTTAAAGTTATAGGACTTGCGTAGTAATTCTTCTAAGATTATAGGGTTAACTTTCCGTTGCGGTATAATAACTTAGGTTTAGTAGCGGAGGCGTTTATTATTAGTATCCTTAGGTTTTATTCCTAGTAGCTAGCTTAGGGCGTTAGGGAGTGTGGCTTTACTACTAGGTCTATATATAATTATAAAGTTAAACTATAAAAGGAACTCTACCTACTAGACTTAGCGCTAGTTTAGCTGCTTAGTAGTTATAAACATCTATAGGTTCTTATAGTTAGTAATAATTTTAAACGGCTCCTCAGTCCCTTATAGCTTAGGACGCTATTCCTTTAAAGCCTTAATAATAGCTAAGAGTTCTTTGTTATAGATCTTATAGTTACACTCTGGCATAAAGTGCTTTGTAGAGAAAAATATAATCAGTCTTAATTTACCGTTGTTGTTATACTAGGAAAGGACTCCGCTAAACGCCTAATTTAATACGTCTGTCTCTACCACTGTTTTCTTTATATGGTCGTAGTATGCTAGTACTAGTGCTAAAGTAAAGGCTCTCTTAAGGGCCTTAAATAATTTAGCTTGGTCTAGTCCCTATAGCCATCCAATATCCTTCTTTAGGAGTTTTATTATAGGTATAGCGACGGTAGAGTAGCCTTAGATAAATCGTTAGTAGAAGTTCGCGAAGCCGAGAAATTATTATAGTTCTTTAATTAACGTCGGGTCCTTCTATTCCTATAAGGCCTATACCTTCTTAGGGTCCACAGTTATGCCATTAGTCAAGATAATTAAGCTAAGGTATTTTGTTTTTATAGAATAGAACTCAAACTTATTAATATTAATCTAAAGTCCAGCGTTACTAAGTTTTTAGATAACTTTATTTACATACTTAGTATACTTGGCGCGTATTTTAGAAAATATAAAGACATTATTAAGGTAGGCGGTGCAGTAGTTATTAAGGGCGTTATATAAAATATAGTTAATATAGTTCTGGAATATGGCGGGTGTGTTATAGAGGCTAAATAGTATAACTAGCATCTTATAGAGTCCAAACTGGGTAATAAATGCTGTAAGCCACTTATAGCCTTTTATAATCCGGATCCGGTTAAACGCAGTAATTACATTAAGTTTAGTAAAGTACTTAGCACTATAGAGTGCGTTAAGTGTCTTGTGGATTAGTAGCAATAGGTACTAATTCTTAATAGTGACTATGTTTAGGCCTTGGTAGTTATAGTAGATTTACATACCGCCGCTAGGCTTAGCAGTAAGGGGGAGTGGTGTAGTAGCTAGTAAGGTTAATTTATGGATAAACCCTTATTTAGTATCTTATTAATCCACTTCTTTACACACCTAAGTTTAGTAGGTAAGAGTGGTCTATTTTTATAGTATAGGGCCTAGTTTCCAGGGATAATCTTAATTTTATAGTCCTATGGTTAGTAAGGGGGCAGCTTATCTACATTTTTAGGGAGGAAGTGCTTAATATATTTATAAAACTCCTTTAGTAGGCGTTGTAAAATATCTTTACGGGTTAATCCTGGTTTGCCTTTTAGGAATTTCTCTATATTAGTGTTAACTATCTTCTGGCGTAAAAACTTAGACTTAGTTTTTAGGTTTATTTTAAGGAAGTTATAAAAATAAGGGGGTAGCGCTTTATGGGCTTCCTCTATTATATAGTTTCCTTCTACTAGCTAGCGAAAAGACCTTTCTAATAGGTTTGGTACTTCTATTAGGCCTATAGGCAGCTCTTTAAGCAGCTATTAGTGCTCTTCTTATTTAACTAGTTCTACTAGCTCCGCCATATAGATCCTTATTACCTTTACGCCTTTTTATTTATAGAACTGGGTAAAATTAACGGCATAAGTGCATCTAATATTATCTAGGTTAGGGCGTGTCTGGTTCTCTAGTGCTACGGCTAGGCTAGCGCGGCTTAGTTAGCCCAGGGGGGCGGAAATAAGGCGGCGGCCCTATATAGTACACGCGGGAGACAGGTGTAAGGTTAGGCGTTATAGGGGGGAGGTCTTAATTGCTCTAGTTTTGGTTTTGGCTGTAATGCCCTTAGCTATTATACATACGGTTATATATACGTATGGTAAATAACTAAGAGTTAGATATCTTATTAGCTAACCTAGGTTAAGCGGGTGTGTACAGGGGGCTTATAGTTCTAGCAGTAATTATTTTTTTAGGGGTAGGGTAGTGGTCTAGTCTTCCAGAATCTCTGCTTTGTTTACTGCGTATATTAGCTTTCTAGTGTTAGTTACCTCTTCTACTATTAGCTAATAGTATCTAAGCGTTAGCCGTGCGATACGTCCGCGTAGTACTACTTGGTTACAGTTAGGAATGTGCTATAGAAGACAGTTATAGGCATAGTAATTAGAGTTAAACTTAAGCTCTAGGGCAGGGAAGTCTGGTTTTAGATTATACTTTTTAAGCTAGGGCATTCCAAGAATTACTAATATAGAGGGTAATAACTTTATAACGTAGAAGAGTATAGATTCTATATAGTAGCCAATTATTATTATTGCTGTAAAGTAGTGCGTAATAAAGCCAGATAGGAGTCTATTAGTAAGGCGGAGTGGTTTTAGGACTAAGAGTCTTTTTATTATAATATTATGCTTTTTTATAAGTAAGTCTTTATCTATAAATACTGGTGCTATATTACCGGTGTTAACAAGGCTTATTATTTTAATAAGAACTTATAGGAGTAGGTTACGTAGTAAGGAGAGGTAGCTTTAAATAAGGATAGTATTTCTATTACTATTTGCTATTCTAAGGTTAAGTAGCAGCTAGCTTAAAATAAGGTTTAACTAGTCTAGTAGCATAGATCTAATCCTTTTATCTTCCTCCCTATATAGTTCTAACCCTTAAAGGCGACTTAGTCTAAGGGTTGGCCTTTTAATAACTAAATTATAGGGCTTGGCTGGCGGCTATAGTTTTAGCTAGTATATCCTAACGTGTTGGTCTCTAACAGTGTATATATACTAGAGGGTACTTTACTAATAATATAGCCGGTTTCGCGATTGGTAGCGGTATAAAGCACTTATCTATAGTTTGCGTATAGGACTATTAGCTAGGGCTATATTAGGGAAGGAAATTACAGGAGTAGGGCTTTATGTCTAAACCCATATCCTTATCTGCGGTTACTACCTTAATTACTATCCCCTCTATTAAAGAATCCGCCGTAGCTAGAAGGGGGTTAGCGCGGTAGCATTAGAAGGGGATTTAGGTTCTTCTAGGGGTCGTAAGCATCTTTACAGTAGCTAGGCTAACTATATACTATACAGAGTCTGTTATCCATGCAATATCTTCGGACGTTATTAGGGAGACCGTTAATACCACTGCTAAATTTAATGGCGTTAAGGTCTATTGGGTCATTCTGCGGTAATATAGGTTAATAGCCGCTAGCGGTACTTAGCTTAGCGGTATTTAGCTTAATATAGTAAGCATGGTTCTATAGGTTATAAGCAAATACATCTATCTATTTACTCTAGCCTTTATAGTCAGCATCGCCGATTTTGCGGCTAAGGGTAAGGGCTAGGTCCTTTATTTTTAAGAAAATATTTTTCTTAAGCAAATCCACTTTTTGTTCCTTAGTCTTGTTTGCTTTAATTATTAACTTATTAAGCTCTACTTTCCAGGACTAGTAGTTACGCTCGCCCTAGCTTAAGGTATTTAACTTATTTTTAGCTGCTTAGGTTGTATTTATAGTCTTATAGTACTTCCTTATATATATAAATATAGACTCTTGGTTAAAGAAGGTCCATTTACTTAAGTTGTTTAGGTATATGCGTAGCATATTAAGGCCATGCTTGACATAGTTATAAGCCTTATCTATTAGCATGTCTGACATATAGAGGATTTCGTCTATTAGGGTCTTAAAGCACTTTACATCCCTCTAAAAGACACCTTAGATCTTTATTTCCCATATTTTAAATTTTTCTTACTTTTTAGTTGGTGATCCCTTGCTATTAAACAGGGTTAGATTTTTTACTTTATGCTTTTTTCTGCGGGGCTTAGGAAGAGGGGAGCCAATAGTAGTGTTTATGTTTTTATTAGCAATGGCCTGGGTAAGTATAGCAATCTAAGAGCTTGACTTTATATAGTCTTAGTATATATAAAAGCTTACTCTTCATATTGTTTAATATATAGTTTAAGTATCTCAAGGAAGTTAATTCTATGCTAAGCTTTTTTAAGTTAGGACGTTATGGCTTGGCCTTTATTATAGACAGCTTTAAGACCACTCTTAACACTAGTCAGAAAGGCTGCATATATAGAGAGGTGCTGGGAGGTTCCTACCACATTAAGGTCTTTAGGGTACTTAGGACCATTCCTAATCGCCTAGGCGATATTAGTGTAGGAGGTATTAAAGAAGTAGGCGAGCGCTTCGCGGGTGTTCGTTAACGAGGTATTATCTATATTATAGTTACCCATTCTAAGGGATCCGGGCAAGGTAATTAAAATCTATAAGGCTACTGTAATATAAGGATTATTAAAATTGTTTAGGACAATACTAAGATTATCTAGGACTATGGTATAGTGTTATCGGTTGCGCCGGGTCGCGATTATACTGGGAAAACGGAGACAGTGGGCTAGGAAAAATAAAGATCGCGATAGGGCGCAAGAGGAGATACTATAAACTATCACAGTGCTATAATAAAGTAGACTAAATGACTACGTTATAGTATAAAGAGGAGAAGAAGGTGAAAAGGGGGTATTGTATACAAATAGTAGGGCCAGCCGCCAAGGCACTAGTAGTGGGCTAGCTAACAGTAGGAAATAGTACGAGATAGTATGGAATAGTATGCATTAGGTCAGTGCCGTGACAGGTCTTCTAAGTCCTTCTTACAGCTCCTTTACTACTCTACGGTATTTGGAAGATCTTAACTTCTACGGGTTATTTAACTCAGTAGTATACTTTATACAATAGGCATCGCTAAAAGGTTAAATAACTTCTGCCAATTCTTAAAGCCAGATTCCATCAGACATCTAAGGGATTTTGTACTTTTCTCCTAGTACTATTATATGTTCCCATTAATCTAACCACTAATTTAATTTTAACAAGTATCTAAACCCCTTAAGGGCTTCTGTATACTGATGTTGTACCTTCTTCCTAATAAACAACGAGGTAGGTTCTATGTTCTCTTTTAGCCAGGATAGCCATTCTTTAATAGTTAAGGAAGGGTCAAGCAGTAGCTTCTTCTAAATTAATACTATAGACGTAATCTAGTTGTAGATCTGTTAAAGATAATCTTCCTATCTTAGGAAATACTTTATATCCTAGTTATAGTATTATCTACTATTCTTATACGCTTTCTGTTAATTCATTAAGAGCTATATATATAAGGTTACATTCTCATTAAAATCTATAACCTTTAGATAAGGTGGTTTTTTAAATAGACCTTCTTAAGGTGCTTCTATAGCTAGGTTAACATAGGCCCAAATTTACTAGTCTATAAGGGCTTGGAGTTGCCATAGCCATTACTCCCAGTCTTCTAGCTTATTAAGGATAATCGTAGTTAACAAACTCGTTGGTGGAGTTATTTAACTAATAGGCAAAGGAGGAATTAAGATAGTATTTTTTTATTAGGATCGTCCTTATCATTAGGATCGTCCTTATCGTCAGGATCGTCCTATAACAATTAAGGTGGAATTTTGTGGAATCTCGTGGAAGGTTCGTGTCAGAATCGTCCTATAACGATTAAGGTAGGATTTCTATCAGAGTCTACATCGTTTAACAATAAGGTGTCAGAGTCTAACAATAAAGTAAAATTTCTTTAAATAATTAAGTAATAGCTGAATAGCTTCTTAAGTCGGCGGACCGGGCTTATAACTGTCATGAAGTGCATATAAAGCAGTTCATTAATAAAATGGGTTAATTAATTAATAATCTTAACTTTGTTTTAATGGTTAACTTAACCTAGGGCCCCTAGGACTCTATAAAGAGATATACAATGCACGTGCCCCGTAAACGTAACTCGTGCACGTGTCCCACGCCTTAGAATACAGATTATCTAACAGTAGGCGCTCTAAGTTAGTTTCTTATAGGTTTATATCTTCCAGTAGCTATATTCCTTACGGTCTCCCTAAAAGATTAGAGAATTAAGGTAACGTATATTAGACCCTATAGTAGCGGCTTAGGTATAATTATTATGGCTTTATTATTACTACTTTAATAGGGGTTCCCGTTAGGTAGAGCTACTTAGCGCTAACCCTCCGTCAAGCGTTAAGTAGATAAGGTTGCCAGGGGCATAGAGACTTAAGTGGCGTTATATAGAGTAAAGAAGTGTCTAGCGTTATTACAAATGTGCTTATTAAGCTAAGATTATAGGTATTTAATCATGCCCTCTCTTTTAGTAACCGTAGTAATAAGTGCAATCTCAGCCTTCTTTAACTGTTAGACGTCGCGTTTAGATATATAGAGGTTATATTCGGTTTTTTAACGCGTGTTATTAGTAAGCGCCTTATAAGCTTGTAGGTCTTAGATAATATTATAATCTTAGGTAGCATGCATCTTAGCTTATATAAGCTTTAGGTAGTAGTTCTGTAGAAGGTAGTAGTATTTATTAGGTTCTTATGCTACTATTTTTATAAACATCTCGGCGTCTCATATTTCGATTTTAATAGGTAGTAGCCCTTCCGCTTACTTATCCGTAGTTATATAGCTAATAAAAGATAAGATATTGTCGGTGTCTATTTCCTTAAGGGTTAAGGCTAGGGCTAATAAATCGAATTCTCCTGGGATTAATTAGCGTCGTAGGTTAAGTATAGATATTAGATTGTTCTTTGGGTTTAATATAGTGGCTAGTAAGGAATATTGTCTTACTATTATGGGTTCCTTAAAAGTATAAAGTAAGGTAACTTCGTAGGCACGCTGCTTCTAGCAGCGCCTGCAGTATTACAAAGATATAGAATTGGTCGTAGGCTAAGCGTTAATAGTAAAAAGGCGCAACGTAATATCACGGGACGGAGGCAGTGGCTATAAAGCGTATATATTTAAGGAGTCTACAAGACGTTACGCAATCGATCATAAGGGTCAAGGGCGTAAGGAGGTGATAAACCTACGTGTAGCTGACGTAAGCTATACGCGAAGTGTACGCGAGAGCACGGGGCTTTCCTATAGAGGCCCCTATAGTGGGATTCCGTGACAGTAATAGCTCTAATAGAAGAAAGGGCCAGTTTTTAAGAATGTTTATATTCTTAATAAGGAAGCATTTTTAATTGCTATAATTAAACTAAGATCCGTATAAGGCCTATTTATAACGTGTTATAGTACTGTAATATTTTATTAGACTTAAATAAGGTATTCTAATAACGGGAATCTATTAATAGTTAGATATCTTCTTATTTAGAAAATATTGCATACTTATGGCTCTCTTATTAGCTTTTATAATGCTAACATAGTATAGCAACTAGCTTCGTAAAATCTAGTTCGTTCCTTAACCATCATCTATAATATAGATGGGTTAATATTAATCTCTTTAGGTCTAGCAAAGAATAGGTAAACCTCTATAGGGTTTTATTCTAATACGGCTAATAATCTTGCCGCCACTATCGCGAGTATATATTTTGTTTAAGAATTATTAGTCCTAGAAGTTAAAGTAACTAAAGACCTAGTAACTAGTCTTTTTAACTAATCCTAACGGATTATCTGTAAGGGCGCGAAGAGGCTTTAAGGAAGATTCAAAGGAATAATATAAATTCTATCTAAATCTAAGGGTATATAGCTCTTGCAGAGAACAAGACGTTGCGTGAAGAAGAGAAGGGAATATAGGAAACTTGTAACTAAATATTTGAGGTCTTGGCAGCAGACGCGTGGG
>Ga0307507_10004686_pt1 | contig 23742 bp, 4 predicted proteins | sample 7_EM_MG_FD_207223 | JGI IMG/M metagenome (GOLD analysis project Ga0307507, IMG submission 207223) | Populus trichocarpa ectomycorrhiza microbial communities from riparian zone in the Pacific Northwest, United States - 7_EM | ecosystem: Host-associated > Plants > Roots > Unclassified | place...
TGCTATATTATATTAAATTATCTAAAATAATATTATTTATTTTACTAGCCTTATAAATAGCTTTAAAGTAGCTTTTATTTATTTAAAATATGTTATTAGTATAAAAGAGGTAAATATAATTATAGTTACCAAATGCGCAGATTACTGGCAGGTTGTGCGTAGGTTGCGCGTAGGCTGCGCACAGGCTGCGTGTTAAAAAAACACGATATAGGCTAGTTGGTCGAGTTGCTAAATAACCTTAACTGCGCGCCAATTGCGTCAACCACCAACCATTGAGGCCATTAAAAGGGTACCATATTTTGCTGATAAACCGGAACGTATAATTATCTAATTAATAGTATAGAATAAAAGTTATAGGTAAGTAGAAGATAGAACAAGCTTTATATATAAAGGACAAAATACTTTTTAACTTCTTCTATTTAGAGACTAATTGCTAGTTCTTCTTTAGAGGAGAACTAGCTTCCTATATAATCCTTCTAAGACACTAGTAAAACCCTTTACCCCTTATCTATCTAACTATGTCTCCTTTAGGATATTAGTGGGATATTAATAAAACCTTTATCTGTCTTATCTAATATATACCTTTTAGAAGCGCCCATTATATATATTTTATATCCGTTATATTATACTATGTACAATACTGCGCATGCAGCCTCTAAGCTATAGCGCTATAGCTCTATATACATAAATCCTTCCTAGGCAGCTTAATATATACTAGTAGCTATATCCTAGTAGTTTATAAACCCATAGGGGTTTATAGCCCCTTTCTAAGATGCTAAGTTATTACAACTATTAGGTAATAAGAAAACGGTAGAGAATACTATAAGAAATCCTAACACCTATCCCTATCCTTTTGCAATTTATTTCTATCCTTTTGCTCTCTAATATCTTTTTCCTAAGATCCTAGTAGGAGTTACCTCCTTCTAAAATCCTATTTATTTATTCTTCCTTTAAGGACGCCACTCTATTCTGAAGATGTTTAAAGACACAGGGATAAATCTCAAATTACACCTAATTACTAACACTTAGATGGTACACATCAAATCCCCTATACCGCTGGTGTATTCCTAAAACATCCGCTCCCTACAAACTAGCCTCCCCTGCATTATCTGTTTTGGGTTAAGCTTGCAGAAAAAAAGGTACTAAGAACTTTTATTGGCAACCTTAAAAGTTCATTCCGCGTGCGACCACCGAAAGGTGCTCAAAAATTGACTCTATTATTGAGGCACTTTCTAGAGCTTGCCTCGGCCATGAAGGAATTCGATACGAATCCGAAGGAATCCGAGGTGATTGACCCCATCCTGGTCGGATCCCTCACAGGCTATGTCCCCATAGGGAAGCATACAACAATATATCGCAAACATCTCTTTATGGCTACAGGCCTTGGCTATAGTCATCTGAAAATACAAGGGCAACTCTAGAAGTTTTAGGGTATTTTATTCTGGCGGTATCCGTTTTTATTCCATGGAGTTAGGCTAACGGTAAAAGCAGTCGGTAACTCGTTGATTAATTAGGAGTAATCGTAGTCTCAAGCCAGAGCCCTCCTGCAACTTGCGTTAGAAAGTTGTTACCGTCTCGTTTCTCACACTTGTCGTAATCACCATCATAATACTACTCCACACCGTCTAATCAGATATATTCATAGATATCTACCTCTATCTTTGCCCCACTACTACATGTTTAGTGCCGTAAGGCTGTGCTGATGGGCTGCTAAACAGCCATTCGTAAACTCGTGCGCTCTATTTTAATATAAAATTCGAACGCTCCCCGCAATTAACCTTTCAAATATTTGCGTTATCGCCATCAACCTTTTTCAAGCACTCCCGGAATTCGCTCCAGTTGTACATGATGGCCTTCGCCCCGCATTCCTCAGTCAACAACTTGGCCATCTGCTTCTCCTTTTCCTCGCCCTCTTCAATCCTGTAGACACCAACATAACCAATAAGTGGAATGCCAGCCCTTTTCGCTGCCGTAGCGCCGCTTCTACTGTCTTCAACAGTGACACACTCCTCCGGCTTGACACCAAGCTCCTTGCAGGCGTGCAGATAGATTGCGGGATCTGGCTTGCTGGAGGGCGGGTTCAAAGTCGTGGCTGCGCTGTAGACATGCTCGTTGGGAAAGTAATGGTCAATCCCGACCTTCTCCAGCGAGGCAACAACTCGCGGTTTCGCGCTCGTGCTCACCACGGCCATCGGATATCCACCCTGCTTCAGCTTCTCCAACTCTGCCGTTGCCCCAGGACACTCGGTCGCCTTCTGCTTCAACTTGTTTGTCACGGCAACGACCTCAAGATCTACGTAACCGTCAATCTCAGCCGGCTCCATGGTGAAGCTGTGTCTCTCCTGCAACCCCTTCATCATGCCACGGAAGTTTTGGCCGACGAAAGTCTCAAGGAGCTGCTCCACCGTGTATCGGTCAGAGACGTTGTGCTTTTCAAGGATCTCGTTGGCGAGTTCGGTGCATGCTTCGAAGGCGAGGCGCTCCGAGAGGACGAGGGTGTTGTCGCAGTCGAGAAGGACGTATTTGACCTGTCTATCCATGGTCAGAGAATGCTATTCTAGGGAAGTGCAGGTGAGATATGGCTAGGAGTGTCATGTAGGGGCTATTACTTTTGGCATTTTGGCGAAGCGTCTAGTATATATTCTTGTCGTGAGAATATGGGACTGTACAATTTTGGGGATACGGCAATGGATATGGCGGCAATGGGCAGGTTTGGAGGGGAGGCTTCTAGTTCTGAGTTCTCATATTGAAGTGCAAGTGCCCCGCCTTTTGAGTGTGTACTTTATCCCCTGCAAGAACACGTCATTCAGCGTATCGCGTCTGCCCAATTTCTCGTGCCGCCATTGCATGAAGTAATTGGATGTGATTTGAGCGATATATATATATAAAACATTATAGGGTATATTGCAAAACGTTCCGTACTACGGACACTACCTCGGCGACCAAGACCGGGCAAGCGGGGAGATTTTACATAAGCCCAGTGGTGGTGGCCCTGTACTTGCCAACTCCTAGTCCTCGCCAAAAACTTGCCCTAGCATGTCCACATAATGAGGATCTATTTTCCTTCCCCCCTCCCAACACCCGAAAAATGCCAAGCTGTAGGGGCTGGTCCCAGTCTCTTTACTCCAACACTTAGGTGCGTCGTACGCCTCTGATATTCACCTCTGGCTCGGCCCCGTGCAAAAGGCGGCGTGTAGCTCGGCGGGGTCACGAAAAAGTTAAACGGGGTCACCGATGGGGGTCGGCGAAAGCTGGGCTTACAGCTCGGCGTGGTCACGGAAAAACCCGGCGTGGTTAGAAAGTTCAACGTAGTCAGAGCTTATAAACTAGCTCCGTGACTACAATCAGCTTTACACCACGCTTAGCCTACGTATATACAATGTATATATAATTTTAAATAAAATAGAAAATATAAAGCTATTAATCCTTAGATTATAACTATCTTAGTTTATATATAGTATATATACCGCGTATATGCGCTAATATACGAGTTTGGGCCGGCTCGTGCATGCCGACGGCTTATGCACGGTTTTCCTTACCAAAATTTACCAAAATACACCTGTTTATACCGCCTATAATTTTACAGCCTTTTAATAAAAATGCATAAAATTTTAAAATAGGGCCTGTCTAATACCAATACTATAATTCTATGTAAAAATATTATAATATATTGTAATATATATATACTTAAAATTAAGTTAAAAAGGTACTTTTTTACTAAAATTTAAAATTGTTGATAAAATTATTAATATAGCTATTATATAGCTAGATATTATATATATTCGTATTTAATATATAAATAAGTTTTTTTAATATTTATATAGTTTATTAACTATATATTAAATAAATTATATAAAAATTTAGTAAATTATAACTTATATATTTACATTATAAACAAAGTTTTTATATAATAAATTAAAGCCATAAAATACTTTACTATATATTGGTAACACAAGGTGATATCACGTAGCTACGGTTTGTAGATAGTATGATGATTGTTATTTAATTCTTTTTAGGAATGAGGAAAGGGGTAAGGAACTTAAGGTTCCTTACTATACTAGGGCCACGTCAACACGTAACGGCAATATGCCTTATATAATAGCAACTTGCCTTATTCCTAACACTGGCAACTCTTCTTTTTGTAGTTGCTATCTATATATATACAAACAGACAGGATGTGACAATACTAGACAGTATACAACAATACTAAACAATATGCGACAATATGCGACAATGCAGCAGTTGGTAGAATTTGGTGAATAACGCAAAGATGGGTGGGCCGCCAAGGCGCTAGTAGTAAGCGAGCTAATGGTAATTTTCCATCCCAGGGATAGAAAATCCTAATTGGCTAGTTTAAGTTAGGGTCTATAGAATGGTATATTTCTACTCCCTTTTAACCTAACCTTTAACTTATATATATAGAGTATTTGTGTTAATAAACGTTTCTAGAGCCTTGTTTGGGTTTGCCTTTGTTATTATATCTACTAGGTTATCTTAACCGTTAATTTATTAAATCTTAAAGAGTTTTTGCCGTTTATAGGATTAATAAAGTACTATAATATTAATTATAAGGCGCTTCTCCTTTGTAGTACCAAGCTTAACTAAGTACTTATAGAGGGAGTATAAATCGGTGCATATGATTATAGGGATAATAGAAAGTTTAAGTTAATCTATAATTATCTTTAGGGTAGTTCCAATTGTAATTGCTATATTAACTCCGCTAACTATTCCGTATATCTCTAACGCTAGAACGCTTCGAGTAATATACTTACTCTTAGTTAAGCTCTAATAGATAAGATTGCTATAGATTATAAAGTTATTCTCTCTAGTAAATTTGTTTGTAATAATAATTTTATATCCTAACTAGGAGCTAAAATCTTTGTTATTTACGAACGATCTATTAATAAATATAAAGAGCTTAGCGGTAGGAAGGTTAATAGGCACGTAGAGTAGTCCCTAATCGAGATAGTTCATTTGCTAGGAAAGACGTTTATTTAGGGCAAAAACATCGTCCTTAGTTGGTTCCTGGTATTAGGCGGTAACAGAGAGATTAAATAAAGCCTTGGGTTAACAGATAGAAGCAATATAAGCTCTATAAGCGCGTTACTCTATATATCCTTACTTTAGAGAATTAGCGTTAATAACGTTAATCTTCTTACCTTAACCCTTCTAGCGCAAAGCAATAGAATCCTTGTTTAGGGAAAGGGTGCATCTATTAAAGAGTAATAGTATTGTTAAATTAAGCTTTTCCTTTAGCTTTGCTATAAGATTTACCTTTACTAACTTATCTTCTTTAAGAGCTGAGAATTGGTCGTCTCCTAAGATAATTATATTATTAGTTTACATGCCAATAATTCCGAATAGAGTTCCTATAGTTATAATTAGGAAGCATGGGTTGAATATAGAAGTAGTTATTAAAAGCTTCTCTTTGTAGTACTTACTATAGGTAGCCTACTAATGGGTTTCTACCTCTGCAATTCCATATAATGGCTTAAGTATAACTATGATTATATCTTTGGGATATTAGTGACGAATTTACTTTAGAAAGTATACTAATATTAAGTGCTAAAGGTGTATCTCTAATTGGGTATAAGCCTAAGTAATATCTTATAAATAAACCGCTATTCTATTCTTTATTAAGGAGGGAGCTAGTGTAATAATAACTCGCTAACTAGCTCGTTAAATTATAGGAGATTGTATAAGAATTACCTCCTTACTATTATTATTATAACCTTAGATAACAAGCCTTGATTTTTTAAATAGGGCGTTAGTAGCTTTACCCTTAATTTTATTAACTATTCTTAATTTAAAGATGCGAACTTTATTAAACTTAGTAGGGTTATATTTCTCAAATTTAAAGACTCCTCTTGTGATAAGACTATCGATCTCCTACTTATTAGATACTTAGAAAGGAGCTCCTAGAGTTATAATATAACCTTCCTTTTAGAGCTATTTTGCGAGTTTAAAGTCAGCCTTCTCCTTAGCTATTATAAAGGCTATTAACAGCTTAACTCCATTCTTAATAGCGGCAATAAATTGCTCTTTAAAATTAATAAGATGTTGGCGATTTTATAATCCCTTTGGGCGACCTCTACCGCGTTGTAGTTGCGGCGTATCTACTATAATTATATTAGAATTATGGTCGCCTTCTAGAGTATATTAATCGTGGCTCTCCTCTAAGGCATTTTCTATGGTATCCTGCAAAGGCTCGGAACTGTTATCTTTGTAGTAAGGCTTAATAACAGTTAAACGGAATTAAGTGGGTCTATAAGGCATCTAAATAGTATAAGTCTAGCCATTAATTGCAATAAGTTAATATAGGCCTAACTATCCTCCCTTTTTACGCTATACGCGTACCTTAGACTGGAGTGGCAGATTAAGCGTAGTTAAGGTATTTAGGCCATTTCTTATTCTTAGTACATCGTTGACTTGGTGTGTGGCGTAGAGATATTATACCTCCTTTATTACCTTGTGAATAGCCTCAGCTCATTACACAACGGAGGGAGATAGTGGAGAATTATTAGTTATTTAAGGGTAGGCGCCAAAGACTAGTAATATGGGTATAAGTCTATCTAGGCTAGCAGAATTGTTAATAGCTTTAATAGCTATTTATAAAGTAAGTTCTTTACTAGTGTCCTCTAGTTCTAAAGAGATAATCTTATATACGCGGCATAATAGCGTGTAATATCGCTCTACTTTTCTAACACTATTATGTGCCTTAATAGGGACTTCCTTAACCTTAATTGCCATTGCCTTTATCTATTATTAAAACTCTATAGATAAGAAGTTCTTTCCTATATTATAGATAATTTAATTAGGGGGTCCTAGGTAGACATTAATCTAGTATAATTAAAGGGTATCCTATATGTTCCTAGCTAATATATCCTTTAAGAAACGTGCGGCTTAGAAGGAGGTTAAGAAATTAATAACTTAGAGTACTAGCTTACCGCTAAGATACATAATGTTAACAATAATACAGAAGTTAAAGTTATAGTTATCTTTAAGGGTAAACTTAAATCAGCCAGGGGACTTCTGGTTTATTTAGCAGTAATAGTAGTACTTTATAAGATACTTAATTGCCTTAACCTTAACTTTATAACCTACTCGCTGAAGAACCCTAAGTAATTAGTAAACGGATAGGTAGCTAAAATAATAGTGTAGTTAACATAACTTTAACTTAGTTAAATAGCTCTAAGCAATACTCCTTTCTGGTTATTAAAGGAGCAGCTAAGGGTGACCCTACTTATGTATAATAGGCACCCAATTATCTCCCTATATAAGTATATTCTTAAGGGTGTCGAGCTTAACGCCTAATTTGTCTATATCCCTAATGCAGAATAGAAACGGAGTGTTCACGGGAATAATATAGAAAGTGATATATCCTAAGGGGGTTTAGACCCTAATTATACTAAGAGAGATTGCGGTACCCTTGCCAAAGCGTATTGTATATTGGCCTGCCGTTAATTGGTTAATCTAAACAGAGCTATTAAGCTGCTAAAGGGCTTGAACTTAAGGTTCTCCTACTATAGATACTCCTACGGCTCTAGTATCTGGCATAATACCATAGAAGACGTTTGCCGAGTATCTATTATTAAAGGAGAACGCGGAGCTTTCCTTTAGCTCATTAAAGATATCTAACTTTGTGATAGAATGGAGCGTAGATTAGTTATTAAGAACAGTAATAGTTTATATGCCATCTACCTCACCATACTCAGTAAAGTATTAGTTAGGAGAGTAGTCCTTAATTTCCATATCTATAAGGAGCTGTTTGGTCTTATTAACCTTACCCTTAAGATCTTCTACGCCTTTATATTAAACCAGGAAGCTTTAGAAGTAGGCTATAGTAACCTTACAATTTTTAACGTTTCTTGCACTTTAACGAAACTTGTTATATACCTTCTTTTGCTTATTAAGGGAGTGTCTAGTTAACTAGCAATTTGGCTTCTTATAAACGTAGTACTTCTTCTGGCAATTACTTTGAAATGAACCTCTATAAGGACCTCTATAATTGCCTTATAGTCAACGTTAATTGTACCCTTTGCCGTATTCCCTACCACGGCCACTATATATTCGGTTAGTCCAGTTATAATTATATTGGTTAGGAATACTTGGTTGGGTAAGGTTTTCAGTATAGAACTATTAAGATTCTTATATTCGCATCGCAGTACCTATAGCAGAGCGTAGCTCGGTATATACTCCTTTAAACGTATCCGCAGGTTTGTATAGCGCCAGATTGCACTTAGGAACGCTATAGTAGGCTAAGATAACCTAGTCCCTTAAGCTATTCTTATTTTAGTAAGTTTTGGTAAGGCTATATTAGATTTTCTAGAGTTTATTAAAGAGTAATTAAAGGCACTCTAAACAAGTCTTTATTGGGTTAGAAGCAATAACTCTCTAGAATATGGTCTCCCGCTATTTAGATATATAAAGTTAGCGATTCTTGTTGGTTTTAAAGTAAGCTCTGGTAAGCTAAAGTATTATATTAAAGCTATAGTTTTTACCCGCAATATGGTTGTAATAGAATGTTGCCGCCCGTCCCTTTAATATAATAGAGAAAGCGTGGTGGTACTAGTGGCCTTAAATTCCAACCTTGTTGTAACAGTTGTAAAAGACCTGTAGTTTTATTCTAAGCATATTGTATAGTTTTCCTCCAAACTTCTTTTCTTTGTCCGAATATACCTTTATCAGATTCGTGACTTCTCGTAATAGAGGCTTACTGGTTAGCTAAAGTGGAGGCAGTAGAGGAGGTGGAGGAAGAGTACCTCTAGGTGGAAAAGTACCTTTAGGTGGAAGAGTACCTCTAGGTAGGAGAGTAGCTTTCTAGGGGTTTAGATACGAATTAAAGTTGCCTTCTAAAGAATATTAGTTGGTTTTAGGTTTCCGTAGTTAACGTATAATCTTAGCTTCCGTCCATACTGGCTCCTCTATTCCAATAATAACGGCCTAAATGTTACTAGTAATTGGGTTATTGTTCTTAGCAATATATACCCTATTCCTATAGAGGAAGTCTTAAAAATCCTGGATAATATTAACATTTCTAAGTACCTAAGTATCGGTAGTCCATCCCATAAAATCCTCCCTAAAATATTCCTATAGTTGTACATCGGCGTAGTGTCTACTTCGGTAGAAGAGAATATGGTATAGGAGGAAGCCATTAACTTATTTTGCCGTATAGGTTATTATATTAAAAACGGGAAAATCGTCCTAATCTTTATTAATAAGTTTCGCGTATGTGGCTACCCCTAGTGGTAAGGAGTCTCTCTAGTCGTTAGCCATGTTTTTGGAGGAAGGGAAGTGTTATAGGGTTATAGGAGAGGAGGTGTTATTGGTATAGGGATTATTAATTGTCGTTTTGTATATGTGTAGACGAGAATCTGTGATTATGGGGCTTAGGACCAGTTCTGGCCTTAAATCGCGAAGACTCGTAAAGCGTGTTATTCTGCGTAATAGACGCAAGAATCTGTAATCTGGGAAAGGCTTAGGACCAGTTCTGGCCTTTAAATCCTTAGATTTATAGAAGAGTTCTATTTAAGGTTTAGGACCAGTTCTAACCTTAAAAAACAGCTTCCTCTAGTATAAGTAGCACTAGTATAGTAGCTTATCTCTTCTTGGTGGAATACCTAGCTATTCTGTGGTATAACAGTGAAGTTAACCACTGATCAGTATTGGTAACACAAGGTAATATCACATAGCTACGGTTTGTAGATAGTATGATAATTGTTATTTAATTCTTTTTAGGAATAAGGAAAGGGGTAAGGAACTTAAGGTTCCTTACTACGCTAGGGCCACGTCAATACGTGACGGCAATATGCCTTACGTAATGGCAACTTGCCTTATTCCCGACACTATAAGTAAAATTAAGCATAAAAAAATATAATTAAGCATATTATTATATTTAATGTCATAATTAAAATTTTTTAGTATATGTAAAAGGTAAGCATCTTTATTTTATATTATAGCCAATAATATTTAAATTTTTTTTTTATAAAAATTCTTAATTGTTATAAAATAAGCCATATTAAAAAAATTGTATTTATAGCTATTATAATAATTAAGTTACAAGTATTTGAAAATAATTTTTTAAAATAATATTTAGAACCATATATAAGCTAGTTACCTATATATTAAAAACCGCCGCCATTAAATCTGCATGGGCGATGCGAAGGGACTTTGTAGTATCAATGCTTAGCCTAGATATTAGCGGTGCCTACGATAACGTACCCCACAAGCGCCTCCTATACATCCTTAGGGCAAAGGGCTTCCCAGAATAGATTATACAATTTATTTAAGGGTTTATAGGCCAGAAAGAAATATTACTGGTCTTTAGCAGATACTAGAGCCCCCCTATTACAGTTACAACAGAAATACTATAAGGATTACTCTTCTTGCCTATACTCTTCCTTTTCTTTATAAGCAACCTACTTAACTCCTTTAAGGAAGGGGCAACCCAGGGGATAGGCTTTGTTAATAACACAAACCTAATTATATATGGGCTAATAGCCGCAGAGAATTGCAGAATACTAGAGAAAGCCTATAATACCTATATAGAATAGGCAAGATAATATAGAGTCTAATTCTCACTAGAGAAGTACCAGTTAATCTATTTTATAAAACAATATAACTAATCTATAGATCTTTAGTATATAATTTATATCTAAGGCTTTAGGGGTTAACCAGTTTAGGGCCTAAGGGTATTAGGAGTATAGGTAGATAGCAAGCTTTAGTGGAGCGTATATACGGTATAAGCGGCCCATAATGGCTAAGTATAGTATATTATATTATCTAGGATTGTTAATTCTATATAGGGTCTATGCTTCCAGAGGTTACGCCTACTATATATAGCAGTTATTCGGCTAACTATAACGTATAGATCTAGTATTTGGGCTATTAGAGAAACTAAAAAAGGCCCCCTTAAGTCACTCCTTAAACCACTCTAAAAGGTCTAAATAGCTTACCTTTAGAGCATAACAGGCGGGTATAAGCAAACGGCCATAGCACTACTTAAGAAGGAAGCTAATATTCCCCCCTTATAACTATATATTAAAGCTGCTGTAATATTATTATTATTTATTGCTTAACGTCCGATTCGGATCCCTATTAGGCCCACGCGAACTACTCCTTATATACATATAGGGAGAAAACTCTTTTAAGAAAACCCCGTAATCCGTCTCCCTACCTTTTAGAACTCGCCTATAAGGCGCCTATGAGTTACCTATAATGCTCTACTACCTTACTTTTTGACCTCCTTAGGAACCACTGCTGCCGTAACAAGCCTATAGACGCGCTAGTATCGCAAACTTTGCTCTACTACTATAGAGTTATCAGGGGGCGCCTATTACTCGCCCCTTTGCCTTCTATTACTATTTCCTTTGCAACCCGAAACTGGTCTAGTATATTTTAGCTAATAAGCCACTAGGTAACCGCCTTAAGACCTTTTTATATTAAGAGTAGTATGTTATAGTTCTCTATACTAGCTACTAAGAGCATAGCTTTTTAGTTGGTGCGTAGTGGGCATAATAGTATTATATATTTTAGTGTCTGTCTTAGCTAGCTATATTTACATCTTAGGCTACTTACTAGGATACCTACCCAGTAGAGCTAATCTTTTAGTCCTATTATCCCTATTCTTAAGAGTGTTGCTATTATATTTTCTGTCTTTATTAGGCCTTCTTAGAGCTCTTAAGTATTTACCCCCTATAGCGTTAACTATGCCACGGCTTGGGTTTCTCTTGCCTAAGTTAGCCTCTGTACCTTTAACTCCTATATACCTCTCCAGCGTTGGTCTAACTAGTATTATATTATAGAAGATAGTTTTCTAGCGTTCTTTTATACTTTACTTTGGCTCCTTTCTCTTTCTTACTATTATTTTTACTGGCCTCTTGCGCGTTTCCCTTCCTCCTCTATATAGGCCTAGGCCCTAACGCAGCACTATTTTTCTTCTACTTTCTTTACCTATTTCTCTAATATCTCTTCCCTACTTTAGGGTTGTTGGTTTATTCTCCTATAAGGCGCCCTAGGGTCCCTCTATAGTTTATTTAGGCGTGTCTTGATATACTTTATAACATTAGAGTTGCGTTTACTTTGCGCCCTTTATATTGCAGCGGCTTTAATATATAGTTATAGGGGGGGAATATTGGCTTCCTTCTCGAGCAGTGCTATAGCCGTTCGCTTATACCCGCCTGTTATACTCTAGAGGTAGGCTGTTTGGACCTTTTAGAGTGGTTTAAGGAGTAATTTAGGGGGGCCCTTCTTGGTTTCTCTAATAGCCTAAATACTAGATCTATATGTCATAGTTAGCCGGATAACTGCTATATATAGTAGGCGTAACCTCTGGAAGTATAGACCCCATATAGAATTAACGATCCTGGATAATGTAATATACTATACTTGGCCTTTATAGGCCGCTTATACTGTATATGCGCTCTACTAGAGCTTGCTGTCTACCTATACTCCTAATACCCTTAGGCCCTAAACTGGTTGACCCCTAAAGTCTTAAATATAGATTATATACTAGAGATCTACAGATTAGTTGCGTTTTCTTATAAAATAGATTAGCTAGTATTTTTCTAGTAAGAATTAGACTCTATATCATCTTGCCCATTCTATATAGGTGTTATGGGCTTTCTCTAGTGTTCTACAGTTCTTTACGGCTATTGGCCTATATATAATTAGGTTTATGTTGTTAATAAAGCCTATCCCCTAGGTCGCCCCTTCCTTAAAGGTGTTAAGTAAGTTACTTACAAAGAAAAGGAAGAGTATAGGCGAAAGAGGTAATCCTTATGGTATACCTATTACAACTATAATAGGGGGGCTCTAGTATCCGCTAAAGACTAGTAATATCTCTTTCTAGCCTATAAACCCTTAAACAAATTATATAATCCATTTTAGGAAGCCCTTTGCCCTAAGGATATATAGGAGGCGCTTATAGGGTATATTATTATAGGCGCCACTAATGTCTAGGCTAAGCATTGATACTATAAAGTCCTTGCGTATAGCCCATGCAGTTTTAATAGTAGTAGCGAGTAGTGTAAGTGCTAATAGTGTTAAGCGATTCTTTCTTGCCCCTATTTAGCTTTGTAGTAGTAGGGCGTGTTCCTCTGCCGTGTCTGCTATATAGTCCGCTATAACCTTTTCTAAGATCTTGCTTAGGGTGTTTTCTAAGGCAATAGGGCGGTAGCTTCCTAGGATTAAGTAGTCTGCTTTGCCTTCTTTTTATAAGATAACCGTCGTCATAGCTCTTCCAAGTCGCAGGTAGTAGCCTATTATAAAGCATACTCTAGCTACATCTGCAAGCTAAGGTGCTATAAGTAGACCACAGGTCTTTAAGGCTTTGTTTAGGATCCCATCTGGTCCTAGTGCTGTATTGTTTAAGAGGCAACTAATAGTTCTAGCCATTTCTTCGGTTGTCATATCGCTGTCGACCCTTAGGCGAGTAACCGGTGTTTCGCCGGTGATATTACTAAGGTCTACTAAAGCCGGTTAGGGGAGCTACTGTAATATAAAGGGCGTAAAAGAAACGCAACTCTAATGTTATAAAGTATATTAAGACACGCCTAAATAAGCTATAGAGGGACCCTAGGGTGCCCTATAGGAGAACAAACTAACAACCCTAAAGTAGGGAAGATATATTAGAGAAATAGGTAGAGAAAGTAGAAGAAGAATAGTACCGCGTTAGGGCCTAGGCCTATATAGAGGAGAAAGGGAGACATATAAGAGGCCAGCAAAGATAATAGTAAAAAAGAGAAAGAAGCTAAAGTAGAGCTTAAAAGAACGCTAGGAAACGAACTACCGCAATATAATACTAGTTAGACTAATGCTGGAGAGGTATATAGGAGTTAAAGGTATAGAGGCTAACTTAGGCAAGAGAAACCCAAGCCATAGCATAGTTAACGCTATAGAGGGTAAATACTTAAGGGCTCTAAAAAGGCCTAACAAAGGCAGAAAATATAATAGCAATACTTTTAAGAATAGGAATAATAGGACTAAAAGATTAGCTCTACTAGGGAGGCGTCCTAGTAGGTAGCCTAAGATATAAATATGGCTAGCTAAGACAGACACTAAAACATATAATACTATTATGCCCCTTACGCACCAACTAAAAAGTAATACTCTTAGTAGCTAGCATAGAGAACTATAATATACTACTCTTAATATAAAAAGGGCTTAAGGCGGTTACCCAGTGGCTTATTAGCTAAAATATACTAAACTAGTTTTAGGTTACAAAGGAAATGGTAATAGAAAGTAAAGAGGCGAGTAATAGGCGCCCCCTAATAACTCTACAGTAGTAGAGTAAAGTTTGTAATACTAGCGCGTCTATAGGCTTGTTACGGCAGCAGTGGTTCCTAAGGAGGTTAAAAAGTAAAGTAGTAGAGCACCATAGGCGACTCGTAGACGCTAAGTAGGCGAGTCCTAAAAGGCGGGGAGATAGATCATGGGGTTTTCTTAAGTAGAGTTTTCTCCTTATATGTAAATAAGGAGTAGTCCGCGTGGGCCTAATAGGGATCTAAATTGGACGTTAAGTAATAAATAATTATTATACATTAAAAACCCTTGCCTATATAGTAAGTATATATATATATATATATAATACAGCTATATAATAGCTTTATTAATAATTTTATTAACAATTTTAAGTTTTAGTAAAAAAAGTCCATTTTCGACTTAAGTTTAAGTATATATATATTATAGTATAATACAATATTTTTACATAAAATATAATATTGCTATTAAATAAGCCATATTTTAATTTTCATAAAAATTTATCAAAAGACTATAAAGTTGTAAGTGGTATGAAAAGGTGTATTTTAGTAAATTTTGGTAAGGAAAACCGTGCACGAGCTGGTCCCGTGCACGAGCCGGCCAAGACGCTTAGCCATATAAGGTAATATAGTTATTAATATATAGTCTATATATATGCGTAGTATATATATAATAATAGTCGTACTATAACTTCTTCTCTTTAATATTATAGCGTATACCATAGGTATATATAGCGCAATATAGGTATAGGTCTTGTATATACTAACGGAAAGACTAGGGTGAATTTTAATTACTAATTTTTACTATTATATACGTCGTGTATATGCTTACTATAAGTATATATACTAACTATATATAGTTCTAGCTATTACGGTTAAAGATAATACGAGTATATAGTATAACGGCTTTATATACTACGTATACTAGATCTTCCTAATGCCGACTTTAAACTTTTCTTAGTTAATAATATAGTATATATTACTTATCTATATCCTATACTTAATATATACTTATATAAAACCTAGGCGTAATATTATAGTTAATAGTATATAGATATACGCCTATATCTTTACCGCCTGGCTAAGCGTATATTTTATATATACGTAGTACTTATATAGTATTACCGGTATATCCGTAATAAGCATAGCGGTGTATATATATACTACTATATTATATAGCTCTAGTATATACTTACTATATATAGTAACTAATCTAACCACTAATAATATATTAGTTAGAGAGTTAATTATAGGAGAGACGTATTATATATATTTGTTCTATTTATTGCCCAATTCGGTACCTTTTTTAGGTCTATACAGGCTTCTATCTTCTATTTATAGAAAATATACCTAATAAGGGAAAAACCTAAGTGTAACCTTCTAGCCAGTCTTACGCGCTCCGCTTTCGCCTAGTCTATTTACCTGTATAGTATATCTACCTTTTATACTATGCTTTTAAAGTATCTTAGAAGATTTAGGGAGTAGTAAAAGGGTTTAGTAATTTATATATATACTACCTTTGGCTTGGCGGGGATGTCTAGTCCTTAAGGGGCTAAAAGGGGGCATATCCTCCTATATCCTCCTATTAAATCTTATATACTATCTTAAACTACTAAAGAACTCCTTAACCCATAAGCTATTATACCGCTATATAGTAGTAGTAATTCTTTGATTAACGTCTGATACGGATCCTACTGGCCCACGCAGACTACTCCGTCACAGGGGGGAAAACTTGTGTATTTACAGGAAGAAAACCCCTGTAGTTAGGTTGGGGGAGGAAAAACCCTATAAGCCACCTCAGTCGGATGGAAAACCCCGAATTGCTATGTTTGCACGTAGTAGCGGCCCTGCGGGCCTACAGCACGTCCTCCTCCTTAGATGTTTTGAACTCCTTAGGAACTACTGCTTCCTTCCCTAGCTTATCCAAAGCTAGGGTTCACTACGTCCTAGCTAGGCCTTGCCGATCGATTGCCGTGTACTTATTATTTTCTCCCATATCTTAACCGTCCCCTATGTGCTATCTCTTGTTAACTATTACCGTATACGCCTTGCCTCCTTCCCCCCTAGAGCCATTGAAGGCGTAAGGGGGATTCATCCGTTCTAACCACCGTAATACTGATAAGCGAGCGGGATATTGTGTATTTGGGTATCTTTTGTGCCTAGGCCCCAGCTAGGCCCTCTCTAAGGGTCACCACTCCGTTGAAAGGAGATAGGGAAAACCATGGGTCGCAATCCAGGCTGCTAGGTAGTATTTGGTAGTTAATGGCGAGTGACCGCATGCTCCGCGGGCGATTGCCCTAGGGGTTAGGAGGGGCCGTATACTTACTCGTTCGTGTTTGTTCGCGATCGTTCGTTTATTGATGTGAGGTCGTCGATGCTTTTAATTGGGGGTTAGGGGACGTTGGATTCCATCTTGTATCCGCGAGGATTACACAGGGTTGAATAAGAGCGTAGCAGTTGTCTACTATGAAGGGGGTACCGTTAGTAGTGGTTTTAGAGATCTTACCATCCTATGTGAAAACTTTTTACTACCCCCCACAACATTTCGACCACCACTACGACCCCTACCCGCAGCTGTGTGACGTCTCTGCGTTGGCTCTGCTGAGTCCAAAGACCAGTAGGTTCGTAGGCCTCACCATATATAGGTGCAGAGTCCGATTTCGAGGACCTTATACCGCTATATACAGGCCCCTGCTTATAGAAAGCATTTAGGTAATATTATTTATACCCACCCTAGCAAATAGCTGATATCTTACCATGCGGTAGTTATAAAAGAGTATTACATAGCGTACTAACTATATAGATGCTTAATAGCTATGCGTTTAGTCCTAAGACCTCTATTCGTAGTAAGAAAGGCCGTAGATTCTGCCTTTGTCTATCCTTTGTATAGAAGGAGAGTTGGTATTAACTATAGGGTGCTCCACGTAGTTACTCTGCATTTTCACTGCCTTCTTCTAGTGTCGTTTCTACTTAATATCTGCCTATCTTGCGATATATATAGTAGGTCTCCATTTAGGGGAGAGAAGCATATAGTATATATATAAGGCTAATATATTATAGCTTACTATAACTATTTATTCTCTTAGTACATAGTAGGATACTACATATCTATATAAGCCTAGGTATATCCGTATATTGCGCTAATAGTATATATAGTTATATACCTTTAGGGTTTAAGATTTTAGAATATATAGATACCTATATACTCTTTATATATATTAACTCTATACTGCGTATATATATTATTATAAGGGCGTGAAGAGACTTTGGGGAAGATTTAAAGGAATAATATAAATTCCATCTAAATCTAAGGGTATATAGCTCTTGCAGAGAATAAGATATTGCGTAAGAAAAAGAAAGGAATAACAAGAGAATTATATAATTAAATAGTTAGGGGTCTTAGTGGTCAATATATGCGTATATATACACGCGGTCTTTAATAAACTTTAGTAGAATTTAATTAATCTAGTAGAACCTAGTAGAAATTAAATAAGCTAATAAAATTTCGCAGAATGTGGTTAAAGCGTCGGAATTTATCTATTAAGTATTTTACTAAGACATTCCTACTATAACTGGACTAGTCCTATTATACTACTCGCCCTCTTTAGCCAAAAGTCTAAAACAATTTAATTTAGTTAAGAACTTATAATTTTATTATATATTATATTTTTATATCGGGTGGTGGTATAAAGTTTTACCAGTTCTAATTATTAAATAAACTAATTAGCATTTTCTATACCTGGTATAGAAAATTACTATTAGCTTAGTTAGGGTAGGAAGCCAAACTAATATTTTTATAGTAGGTCTTAGTAAGACAAATCTAACTAATTAGATACTTTAACCGGCCGATAAAGTTTCTTAATTTTATATATTATATAATTGCGTTATAAGTGTTATAATATATTTTAAGTCCTTTTTAAATTTAAGCATCCTACTATCGCGTTTTATATATTTATATTAGGTGGTAATTATTTACCTTTATATTACGTTTATTTAATTAAAGTAAACCGTAAAGGATAGTTCTTATAAAATTCTTTTATTAGGGAAGGCACGTTGGCCTTAATCTATTTATAGGTTTTTTATGTTTATATTTTATATCCTTTTTACTTAATAAAAAGTTTAAATTTTTTAGATTGTGTTTTTTATTATATATTATTAATTAAATTAATAGGAAAGAAAAGGAGCTCTTGCTGCACCTAGCCTAAAAAGACCAAAACCAACTAAAAGAACCCTAAAAATCACCTAGAGAATCCCCCTAAGATATATGTATCGCAGGGGAGGCACACGTTAAACAATAGTGGTTCGCACTCGCGCGCAACCGCCAGAACCACGCCTAGCAATAGCCCTCCATAATAAAGACGGGCGAATACCACACTATAAAGCAGAAACACCTTTATTAAGAAGGCATCTAACAAAATATAAAGCCTATTAGACGCGTCTAGTATCTAGAATTGTAGGGGAGTAACCATTAGCTATAACAATCTAACGCAGCTAGTAAAATGGCTCCGCTAGTCTAGTAAACCTTAGGCGCCCCTTTAGTAAACCCTTAATTAAATCCTCCAACGGCTAAGCAAAATTAAAAATAAATAAAACCCCCCTTTACTAGCGAACCATACCTAGGCCGCCGTAGCTATGCTTTTACAGTATAGGGAACCCACCCCCTTTAAAACAATAACCAGGTATATAATTATAATATAACCAAACAAGAAAAAGCAGAGGGGCTTAAGGGATAATTAGAAATAGAAGTCCTTATAGAAATTTATAAAGAGGTCTATAACGCTGTTATAGTCTAACACCTTAGGAGCGGAGATATTAGAGTTACCCTAAAGGATTAATAGGCAAAGGAATAAGCTATAAGGGTAGGGGACAGGCTAGGAGAACGCATTAGTATAAAAGTACTCTATAAGGATTATCTAGTTAAAGTCCCAGCGGTTCCTATAAGCCTTAGGGTAGAAAAGGGACGCTAGGCAGATAACATAGTAATTATATAAAAGATAGTAAGATAAACGGAACGCCTTATACTAGGACTCAAAATCACCTAAATCCAATAGCTTTGTTAGAAAAATATAAACTAAGCATATAACAAGAACAATAAGAGGATATAAAGGTCGCTAGAGACTTGCTAGGGAGACGTTAGATAAACGCATAGCTCCCTTATTATTAGCACACATACACTAGGAATGCAAAAACTCCTTATCTAAAAAGGAATAATTATAAATGGTCTTATATATAACACAAGGCTCTACAACCACAGACTACGCCTAGAATAATGCTATTGCTATGTATAATAGGGACACACCCAATCCATATACACAGCACAGGTGTGCTGCGGCCACTATACAGGCCCCTATAATATAAGACACTGCTTAAATTAAAACTAAATAAAATGCATAAACTGCCACCAAAGCACACATAAGGCGTAGGAGAGAGAAGACTGCATTAAATATAGGAGACGGAAGGCAAGGGCTTAACAGCTACGGGAATAACTACACGCTAGGTTATATAAATGGAAATAATAGGCGATAAGCTAGTGGGACGCAGGTGCCTTTCTAGCATTTCCTACCTTTAATACTAGGGGGCTAGGCCAGCCATCCCAAGCCTTAACGGGCTAGAAGTGACGCCGCGCAATATTACCAGACTAAATAGGGACATAAGGGTTATAGGGGACACAAGGGAGAGGACGCCCTATAGGTAGACCCTTATAGACAGCTATAGCAAGCTTAAGACCAGGATAATTAAGAATTAGACTTAACGCGGCAAATATAACATTCGTAGCTAACTTATAAAGTGTATATAGCCAACTAGTAAAAACAAGGGAAGAACCGGAGATAATAACAGATTTAGATATAGAAGCATTAATAGAAATATAAGATACAGGAATGGAAAGCTCTATATAAAATAAGTAGGGACCAAGGTATAGATATAAGAGATAGAAGTTCTAAATATCCTAGAGAAAGTAGAAATAGAAGAAGTAAGGAACAAAGAAAAGATAAAGGACCCTTACTAGGGGTCCGCTACCTATCCATTATATAATATAACTGCGGTAATACAAACCACTATCTTATAAGGCCCCTACTAGACAGTCTAGACTTAGAAAAACACTATATCCTTACTATATAAGAACCGTACTACAATACCTATATATAATTAATATACTGCCCCTAAGGATTCCAGCTCCTATATAAACCAAAAGTAGCTATATATATGTGTTTTATAATTAGCAAGGCTATTAGCCTGTCCTTATAGTTATAGTAGGCAGTTAACCTAGATATTATAGTTATAACAATCTAGATATATAGGGGACCGGTATAAATTATTAATGTGTATAACCCTAGGGTTAAAGGGGTCCCATAAACAGAGAATATTATATTAGTAATAAGCTTACTAGAAACTAAAGGCATAAAGTCTATTCTACTAGGAGATATAAACCTCTACTACCCGCGGTAGGGGGGTATCTATATTGCTACTAAATAATAGGCAGAGTGCTTACTAAGAGCTATAGACATTTAGGGCCTTAAGCTAGCCACCCCCCTAGGAGCAACTATATGGCAACAAGGCACTGCCAGAAGTATAATTAACCTTATATTTATAGACAAAGGCCTATACTAGAGACTTAAAAGGTACAACCCTAAAGAAGAATAGGCACTCACTTTAGACCATATCCCTATCTAGATACAGCTAGATCTGGACATTAAAGCATAACTAAATAGTAAAAGATACGCAATAAGGAAGCTTAAGACAGATAATTTTCTTAATATAGTTAAACAACAACTTTAAGACCTAGAAGAAATCCACCCAATACTAAACAAGCAAGGCTTATTGGCCACCCCTAAGGAAATTAACTGTAGACTAGAAAGGATCTAGGCAGTAATTAAAAATAGGCTAGAAGAGCACTGCCTAGTCTTATAACCGGGCCCCTACGCGCGATATATATGGTCCGCATAATACGTGGTTCTTGTTGGCAGCCAACAACGAGCAAGAAGGAAATATATAAGTAGCCATAACCCTAAAAATAAGAGATAATACAAAGACACAAGAAACTAGTTAAAGAATACCCTAAAAAAAGAAGTAAGGAATAACTGGAGACGGTTTATAAACGAGTATACTTCTAACCCAAGCCTCCCCTATAACAAAGGCCTTTAGGCTATAGCAAAATGGGTAAAAAAAAAAGGTAGGGCGCCTAGTAGAAGACCTACACCTACTACCCTTACGAAGAGCAGGGGAATTACAGGCCACTAATAACAATAATAAGAAGGTAAAGATCCTTATAGAAAGGTTCTTCCCCTAACCAGCTCTAGTAGACCTTAGTAATATTATGGGTGAAATACTAGTAACTCGCCTACGGGTTAACAGCGATATAATAATAGAGGAAATGGCCAGAACTATTAGCCGCCTTTTAAATAATATAGTACTAGGACCAGATGGGATTCTAAATAAGGCCTTAAAGATCTATGGACTACTTATAGCACCCTAGCTTACAGATATAGCTAGAGTATACTTTACTATAGGCTACTACCTATGACTTGGAAGATCCATAACAATGGTTGTCCTATAAAAAGAAGGTAAAGTAGATTACTTAGTCCCAGGAAGCTACCGCCCTATTACCTTAAAAAATACCCTTAGCAAGATCTTAGAAAGGGTAATAGCGGACCGCATAGTAGATATGGCTAAAGAACACGCCCTACTACTATAAAGCCAAATAGGGGCAAGAAAGAACCGCTTAATACTATTAGTACTTACGCTACTTACTACTACCATTAAATCTGTATGGGCGATGTGAAGGGACTTTATAGTATTAATACTTAGCCTAGATATTAGTAGCGCCTATAATAACGTGCCCTATAAGCGTCTCCTATATATTCTTAGGGTAAAGGGCTTTCTAGAATAGATTATATAATTTGTCTAAGGGTTTATAAGCTAAAAAGAAATATTACTGGTCTTTAGTGGATACTAGAGCCCCCCTATCGCAGTCGCAATAGGAATACTATAAGGATTACCCCTCTTACCTATACTCTTTCTCTTTTTTATAAGTAACCTACTTAACTCCTTTAAGGAAGGGGCAACCTAGGGGATAGGCTTCGTTAATAATATAAACCTAATTATATACGGGCTAATAGCCGTAGAGAATTGCAGAATACTAGAGAAAGCCTATAATACTTATATAGAATGGGCAAGACGACATAGAGTCCAATTCTTACTAAAGAAATACCAGCTAATCCACTTTATAAGAAAACGCAACTAATCTGTAGATTTCTAGCATATAATCTATATCTAAGGCTTTGGGGGTTAACCAGTTTAGAGCCTAAAGGTATTAGGAGTATAGGTAGATAGCAAGCTCTGGTGGAGCGTATATACGGCGTAAGCGGCCTATAAGGGCCAAGTATAGTATATTATATTATCTAGGATTATTAATTCTATATAGGGCCTATGCTTCTAGAGGTTACGCCTATTATATATAGCAGTTGTCTAGCTAACCATAACGTATAGATCTAGTGTTTGGGCTATTAAAGAAACCGAGAAAGGCCCCTCTAAATTACTCCTTAAACCACTCTAAAAGGTCTAAACAGCCTACCTCTAGAGTATAACAGGTGGGTACAAGCAAACGGCTACAATACTGCTAGAGAAGGAAGTTAATACCCCCCCCCTATAACTATATATTAAAGCCGCTGCAATGTAAAGGGCGCAAAATAAACGCAACTTTAATATTATAAAGTATATTAAGATACGCCTAAATAAACTATGGAGGGACCTAAGGGTGCCCCATAGGAGAATAAACCAACAACCCTAAAGTAGGGAAGATATATTAGAGAAACAGGCGAAGAAAGTAGAAGAAAAATAGTGCTGCTTTAGGGCCTAGGCCTATATAGAGAAGAAAGGGAGACGCGCAAGAGGCCAGTAAAGATAATAGCAAGAAAGAGAAAGGAGCTAAAGTAGAGCATAAAGGAATGCTAGGAAACTATCCACCGCAATATAATACTAGTTGGACTAACGCTAGAAAGGTATATAGGAGTTAAAGGTATAGAGGCTAACTTAGGCAAGAGGAACCTAAGCCGTAGCATGGTTAACGCTATAGGGGGTAAATACTTAAGGGCTCCAAAAAGGCCTAATAAAGGCAGAAAATATAATGGCAACACTTTTAAAAATAGGAATAATAGGACTAAAAGATTGGCTCTACTAGGTAGGTGTCCTAGTAGGTAGCCTAAGATGCGAATATAGCTAGCCAAGACAGACACCAAAACACGTAATACTGTTATGCCCCCTACGCACTAACTAAGAAGCAATACTCTTAGTAGCTGGCACAGAGAACTATACTACACTGCTCTTAATATAAAAAGGCCTTAAAGCGGTCACCTAGTGGCTTATTAGCCAAAACGTACTAGACCAGTTCCGGGTTGCAAAGGAAATAGTAATAGAGGGCAAAGGGGCGAGTTATAGGCGCCCCCTAATAACTCTATAGTAGTAGAGTAAAGTTTGCGATACTAGC
>Ga0307507_10004687_pt1 | contig 23737 bp, 30 predicted proteins | sample 7_EM_MG_FD_207223 | JGI IMG/M metagenome (GOLD analysis project Ga0307507, IMG submission 207223) | Populus trichocarpa ectomycorrhiza microbial communities from riparian zone in the Pacific Northwest, United States - 7_EM | ecosystem: Host-associated > Plants > Roots > Unclassified | place...
TTCACTACGGTTGCATCTTCACACCCTTTCCTCAATTGATCTTCTCCACACCTGGTAAGATTAGTGTTGATCATCACGCCGGCGCAACGCTAAAAAGCTGCGAAATCTGCACACAGATTAAGGGATATTAACCCGCCGTGCACGTGAGATTGGAAGAAACGGAGTACTGTATCGGTATTCCGAAAAAAAAAAACACTGTCCGTTCAAACACTAACCGACGCGACGACCTAATAGCGTAAACGGCTTTCACAAGGGGATAGCTCTCTTTCCAAAGCTTAGCAGGATCAGAATCTAATTGCAAAAAACCGGTAAAAACTATCAAGGCATTGCTGGTCCAGTGGTAGGATAATTGCCTTCCAAGCAATTGGCAGGGGTTCGATTCCCTTGCAATGCATAATTTTTTTCGTCCCGAGTCACCGTTAACCTAGGTAACCATCTTCCTATCCCTTCCGAAGAGTGAAACCTGTTTCGCCCCCCTTTCCGCGGGCAGTATTTATTATGATAGATGGCATCGCGGGGCTACCAGGTATGTATGCGACAGTGCAGCTAAACAGTTTTAGTCCTATGTCTCTGTCCATCGCGCACCGTAGGGGAAAATAGCAGACTAATCACTATCACGACCCCGACCCCGACTACCCCGCCTCCATTTTCACCTCATCGAAACTACGATGCCCTACCGCGCATCCGATAACCCCGCCTTTCTCAGAAACCTCCCAACGCCTTACTGTGCCTGTGGTGTGCGAAACATCTTCATGTGATAAGCTCCCCCCCCCCCATTCCCAAATTCCTAAATATCGGTAATAAACCCTGGTAAAAACCCTTAACTTATAATATCCTATCCCCCCTCAGGTAAAAAATAAATAAATAAATTTAATAGAGATAAGATAAGCCACCCACCCACACACACCGGATTTTTGACCCGGGTTTGCGGGAATGTGGAGTTCCAGGGACTTGGGTCGGTCATGTGCTGCACGTGCTGGGTGGCTGGGCGGGCGGTTGTTGGTGGGAGTGATGGGTTGTGATGGAGATGTTCTGGTGAGGTATGATATGATAGTTTGTGTGAGACTGAAGATGGGCTGGTGTAATACGGTAAGTTTTTTTCTTTCTCCAGAAGACTGAGTAGGTGCTGATGGCGATGTTTGTTAATAGGAGAATCTCGCTCGTTCGCTCGTGAGGGTAGGGATATGGTGGTAGTTTAGTTGTTCGGTAAATATGCCGGAAATAATCATTCCCGGAGGGTCGACGGCTGGAAGGTCCCACGGGAGGAGTGTTTCTTCCTTATGACCGTTGGGTCCGGGGCATAAGAGGAATATCGGCCCTTTGGAGGGTTAATGGAATAACTATGACATTATGGTATCATAGAATAACTATGGTATACGAGTGCCACGAAGGGGGGGGGCTTAAGTTTACTTGCTTGCTAGAGTTCCTACTGATAGTCTTAGCATTGAGCCCTGGATAAGGAAATTGGGATGGAGTATTATATGGTATACATATCCTATATACCTTCTGTATCCTAACCATAGTTAAGGTCGAGGAATTGTTGAACGTCGGTAACACCTGCAACCGTATCCACGAACAAAGTAAGAGTGCGGGTTATGTCCACGATTCCTGTATAACGAAAGTAGACGTCCACCACCAACGCTCATCCGCAACAGATAGAACAGCGACCAGTCCTTAACCCTCAAGTAAGCACAAGTTTTACAATCATGGGCACTTAAGTGGATGACATCATATAGACCAAAACATCTCTAGTTTAGCCTCCCTAATTAAAATTTAGAAATTGATAGAAAATTCTAAAATTTTAGAAACTCACAGGTCATGATTCCCGCAATTTATTTCTATAACACCTCCACCCTCGACTACATCCTGCATCAGGAAAAGGTGAAACCCGAAGCTCAACGAGGCTATGATACTCTCAACCCCCCTCGAACGTCAGAGAGCACTAGACATCAAAATTCAATGCCAACGTGCATACCGGTACAGTATTACGTACGCAGCATCCTCTCTAGAATTAATATCCCGACGGCCAAAATGATCGTGCAAAGTTAAACCTTTCCGATCGAGGATCCCCATGCGGGTGATCGCTCGTTTTCAATCAACCCGGGGAGTACGATATGTATGAAGGACGATCACACCCTAGGGCGCCCGGAACCTAGAGCTTTGGAATCGGTCAGAGAAACTGACTTGTTTTAAGACTCGTCTATAGTGACTAACCTGCCTTCTCTTCTTCTTCTGATCCCGTAGATCACTTTCGATTTCCAACAGCAAGTAGAAGAAGAAGCCCAACTCCCCCACTCTTCCTCCTCCGCAAAGTGCTCCAGAAGAGCTCCCGGTTCGCCCGTCCGCCCGTTATCTCGAGTTGATCCCGAGCACGGATAAGGGAGAGTCAGAGCGTAAGAGAGAGAGAGAGAGAGAGAGAGAGAGAGAAGGGGGGATGGAGAAGAGGATATAGTATCTTATGAAAATGAAATAGACTTTCAAAGCCTAAAAGACCAAGGCCAAACCCTCATACGAGTTTTAGTTTGGTTTTTTTTTTACCTCCTCGCCACTACAAGCTCATAGGATCGATTATCGCTTAACTAATCAGCGAGAGAAAGGTTGATGAGTTGTGAAAAAGTTTTTGCTTTTCTTTCTTTGGACCAATCATGTGTTGATAGTCGTGGACCTATCGTATGAGGTGTCTTTTTCTGTTCATGATGAACTAGGGATTGGGATTCGGACTTTTGAGTATATACAGTACTTGTGAGAAGTTCTACATATAATACGGGGGAAATTACTCAGTGAGTGCTACGGTAGGTGTGGAATTTTTGGTCCAGACAGAAACGCTTTGGTCATGATCGGGTTGGAGGGTCTAAATTTTGTTGGGGTAGCTGAAGGTAGTAAGTGGAGAATAAAAAAATAAAAAAAACAGAGGATCCTGAGACTGTATTTTTCCCACTCTGGAACTCGAGAGGAGGAACAGTTCGCATAGTGGTACCTCAGCTGGCTACGATACATCTAGGAATAGAATACCGTACTACGGTATGCTTCATCGCAGGATACGACACGGATAAGTTGAGCTTCTACGATATTATCACAATGATAATAATAATAATCCCTTTCACTTTCAAAACACTCACTTGTTAATAACATGGCCGAGGACATCTCGTATTCCAATAAAGAAGTAAATAAGTTAAACTCCCACCCACTCTCTTGCTGCAAGACCCGGAAAAACACCCCCTCTCGCACAAAGCACCACTCACTGCTCACTCACTCACTCACTCACTCACTCACTCGCCCACTCACCAACTCCGTGTTTTAAAAGAAAAATAAAAAATAAAAATCAACAAAAAAGCATTAATAATAAACCCTCCCAAAATAAAATAAAATAAAAAATAAAAATAAAATAAAAAAGATAAAACAAAAAACAAATAACAAAAAACAAAGACAAAACAAAAATACCTTCATCACACCGATCCTATGATATGTAAAACAACGCCCAACCCCCCAAAACCCATGAACCCATCCATCCACCCCACCCATCCATCCATCCATCGAAGAAAAAAATCAAATCAAAATTTCGGCTTCCCAGAAACCTTTCAGCACCCTAAGAAAGAAAAGAAAGAAAGAAAGGAAATTCAAAACCAAAAACTAAAACTGAGACAAAAAACAAAAAGGCTTTTTTTTTTTTCTTTCTGAAATGACCAATTAATGGATGAATGAATTTATGAGGGGCCGGTCAGGATTATCAGGCCTTCCAATAATCCATAAGTTAACTACCCAGCCCAGCCCAGCCACCCCCGGCGGAATCTCGCCATGTGTTCCGGAATGGTCTGAGGGAGGTATGTGATATGGCATGATACAGTACCGGTATGGTACCGCTTGTTGGGTTGAGTTTTATGTTGAGTAGGGCTACTACAGATAGCTAGCTGGCTGGCTGGCTGGTAAGCTAGCTAGTTAGTTAGCTAGTGATAAGATTGATGAGTAGGTAGGTAGGTAGGTATCCTATGTCGTGGTGTGATATAGTGAGTTATGTTTTATAGTACTGCGCGGTACAGCACAGTACAGTACACCGCCGTTAGACACGCATACATGCATAATATTATATATATATACACTGCATACATACATACAGACATACAGACATAACTCGTACGAGACGAGTATATATAAATACACGTGCGTGTCCGGTACTATGCTATGCTATAGCATAATATAGTATAGTATAGCGTATAGCACAGTAAGGTCAGGTAAGGTTATAATACTAGCAGGATAAGCAAGTAAATAGGTAGGTACCATTATACAGATCTAATGCAATCCAGACCAAAAAAAAAAAAAAACCATGACACTCTAAAGTAACTACCGATAACTCCCCTCCCTTCCCCTTGTCAAAGTAAGCACGGCACAAGAGGGGTAAGTAAGTTAAGTACTGCATTGTACCTATATACCGGTATCATACCCCGCCAGCACAGTCCAGTCCAGTTTCTTACTTTCAAAATATCTGTAACTCACGTGTATAGCCCTTCCGCCTACTCAACCCTTTTCGTCTCCTCTCGTCTGTCCTTTTCCCCCTGTTCTGGTCGGTTGGTTAGCAAGTTAATTAGGATAGGTAGAGGGAGGGTTATTCGTACCGCACCGCCAAGAACGCGTGAAAGAGGCTGTCAGCCCTTATCATTGTATTGCGATAATCAGTAGAAGGGGAAAAAACACATGACTGTGCAGTGGGCAAACAAAAGTGTCCTCCCGTCCAGCCAAGTCCATAACAAACACGATTTATACCATGACTTAAGACTTTAGATATCCAGTTTTCAACAGCAAAAAAAAGTAGAGGAAGGGACAATCCCCTGATATGATATATGATACGGTGAATATGATAATAGTTACACTATTAAACAGACAGACCGGTAACTAAAATAATATATATATATTCGTACAAAAAGTTATTTTTTTTTTCTTCCCATAATAATACTAGGAGGTAGGTAAGAGGTAGATAAGGTGGGCGCAAAGCAAAAAAGGAAAAAAAAAGGCACGCATAAAAACAGACAGGCGCAGTGGACAGATGAATGGGTTATAATGTGAATGAAACAAAATAAAATAAATTCAAAAACACCAAATTGCTCGCGCTCGCCAATTCTTTGTTTTTGTGATCGATATAATGCCCGAAAAGAAATAGAAACTCGCAAAAACCGCTAGAAGAAACAAATAAAAGCAACAACGACTAAGATAATTATATGGAGAAGAGTTAGGGAAAAAAAAAATAGGCCAAATTGTATAGCGAAGATGAAAAAAGCGAATGTGTATATAAGTTGAACCCTCCCAATGCAGCTATTGAAAAGTAATGATGAGTGAATGAGAAAGAAGGTAAATAAGGAAAAAAGAAAGGAAAAAAAGGAAAAAGAATCCATGGCCGTAATATGAAAGGGAAAATAAAAAAGAGAAAAGGAAAAAAAGCAAGCTCCTCCGTGTTCCCGCTCCAAATTGCCCCCGCCCCGCACTCTTCATTCTTGACCCTTCCATTCGAAGTGAATCGATCCAATTCCGAAAAGAAAAGGCGGCGAAGGCAAGAAAATAACCCGTTAAAAAAGAAATAGTTGTTTTTTTGTGTGTGCGGTTTTTTTTCGGTTTTTTTTGTTTTTTCCTTCTCCCGTTCTTGTCGTTTGGTATCATAGAAACAGACATATCATAAATAAAAAACGAAACCCATCTTACCAGAGCAATGAATCTCCTCTGGAATAGAAAATTCATGCGCAAAAGAAAACCTTGTTATCGGAACAGCCACTTTGTAGTCGTAGTGCTTTCCACGCTTTCGGGTATGAGGAGGGTTTTTAAGGGAACCGGTTGTAATGTTTCGAAGAAAGGGTTCAAGAGGTGGAGCGGACGGAGCGATGTGAACAAAATAGAAAGGTGACTGGAAGAAACGAAGACATGGAAAATTAGAAATACTAGTAAAACGATTCTGAACCAGGAACCCAAGCCAGTAGTGGTATCCATGGATACTTCGAAGTGACCCAAAAAATCAAAAACAGCGCATGCTCAAAAACAAGTCAAACGCGGTGCAATAGGGATGAAAAAAAGAGGTGGTAATCATAAGGAGAACAGCCTTTGCCCTGGTCATTTCTCATGTCATCGTAGTCATCGTCATGGGTGATGAGGGGTGGTAGGTGGCGAGATGGGTAGGAAAACGGGTGAGCAGATGAGCAGATGAGAGAGGGCAACTATCAAATTCGCAGGAATGGTCGAGTATTTTTGATGTTCTTGGTAAAGGGGTTGTAGGTTTCCGCAAGTATTCGAATTATCGTAGCATCGATGAGTTCGTGAGCACGTTCTTGCTTCTGGGCTATTATTCCTTACTTCCTTCCATTCAGCACCCTTCGGCGGGCGGGGACACAAACGAAACCTAGTCGTCCTCCTCACCCAACTCCTCGTCATCACTCTCGCTGTTCATGTTGGGCATCTGAGACCGTGGGTTTGAAGATTTAGCCTTCTTCACCGGACTACTAGATGGCAGCCCTGCCTGTCCGGCTTTCCTTTTCATTGACCCACTTGCCGGAGCACTGCTTCCTCCGCCGCTGTGGGGATGCGCTGCATTCGGTGGCATCCTGTTGGGCGTTCGGGTAGCATTAACCTTATCCACCTCCTTCTTCGCCGCGGCGGCCGGTTGCCCGTTGTTTCCACCATTGCCATCCCCAACACCATTACCACTCTGTTCCCTCTGCTTCTTCTCCATCTCCGCTACCTCGTCTGCCGTCAAAAACCTTCCCCCTGGTCCTCTCGGTCGCCTCATAGCATGATTATGCCGTGACTCATGAAGGTAGGGCTTTCGCTGCTTCGACGTCAGTCTTAGAGCCTCCTCCAACTTTTGCCGAGCTACTCTTCTCTTTAATATTCGGTGAAACTGTTTAGCATTCACATAGAGGGGGGATTCCTCCGGTGGTACCATGTCGGGAGATTGCTGGTGGGGTTGAACGGGGGGATGCATTGTTGATTGTTGGACGGGTTGCGGAGGCGGGGGTTGTGATTGAGGAGGTGGTGGAGGAGCTGTTTGTTGGGGTGCGGAAGGTTGTGGGGGTGCGGATGTTCTTGTGCTGTTGACTGGCTGGGCATGCTGCAACGAAGGGCTGCCTGTCGCACCCTGTTGTTGGCTCATCCTTCGTTGAGACAATTGGGCCGCATTTTGCATTGCCTGCTGAGAAACCTGCTGATTCGGAGGCTGTATAACCTGTTGACCCGAGCCAACCTGGTTTGTGGCCGAAGAAGCCGTTGGGGGTGACCTATTCTGTGCTCCTTCTCTTTTCACCTTTGCTGCCCCTGCGTTCATCCGCGGGGATGCTATCGACTTCGGACCAAGTGGTACATTATCCGGAGGCACGAAGTACGCAGCAGATTGAGGTATACCCGTAGTCATATATGCTGACCCTGTGTAATATTGGTGATGGGTTGTGGTAGGCATCTGTGGGGAGTGTTGACTCCCCGGTTGATGCATCGAGGCATTGGGAATATGGGGAGATCCTCCGCTGACCCCACCCCCGGGATTCTGCTGTGGTGAAAATGATCCAGCAGGACCATGACCATGGTGTGTGGGATGGGGTTGCTGGTATCTCGGAGCAAAATCCATCTCGTTAGGAGACCGATCTAAAGGATGTCGAGGATGGCGAGGAATTTCGTGAGAGTAGAAGCGTCCCTTGTGAGCCGCCGCCAGGATTGAAGAGTTGATATTTGATTCACCGGGAGCGAAGGGGATAGCGGGGTGATCAAGTATTGGATGGTGGTGGGGGGGGGGGGGGGGGGGGGGGGGCCCCAGAAGCTGTGATTCTATGCGTGTCTCTCGTTAAAGGCGTGAATCCGTAACAAACGTTAAGACGCGACGAACGCGATGTCGAATATTATCTAAAGGACACCAAAGCGGGCTTCAAGAGCAATGACTGGATGGGGTAAATTCGGAGAATCTGTCAGGAACACAACCGTGCGGAAAGAGGCAGCAAGGACTATAAGCTGTAGTAGGCGGCAAAGTTGATAGCTTAACTGACAGGTTGTAGATTGTCAAAGCTGGGAGGGGTGGGCACTCTCTAAGGATACCAGCAGAGCTAGAGAAAGACAAACGTGTGGAGGGGCTCAGTCGGCTAGCTGGCGCAGCGTAACTGGTTGGCCGACTCACAGAAAGTGTTACAGGAACAAGGAGGGGAAAAGTGACAACGCCTGGAACACCCGTTTTCCAAAATTCCTTCGAAGAGACGTCAGGACGGCTGATGTAGGAGAGAGCAAGAGAGTAGTGGTGTGTGTGGGTTGAGTGAGTTGGGGGTGGTGGGTTGGTAGAATGCAGTTGTAGGTAAGTGGGTATGGGTAGCCTGGGACTGATCCTTATTTGACAACTCTCGCTCTCTCTTTTTTTTCTTTTCTTTTTCTTTTTTTTCCCTTTTCGATTTGCAGACTGACAGTAGAAAAGGCAATGGCAATGGTGTGGTGCTCGTCAGTAGCAGTAGCAGTATTGAGACTAGAACTGCCGTGTGCAATGTCTCGAATTCCACGCAGCAAACCTTCGTTTTTTGAATGCTCAAGGAATTTTTATTTTTATTTTCTAATGTTTGAGAATTATTCCGCCTTTGAAGTAAAGCACGTGTCCGACTTGAGTGCGTTGTCCAAAAAATTGTTTTTCGGGAGAATTTTTAGTAGAGGTGGTGGGTGGTGGGTTGTTGTGGTGGGGCGGCGTGCGTGGTAGCAGCGAGAGCATGTACCGTAAATTTTTTTTTCAATGGGGGGGGGGTGTCCTGGTAGAGTTTTGTGTGAGGAGATGGGGTTGGGCAGCAGGCTCAACTGCAGATGATGTGTTAGGTGTTAGTACAAACTAGAAGAGAAGCGCGGGGGATGGAAGGATGGGAGCGAAAGAACTATGGCGGGAGGCGTTACATACAATTAAGAGTAGGAAAAAATTGTTACTCTTTCACTAAAGAAGAGGCTGATGACGACGGAGGTTGAACCAATTGCTTGCGAGCTCAGAATGGTCCAAATCCACTGGGCATCAAGCGAATAAAAGCTAAAAGAGCGAAGAACGGTGAGGTGGTACCAAAGTCCGAGCGTTTCAAATTATTTTTTCCTCAACTCTCTGCTCAATGTTTCTCCGTTTCAAGTCGTAAGCCGTCCGGGGGAGGGGGGGGTAGGAGGTCGGGGATGTGTCGGAGAGGTATGAAGGAAAAAGGACAAATGCCCAGCGAGAGGAGAGAGAGTAGGATGTGTATGTAGTGTAAAGTGCAATCAAGTTTGTACCAGTATTGTGTGTATGTATGTATGTATGCACGATATGTACTGTGTGCAGGCAAGTGTAGGTGTATATAGTGCACAGCTCGTTTTGGTAGTGTTCGGGGGGTCGCGATGACAAGAGGTACTCTTCTTCCGTTACTTCTCTTTGATGGCTCTCTCTTTCTCCCCTCTCTGACCCCTTTCCAGCCCAGACCGGCGGTTATTGGGCAAAGGCCGGCTATGATATGACGACGGAAGTAATTATTGCCTAGGGTTTGCTTGGATCTAATGATGATTAGCAACCCTAAGGTTCCCTGGGGCGGAGGGCATGCAGAAGGTTGATTGGGGGGATGCGCTGGCAAATGTAGTGAGCGCAGCGGATTGAATACGGTAGCAGACACAAGTAAAAGTAGGAACCACCAGACGCCAACGCGTCTTAACAGCACTCCGCCGATCTTGCTTACTGTTTTTCTTCTTTCGCTTGTCCCAGAGCCTTGCCTCCAGAGGGGAGTGATCGTTTTTTTGATTTTCTACCATTTTTATTATTCCCATTTTCCCAATCCCAATATCTTCAAGTAAAAGGTCCTCTTGTCACTCTTGCTCTTCTCTCCTCTCCCTCCCCCTCTCCCTCTCCCTCCCCCCTCCCCCCTCTCCCCTCCTTCATTTCTTTTTCCCTTTGATTTTTCCTTTTTTCTCTCTCTCTTGTCTTTAGCTGTCACGTACTCCACCGCGGTTGTAGCCAGCCCACCATAAGGTCCATAACACTGCCCTCTCCTCTCGCATTCGACGTACTTTACGGGCCACCCCCGAAATGGATTTGCGCCTGGTACATTATGCGGAATACAGCACGAGCAGAGTACGTAGGGGTAGCAGGTATGAGAATTACTCCCGCCTTCGCCGTCGGCTGGCATGGTCTAGCCTATCTATGGCTCTGCCTGTATTCACCTGCTCGATGACGGAACGGCTGTGCCAATTCCATCTCACGCCTGTTGAGGCTCGCAGGCAGCATTGCGCGGGCACACTCACACATACCATACTGCAGCACAAGTACTAGTGCAGCTTTGTACGAGTACTCGTACGGTTGGTACACAGCACGGCACAACACTAAAAAAGAACCAGGCACAAGAAATCGCCTCTCGTGGCCTAGGCTAGTGTAATACTTCAACGCAGCCATAGCCTGGGTTAAATTATTTTAAAAAAAGAATGGAACCCGAAAGGAGAAATAAGAGACGGTGACAAATAAATTAAAGAAATGCTTAAAAAGTAACTTTTTTACCGAAGCTATGATCTTTCTTTAAATCCTTAAATAGGTATGCAAAGCCACCCCCGACCGTCAGGCCCCCAATCTTACTCGTCAGGGCAGAGAAATAAGAGTTAAAAAAGTATGGTATTCGGTAGCAGAAATGTCAGCTGCTTCGCTATTAGCCAGTGAGAGTTAGCAGCTTTCCCCTCGAGCAGCACCACACTGCTTCCCAGCCCTACGGGCCGGATGCAGGACGGGCAATCAAACAAATCGAATGAAAAGGCGAGCCAGAGCAAGAGCCGTAACTGAGATATGAGGAAGGGATGCCCCTTCCCCCCTTTCAGTTCCCGAATTCTTCCTTTGGACCGGGGGTCATAAGCGGTGGGTCGATCGGCGATCTGATTGGCCCGAATGACCCTCAAGGATTTTACAAAAATACTGTTTTGTCATGGGCAGCAGTTTATCACTGTTGTGCCGTGAGCGCGAGGGAAACATTTAAATTTTCAGACAAATTCGGAAAGAAATAGATTTTGGTGCTGAGGAATATTTTTATATATATATAACATTGTGAGGCTGGTTATAGGTGAATAAATTTGGGAGATGGATGAGCTGGCCGGATGATTGCCGATAATCGATTTGCTGGCAGGCACAACCAAGATCGGAAGGGGCAAGCAAGGAAAGAGAGATACCATAATAGGTTCTTGAGAACTTTTGAGAGCGCCCCCGATTTATTGCCTCTAACACGGCTCTCCCTTCGCTTTATCGTGTCGCACACAGCACACAAGGTACCGTATGGTACGCGGAGTTGCCTGCAGAGTTACGCTTTCCCTCGTATACCTTGTACAAGTATCCGTCTGTCACTCGGTCAGTTGCTTTCCCAGTTACTCTCGATTTCTCCTCTCCTCATCTCTTTCGTTTGTTCTTTTTCGTCTCCGTGTCTGGCCTGTGACGAACCCCTCTTCCGCGCTCTTGCAATACTACGGTATGGTACTGAGGCGGACGATGGCCTGATCTGTTCCTCAATCGCAACTCACCTAAAAGAAAAAAACGAAAAATAAAATAAAATAATGATCCTCCCCCGAAACTTGTGATACCAGTGATGTGTCCGACCGAACTCGTTACTAAGCACCAGACGACATGGGGTGGCTGGGCATGAACTGCTTCGTGGGCCAATCCGATTGGCCAACACACCACCCCCGTCGTCTCGCTCAAAATAAGTTCCACAACGACACGCGCATGAAGTATGATAGCATTCTCTACTATGTAGTACCGGTCTTTTGTAGCGAAAGAGCGAAAGGAAAAATTTTCTTGGAGCATCACCCTTCTTATCATCGATCACTATCAGAGCAACGTGACGGCAGATACTTCAATGCTACCATTCTGCATCACCCGTCATCACCTCTTCTTTCTTTTCCTTCCCTTCCCTTGCAAGGTGGCTTCCATCCCTTGGGCAATTAATAAGTCTATTTTCGCTTGATTCGGTTGTTGTGCTCTTCACGCAATGCAGGTATGTTTTGTTCCAGAAGGTATGGGATATGCATTCGCTGGCAGACAGCGAATAACTTCGCCTTGTGGAATGAACAGCAGTTAGAAATCCCGATACAATCGATATAACATTAAAAGCTTCCCCTCTCAATTTTCTCCGCGCCTCGTCACGCTGCACCAGGAGAAAGCAACAATTACAAAAAAAAAAAAAGAGTTACCGCACCAGGAATTCCGACGGGTTCAAAAATGATAATCTCTCCTTTTCTCTTTTCATTCGTTCATTCCTTTCCCCCGTTTCTCGTTTTCCTCAGCCTCTACACCCTGCTCTTGAGTCTTGACAAAGATCACACCGCATTTTACTCAAGGGGAACAGACAGACATTCTGTTGCGGACCCAATTAGGGCGATGACAAGCGTGCGCTGCTGGACTCTATGACCGCAAAATACAGTGCGAGGCTTTAATGAACTCAAGGTGGTAGTACGGGATGAGGCTGGCTCCTAGACGTGGAAGCAGGAGAGCACGTTTTGCCCAAATGTTTGAGAAAACACAAAAAAAGGAAAAGGAAAAAAGGAAAAAAAAGACAGCAATCCCATGGATCAATAATTAATTGAATCGGCAGCAGGGTTAGGGTGGTTTCGCCGTTTCCCTGAGAAACTGATTTCAGCCGAAGCACAGACGAAAATAATAATAATCGTTTGCATTTTTACTGTCACTCTTTCTATTCAGGAAACGGCAATATTGTCGGTATTGTTATTATTACCATTATTGCTCTTTCCCTTTTTTTATTATTTTTATTCTTCTCGAGAATCGACGAAACAAAACTGATTTGCTCACGCGGACTTAAACTTAGCTGGCTGGGTTCAGTGGTTTTCTGATGATGATACGAAAAAAGAAAAACGGTTGAGCACGGGTTAATAACGAAAAAGTGGAGTGGATAAGACAAATGCAGGATTTTTTTGTTTTTTCGTCTAGGGAAAAAAAAAAACTTGGCCGAGACTTTTTTTCACTCTTCACATCACATTCTCTCTTCTCAACCGCCGTTGTACGAGTGTTTCGAAGCTCATCTCATCTCATCTCAATAGATCTTCACTGCTTCATTTCGCGCATCGGAAGTCCGACTCTTGGATAATCCCTGTCGTTGTCACGGTCTGTCTGGTGAGGGATGGGAGGGGCGAACAGAGCGGAGGTATGGTGAGCTGATTGTTGGAGTGACCGGGCTCTCTCGCTCTCAATTTTTGATTGTTTAATATCCACCCCACATTTTTCTCCTTCATGCGATTTCATTCACTAATTCAAGAAATTTTTTGTCGGATGAAAGAAAGGGCCATTTTAGCTTAGCGCGACCTCTTTTGTAACAATTTCGGTTGTTGTCGACCGTTGCGGAGATGGGGCACGAACATTTTTGCTGATACAACAAGCGCAAAACACCAACTACCTATCGCGTTGTTCGTGGGTTTCTATTGTCGATTTTCAGCTGTGATGCGATAAAGGGCGAAAAAAGGAGAATGAAAAAGGGAAAAACTCCAAAAAGAATAGGAATCATATTTTAAATTCTGTTACAATAAATTACAACTTATACCAAACCAACGCTATCATTTTCTCTGCCGAAAAGAAAGGGTCCCATTGTTTCAAAAAGTGTTTAAAAGGGATGGAGAAAAGGAAAAAAAAGGAAAATACCTCCCCGCCAAACCTCCCATCGGAGAACGAGAATCCTCCACAAAAGAGAGCTTCGGAGAAACAAAATCAAGAGCCCTCCCGAAGCGCGCGGGCGGACTTTTCGAACGCGTATCGCGGTGCGCAGCCCACGTGCTGCGACAACCTCCCCCCGTTCCCTTTTTCTGTCTCTCCACGTACCCCTGGCTGAAACCCCACTCACTCGCTTTTTATTTTATTTTTCCTTTAATTGTCTACCATTGACGAACCAGAGTAGCAGGATTGAGATGAGGAGGAAAAATAATTATCCAAAAGGGAAAATACCGGATACCGAGAGACGCCTTATTCAGCCGAAATAAGGGTTTGAAGGTTTTATCTTGCTCATTTTCATGCACAACATTCGATAGCCGATCTGCACGCCAACTTTATGTTTCTTCGCTCCATTCGCGCACGGACGGAGCTTCATTCGATGTTCGGTCTTTTGCTCACTTGCTTGCTCACGGTGTCATGGTGCGACCTTTTTTTTTGCATTTCCCTCTACGGATTAGGTGGATGGAAAGGGGAAAACGTGATCACTTTTCCTCTCATTTTTCCCTTCTCTTCTGGCTATGCTCTTTTGGTTATTCTTGCTACTGTGGATGTCTGAGAGTTCCGAAAATTGATCAGATCTTCTAACGAGAAGGCCCAGAAGGGTTAGGGGGTGTGGGAGGGGTCTGGCCTGGTTATGTTGCAAGGAGTGGAAACCGGGTTGTTCGATGCGGATGATTGACCTTTTTTTGTTGGTTTTCTTATTTCTTATTTCTTATTTTTATTTTAAATTATTGTCCTGGATGGATTGGACAGCCGGTCAGTTTTCATATTTGCAACAAGGGCGGATGATGATACTTACGTGTGTAGGGTATGTATCCCTTAGGGCGTTTGTTTCCTCACGATATCATAATGGTTTGTGGAAAAGCACCCCCTCCGTGCTTGACCATCGACATGTTGGGTATAGTTTGGTGGCTTTTTCTTCTTTTCTCTCATCATTTTCTTGCAGTTTCGGTGAGCATATTCCAACTTCTCAACTTCCTTGGTATTTTCTGCGCTTGATGTTTGAAGGGTGGTTTGATCCTTTTTTCTAACATATCATACTCTGCAGATTCGAATCTAGACTTGTCCAACAGTTCATGGCTGTGCATGACAATTGAAATTGAAATTCTACTCCCGTATTTGCTTCTCTCTCCCCTCTCCTGATTGGGAACTGATCACGTTACCTGCTGTTTACACCTGTCATTTCCTTTGGCAATCTCCATACGGTATCGTTCTTCTCATCACGGTCGGTAGTTTGCTCATTTCCGAAACCGTGCGAGCGCCACACCGTGCCGGGCAATTTGTTCGGGGAATATTCTGCGCTTTGAACTAACAGAGAGGGAGAGGAACAAAAGAGAAAACAAAACGTTTCATTTGAGGTGCATTGCTCTGGCTCGTAAAAATTGCAGTCCCTGCAGCACCTGCTGCTTTAAGAAACCTCGGTCCGTTTCGGGGGCCTCTCCCTGTTCAAATCAGAGACAGGCATGGCACTAAACCATATGCAAACTAACAGGCTCCCCTGGTCTTACAAGAAGAAAAGAAAGTGCTTGCCGAAAAATTGGATCTTCCTGCCAGATCTTTTAGGCGACCAGATCGCGGCTGTACTGCGGTACGGGTCCGGTACGGTAGTTGCGGTCAGCCTCTCTTCTGAATTTTTTAATTTTTTTAATTTCTAATTGTTAGCTAGTCTTCGTTAAAATAAACTCGCATACTCGGTCAACATTTCGGGCCTTTTTATTTATTTTATTTTCAACAAATTCCTTGTAACCCTTTCGGAACAAGTACGGAGTTCTTGGAATATTTTTCTTTTTTAAAAATTATCCATTTACTATTTTTCCCGGGAATCAAAGAGGTTACTGTACCATCCGTACCGTACCGCACCGTACCGTCCTCGAAATGCCGGCATGATACCGGTTACAAGCAGCCGACCAGCAAACCCACTGCTTGTAGCCGGCCAGCAGCGGAAGCACGGAAGGAAGAGAAGGCCAGGGAAAAATCCCGGTTAACCAAAAGGACAATAAGGCCAGGGTAACTGGATGGCTTTTTGGTAACGGGGAATTTGTTTTTTCCGAACGTCACTTTTTTTTTTTTTTGCCTTTTGCTTTGTTTCCCTCTCAGACTAACATCCGTTGTGGTGGAAACTTTCAATCCGCGAATCAAAGGATGGATGTCATCTTCCTTTTTTTTAAACTCGTACCGACTCATGCAACTGTCACGAAGACGTTCCGGCGTGCGGGGTCTTTTTTCCTTCTCAATGGATGGAAAGAAATATGATTTGCTGACCACCCTACTGGGTATTTCGGCAGGAATTTGTGGGGGTGGGAAGAGGAATATGATTTTTTGTTCTATGCAAGGCGGTTTATCCCACGGGTGTTCCTGAACGGCCATCATTGGGAAAAATAAAAATAAAAACCCAAAAAAGCTTGTTCGGGCGGAAGTCAGATTGGTCAGTTGGTCAGGAGGTTTTTGTCACGGGCTGTATTATATAAGCGAATCATGAGATGTCACCCGGTCGTTTGGTAGACTCTGACTGGTGCCCTTGGGCGGCCCGGAGATGGGTTCGCATGGCGAAATTCGTTAGATAGATAGGCTCCGCATGATAGGTGTATTTCCGGCCGTTTAGTGGAGGGTTTAACAAGAACACTAATCTAGCGTCGGGAGAACTGCCTGGCCTGATCACGGTCTGTACGGCTGGTCGGATCACCGTGAAGGCCTTAACAAACAAACCAAATTTATGACTTCCGAATTGGGCTTCAAAAAATGAGCATAATCTTGCTGGTGGGGTAGTATCGAAAGAGTAGCCATGATAGGCTCGATTCACATAACCTATAGGGGAAAGGAAGGAAAAAAAGAAAAAAAAAGGGAGAAATTCGGTCAAAAATCGTCACAATATCAATTAATCAATCAGCCGAGCAAGAGAGCTAAGAGTGGGCGTTTCCCCGGGGCCGTCGGATCCAAAAGTTACTTTGGAGGGAGGGGAATTTTGACTTTTTGCTTTCTTTTTTCTGATATACGGTGCTGATATTGCTAATACGGGGATGGGCAGATGATCGGAAGAAAGTGCTTTTGCTATTGAATGAGGAAGAGGAGGGGGTGCCGTTACTGATAGACACGGGGACGGTATCATATTAAGGCGTTGGTCCTTTTTGGGATATGTTTGACGATGGGGGGACGTATAATAGTGCGAACGTAGCAGGTAGATGTGATATTGTAGAGGTTGCACCTACGCTACCACGAAGGCTAACCTCGTAGAGAAAGCGAATGAATGACTGAACGATCTTGCTTGCTCGCTCGCGAGGGGCTGTGTAGCTTTAGCTTAGCTAGCCTAGCTATCTACCTACGAGCATCCCTCCAGGCAGCGACACTACCACCACCAGACAGGAGCACCTCGTACGACTCTCTAATCACCGAAGCCGTAAACTATCGCTCCCTAGCCTACCTTCCCCCTAAACCATCACCACACCACACCACCCCTCCTCCTCCTCCTCCTCCTTCTCCTCCACTTACTCCCCCAACCTCCCCCTCCCCAGCCCACCCACCACACCCACCGAGCACAAATCCCCAGTCAACAACCTCCCCCTCCCCTCCAAATTCCACCAAATCACTCCCACCCAACCAACCAACTACCCCGGCCCCCCACCCCCCAAGCAAGCGCATACGTGTTAAGTTAATCTATAATCCCACGAATCAAATGCCGCATTTAGAAATGAAATGCAACTTCCCGAGCCTAACTACGTTGCGCATGTGTATGGGTGTGTGTGTGTGTGTGCTAACCCCAGGTTTCCGGGATGGGAGTGGAATTACCTTTGTCCTTCCACAATTCCGCTGAACGGGCGGTGAAGCACGAGGTATGATACTCACTCACTCGGACGATGTTTACCTTACCGGTACTGTATTACAGTGGCTGTAGCGTTATGATCCCTTTGAAAGTCGAGCCGAGTCGAGACTTTGGCTACCTAGCTGGCTGGTCAATTCCGGATCAAAGCGTTCCCCCCTCGGAAAAATAAAAAAACAAAAAACTATCATTCTTAGGATAAATTATTTATGATGGAACTTGGCTGGCTTATTTGGGGTTTCCACTTATAGAAACTTTGTGGAGGGAGTTCAAGAAGAGGGAGATGAATGGACGAGTGAGTAACCGTGAGGAGCCAATTGCCTTGCGAGGGCTTTGTTGAAAGCGCTTGGAGGCGGTAATGTTCATAGCCACTCAACTTTTACTAAACCAGTATTAGACCGAGTTAGCGAAAGCCAGTTTTTTTTAACTAGTATGAATATGGAAGTGAGCATTGTAATTTGAAACGAAACGAAACGGAATAGGATGTACCGGTCCACAATTTACTTCTTCTTCTTCCAGCTATGATATGATGAACAATGATTTCTCAGCTATCTATCATATCAACGGCCTCCCCCGATGAGAGAGAAAGGAGAATGGAACCCTAACCTACCGTAGCCTAACCTAACCTAACCTAACCCTACTCGCACGCACTGTACTGCACTGCACTGTCCTGTAAAGTATGATACAATTGGCCCGCTAACTCCCCCAATATCATTGGCCGGTTTTATAATACATGACAACAACAACCATGCAAAAGCGGGAAAAATACATAAAACTTGGTTTTGTAAGCAATGCTTTTCACCGACCGACCGACCGACCGACCGACCAGCAAGCAAGCAAGCAAGAAAGAAAGCAAAGCTGGTGTCGTGTTTTAAGTCCCCCCTCTTTTGTTAATTCTACCATAGCGGAGTGGTATTATACGTGGTCGTTGGTTTGATTATAGATAGATAGCGTGGGGAACCTATCAGGCGGGGCGTGTTGACACGTGCTGGCGTGGTGAGCTGGTGCCACCTGAGAGTGTGAAGAAACGAAGGGAGGGAAGGGATGGGGGGGGGAAGTTGAAGTGATCATGGATTGTCACTCGGGATCGGGATGTTTTTTTCTGGGTTTGATCTGAGGTGTTTTGTTTTGTTTTGTTTTGTTTTGTTCGTTTACTACTCCGCCAGAGATGGAGGGATGGAGGGGGGCGCGTGGAGTAGGGCATACTATTGTACGAGTAAGTGGTATACATACTCGATGCGTAGAAGCAATGAACCTAGAAATTCACCTTAACTCGACAACAGTCACTCTGCTTACGATGAATCTGGCAAGGACGAGAGCTTGGAGTTGTACAAGGGTATCGTAATATTGGAGAGGTGGGTATCGTACTTGTCGTTCCGGTGTTTTGGGCGCGTGGGTGGGCATTGTGCCTAGAAAGGTGGGGGGAGGGAGGGAGGGTTTACGGTTCTTTTGCTACCATGACTGTATGGCGCTCTGCATGGCTTGTGATAGCTACGGTGCGGTGGTTAGGACTTCGCTTGTGTCGTAGTGAATGCTGTCGTGCTGTCGTGCTGTTGTCGGCCGTGCCTGTAGCCGCCGGGGTATAGCACGGACCTGTTTTCTGATGAGTGCTGCTGCGGGGCTACTTGTACAGTACTCTTACAGTACGGTACCGGTACTATAGTGGGGGGATTTCGAGTGATTGTGTATGAAGTGGGTACTGTATTCGATACCGCATATCATGGGCATTGTGGAAAAGAGGGGGGAGGGGCTGTATTGCAGGTTGCGGTTAAGCTTGGCTGTGCTATGGTATACGCTAATTATGTGCTTGTGTCATGAGGGGGAAGGGGGTTTCTGTACAGGTATGTACCAATATGTATGCATGCGCAAACACGGCGGTCTTACTGGTATTTTGGATAAATATATGGCATGGTATTGTATTGTACTCGGGTACAGGACATGACAAGGATTTTGCGAGGCAATAGGATAGAAAGGGAGGAAAGGTAGAAAGAAAAAGGAATAACGAGCACGGGACGGCCGACGTATACTACGATATCGTGCTGTGAAGCACACTTTGCATGCAAGCAAGCACAATGAGGAAACTCCGTCTGTGCGAATGTGTGTCCTCGTGTATGTGTTTGTGTGTTTGTGTTGATAAGGTGAAAAAAAAGCAAGCTCCCCCATTCTAGGCAAAGCTTTATAAACTCCGAACAAGTCAGCTATTGGACGTGTATCCGGATCGAATCATCAGGCTTGGAAGGAGGAAGGGAGATAGAGACGATTACTCGTACTTTGGCGATAACATGAGCTTGCGGGGTATCTTGTCGTGTCCTATCATATCGTGCGGTGTCACGATCATCACTGCTTTTTCTTCTTTCTTTCTCTTACTCTCTTTTACTTCCTCGAATCTCGAGTGCAGAATAGCTCGTGAAAGATGGGGTCTGTGCTAATCTGTGAGATGCTTCAAAAGTGCCGCTTGTGTGAGAGGAGAAGGAGGAAGAGGGGAAGTGACGACATTTCGGCTCAGAACTTGAGCACTTCCTTATCGGCCGCGTCTAGCCAGGCGATGCCCGCGGTCTTTCTATCGCTCAATATATGCAACGCTGCCCAAAGCTATAAACAAGCACAGACAAACGAAAGCCCGACAGAAATAGAGTCAGAAAAGCGGGATTCTCTCAATCAGTTAATTGCTCGGGGAGAAGAGCGAGAGCAGAGGAGGGGAGGAAAAACACACATGTTGGGCACTCCCGCCGAAACAGTACACCTTAATAACGTTTCCGGTCTTCTCCTCGTCCAAAAATACGCTAACCCAGCCGAAGCGGCCAGAAGTAACATGATCCTTCAATGCGTTCCAAAAGTGTATCTTATCCTCGAATTTTGTCCACCCGCTCATGTCCATCCTCCAGCACCCCCTTTCTAGCTCACGTATTTCCCTACTCTGCGAGAGTTTCTGCTTTTGGTAGTGTGCACGCACTTGGCCGACATTCCAGATTTTTCGCAGGTTCTCTGACACGGTGGGGGGATTGGATGATGTATCGGGTATCGGGGAGAAGAAGTGGTAGGGGCCTTCCACGAGTGTTGGGATGGGCCATTGTGGCTGTTTAGGTAGCTCGACAGGAGCTGGTTCTTCTAAAGGTAGGGATTCAGTTGTTGACTCCGAGGCACTAGGTGAGCCGGGAGCGGGCGGTGGTATCGGTGATGGTCGCCCCACGCTGGATGTCTTTTGGTTGTAAGTGAATGAGACGTTGGATATTGCGGGGAAAATACATTTCTCAGGAGAGGATGATGATTCGTAATCCTTCTCTTTCTGAGGAGGGTCAATTGCAGGTGGAATTGCCTGTGGGGCAATCTCTAATTCTTCTATGACTGGGGGAGATGAAGGTAGCGATAAATCTCCCTGCTCTTCATCTGAGGCTACGCAGGCCTCAGCGAAAACGGTGTGCGGGATTGCGTCTATTTTCTCCTCTCTAAACGATGAGCGTGAAAGCCGAGGCATGGCTTCCTGAGAATCGGGAATGGTGTTTGGGATTGAATCCCAAGAGTCAAAACATGAGGAACCATAGCTAGTCTCATCCTCCATCGGGCCCTCCTTCTGCTTTGGCAGCGGCGGTGACGGGGTAGGCACATACGGCGAAAAGAAGGACTCCCTCAGTTCAAAGCTAGTCTTGTCCCTCGCCGCGGGAGCAGACATCATCACCACCGGGGCGGTAACCTCAGTAGTCGGCGAAGAAAATCTTCCCGCAACCTCTCCGGGTGTAATTGGTACAGCTGCCAAACACGAAGCATCAGACTCGGATCCCAATGATAACTTATTTGGCAAACTCGGAGGAGGGCAATACAGTGAGCGAGACCCCTTAACATTCCCGTCTCTGCCCCCGTCTTGGAGCTCCTTCCCCTCCTAGCTGGCGTCTTAATCACCTCCAGGCTCTGCGCAGGACTTCTCTCCTCATCCCTATCGTCTTCCATCAACCGCGCCCTCTTCCCCCGTGAGCTCCCATCCTCCGCTCTATCACAGCCCCTCTCCCCCTCCCCTCCGACCAAAACACTCCCCAAAATGTTCCTCTTTGCTGGCTGAAAATTCAAACAAGCCAAAGCCTGCGCCCGATAGCGCTCGTCATCTACTCTCGACGTAGGTGCCGAAGCGTGAACTAGCAACTCGCTATTTTCCACTTGGTCATCGAACATTGTAGCTTTTGGGTGTGTGGAAAGCTATCATGCCGCTCGTGAAAGGAATATGAGAAGTGAAAAATAATTCAATCTGTTATTGTAACTCGCTAGCTGGCTGTTAGCTTTGTATGATAGAGATTTACTGGCGAGTAGACGTGTTGTCAATGAACTAGAGCGGGTGGTGCTCTGGTGGGGTGTGATGATTGCCATGGGCAACGAACAGATCCATCTTGGCGCTAAACTTGAGCCCCCTGAGATCACGGGATTGCGTGATACGAGACAATAATTTCCAGGCTAAGTAGTCTCCGTGATTGCTTGCTTCTTATGATTGTCGATCGGTCTTGTGTGTGGTTATGGTCAGGTGTGAGAATAGGATGACTTGACGCGGTGTCACGAGAAAGTGGCTATCCTTTTTCATGTTTTTTTGTTTTTTTACTTTTTACTTTTGCACGAGCACTTTCGGTACTTTTGGTGATTGTACGAAGGCTGCTTATCTATCTAACTCCTCGTATCTGTCCGTCTATCGGTGGGTGTGGAAGTTAGGCATCAATAGTACTATGTCAGGCCTAAGATAAATATCATAACTCATTTCTGAACATTAGTTAAGGTAGCACCGGTAGTGTAGTTCTCGCCTTGTTTTAGATGGGAGCTCCGACCGCCTTCGCATGTGTAATCTACGAGTACTATTCTACTGCTAATACCGAAGAAATGAAAGGGGGGAGTAAGATAAGGTTGCTTTGTGATACGGGGGTATACATGGGTCTGTTCACTATACAAGCACAGTTTGATATAAACTACGAGCTATAGGTGATTAGGAACAGTGCGGGAGAAAGAAACGGTGGAAAGAAGGAACCAACAATCCATCACCCGCCCCAGCAGTCAAATTATGTATCCTGAACTGTACTCAAAAGTAGAAGAATGTTGTGGTCTGCTGGTGTTACTGTTTCTCGTCTGGCTCTTGAGGGGCCAGCTAATTTGTGTGCGCTAGCTTGAACTTCGCACAAATTGATCACCAGATACACATTGGTTTCAATATGGCTATTTGAATGGTGGCGGTGTTCTCCCAGTGCCGGCATGCCGTATGAAATAGATACTGCAGCTCTTCAACCCTAGTGGATGGAGCCTATGCTTGGCTTTTTCAGTTCCGGCTGGACTTATTGGTGGAACTTGGTAGGATCATGAAATATCATTCTATACCTCTGGGCTGTGGGGCAGGAGAAGCTATGAAGAAGAATAAAAGCTGGACCTCCAGCGCCGAGGCCGATCATGTATTGAGGGCTAGTTTCCGAAGTATGTCCCTGGAAGTCTATTCGGAGGATCATAAGTTTAAGAAGAAAACAGTGCTGATAGCGAGGAATTGTGTTAGGAGGTGGTTGGGTTTGGGCTGACGCTGCTGGTAAGAATGCTGTATCACTCGCTATCGCTGCTTGTGTAGGTGGCTGCCCCCGTACTGGCTCCAAAACCTTTCTAGGTCTAGGCAGTGTTGTTTCCGATTCGTTGTTTCACGAGAGCAGAGATTTCGTCTGAAATTCGTTCCATTTTCTCGCCATGTTGGAAACTCTTTCTCCTCGCAGTTGGTGCCGGATTTTGCTAACTCTGTCTGGTTTGGCATCCTTTACTCTACCTTTGTTTTTCTTTTCTTTTCGTTCTTTTCGTCTCCGGGCGTGTACATGTACACTCGCTAGCACGTCCATTACAGAACCAACCTTCAAGTCACCCAGTCAAACAATCGCGGTCGGGGTAGTAGTGGAAAGGTGGGCTCATCAAGGAGGGAGGCTGGGGATGTCGTGAATGTGAGAGGAGTAACATGAGCGAGTAAACACTAGAAACTATCGTAACAAAAAATGGTATAATACTTTTATTTTGTTCATCCCCAGTTTAATCTGTAAGAAGCACCTATATATCCGCACTGCTCTTAACCACTTTCGATCTTCATAGCGGCAAGACTGACCGCCCAAGGCATCTTACCGCAGACAAACTACTCTCCCCGCCTACTCCTGCCTCATAACCTTCTGCGGGCCCGGCCCCGGGGCGGGCGCGGGGGGTGGGGGGCGCGGGGGGGGGGGGGGCGGGGGCGGGGGGGGGGCCGCGCG
>Ga0307507_10004688_pt1 | contig 23720 bp, 26 predicted proteins | sample 7_EM_MG_FD_207223 | JGI IMG/M metagenome (GOLD analysis project Ga0307507, IMG submission 207223) | Populus trichocarpa ectomycorrhiza microbial communities from riparian zone in the Pacific Northwest, United States - 7_EM | ecosystem: Host-associated > Plants > Roots > Unclassified | place...
TGTCTATGAAGTCTTCTGTTGCTCCTGAGTCGATCATGGCGTTGATAGTGACTGACTCTTTTTCGCCGTGTAGTTGTATTTTGACCATGATATGGTCCTTGTCGTTATCGAGTGTTTCCGTGTAGTTGAGTGCCGCGTAGTAGTTTTCCATGATGATGGGTTTTCGTTCGGGTCTGTGCCTCAGACCATCGTTTACTGTGGACCGTCGTCGTTCCCCGACTGTTCGGGTTCCTGTTCGACCTCTATTTCTCTGATCTTTGGCCTGGTTTGCCAAGAGGCAGTTCTCTTCGTGGGTTGTCATTTCCTGGCTTGTGCGTTAAATGGTTTGGGTCCAGCTTTTTTTGTGCAACTCCTGGCCAAGTGTCCTGGTTGTGCACACTTGAGGCATAGTTGTTCTCGTATCCTTCTTTGGAATTCTTCCCTTGAGATATTGAATCTTGGTCTTTTTCGCGTCGCCTCCAGTTCCATAGGATCGCAGTAATTCCGATTGCCATTCTTGGCGGGCCTGTATGTCCCATCTGGGTTTTCGCGGTGTGGTGGTCTCTCTTTGGATGTTTTTCGTCGATGGCGATCCTTGGATATGCCTGACCGAGGCTAATTTGGTTTCTTTCCTGATTGCCCATTGGGCAAGTGCTTGGAGGTCCTTATATTCCTCGCTGCTAGATCTCCAGGCGTTCTGTAATTCCGTGATCATTCCCCCTAGAAGCAGTTCTCCTCCGGTCGAGTCTTCCGACTCGCCTTCGCTAGCCACTAGGCGGAATTCGTTCCAATATTCGGTAACTGATCGTTTGCCTTGCTTCATGTTCTTCAGTCTGATTCTTGCCTCTCCTTTGGCGTCGATCACGCCACATTGGCTTTCTAATTCCGCTTTGAATCCTGCCCAATTGTTCCATGCTGGCGTGATGCGTTCTTCTCCGTATGGTGTGATCCAGGTTCCTGCGTCGTCCCTTAGGAGGCTTGTTGCATCGAGGATTTTTTCCTCATTGTGGCCGTTTTGCCATCCTACTGTCCTGTATTATACTATGAGTTGGGCTAGCCATCCTCGTAGTTTGTGTTGTTCTCCTCGGTAAACCTCCGGTTCCTTGGCTTTGGGTTTTCTGGTCCCTCTGCTTAGGGATGTGATGATTTGTCTCATCTGTTCTGGGCTTAGGATCGGGGTTGGGTCCGAGGATGTAGCTCCTCCTTGTTCTGCTGTAGCCACCATCGTGTTTCGTCGTGTCCGTCCTGGTTCTTCTATTTCTTCCGAGCCAATTGGTGATGGTGGCTCTGGTGTTTTAGAGCTCGGTGCCCTTTTTTCCGTTAAGGCTCTTTCAAGTCCTTCTCCTAGTGATGATAGGTCGAGATTTTCCGCTAGGGGGTCGATATCGTTTTCGTTCTTGGTCTCCATTTTGTCTGTTTGTTAGGTGCTGCTCCTTGACGCAACCAAATATTACAATCCTCTCCTCTCCGGGTGATACTTGCAGCAGGTAACCGATAGTCTTCTAACAATCACTGCTCTGGGCCCAATAGCTGTTGCGATAGCTAAGTCCGTTGACTCCTCTCTAGCAACGTCGATCGTTAGGCTCCTATAAGACAGTCGTGTCTTGATTTCTGAGAGCGTGATAGACAAAGGTCCTTCTATTGAAAGTAAATAGGATGAAAGAACTTAGATGGTTGCGTGAAGAACCCAAATCTCCTGCCCCGAGGGTGCCCTTATATAGGGGTTCTTCCCTCAACCCTAGCCCTGCATGACTCATACCCTCGCTTCACGCGACTCATGACTCATAGTGAGTCATAGTGTGTAATACATCAGCTGACTCGTCCGAGTCAGCTCCGCCCTATCTCGCAACGAATCAAAACTCATAAAACAAGTCGTCTGCCCTAACTGGGTCACATGCGCAAAACCCATGACTCATAACTATGAGTCATGTGCAAAATACATAAACCACATGACCACAATCGTGCGTCATGTCAAATATCAACCAACAACAATAAACCAATGACACGCTATTGCGTCGTCATGTGAAAACCTATGAGTCAACTGATCTCATAGTGTGAAAGATAACAAACCCATGACTAATAACTAGTACTCATGTGCGAGTCTGCCTTGCTTAGCCACCCTTTGTGACACTCATCTGCATTCTCTGATGTCGTATCTCTCTCCATTGCTCATCACTCTTGGCCAGTGTACGTTTAGTTACTCGAAACTCCAAGAAGATATCTTTTATCCTGTGAAATTAGTCCAGATAAGGTTCGATATAAGCTATGGTGTCAGACGTTTGGCTTCCATATTGTTCCATCATAGTGAAGTCAGCCCGCCCTCTGACACATCCGAGACCATTTTTGAAAGGTATCACTTGTGATCTCTGTGGCTGACGCAATGCCACTCCGACAACTCCTACAATACAGTGCCCCTGATTCCTCATCTCTTTCCCTTGCCACTGCGCAATCTCACGGTAGGCTTTTTTGGGTACTCAAAACCCAGAGTTTGGCGGTAATGCCTTCCAAACCTCGTCAAAAGCTTGCAGTCACCCATGTTTCTTGAGAAAGGCTTGCATCCAGTCTATCATGTGCTTAAATAATCCAGATAAACCGTATGGAGCATGTCCGCGGTCTGCAAGTCAGGCGCAGAGACCCCTTGAAGTTCATGAAAACGGTTTTGGCCCAAATTGATACTAAGGTCATGGAACCTGACGCGTGTGCGCTCTGACTTCGAGCCTGGGAACTGGTTTTCATCTCCACATCATTCTATCTTGTGTAATCTCTCATGCCTGAGTTCTTCATATTGGTTCCTAATTTCCCGGCAGGCACCTCACATATAGCACAGGGCTTGGATTTTAACCTGTGCCGTATCAGGTTTTCCATATGGTCTGCGACCCATGCAGACAAGATTGGGAAGCACCTCCGAACCTTCCTGTCAGCACAATCAATTGAGAAGCCATCAAGCACCGTGTGGTGCAGGGGCGCAAAAAGTCAATTCAAATACGTCCTGCAGTGTGTCGCCGTTCACTTGTCTCTGGTAGTGATCTGCTTTGGTAGACTTTGAGGGTTTGGGGGGGCCAGGCAATGGTGAGAGAAGCTGAGGAGCCATTGATTCAGGGCTTTTGAGCCCGGCTGATGGGAGATTTCTGACTGTAATATAGACAGGCCACCCTTTGTTGTCTTCGAAGAAGTTGGTGAGAGGGGTCTGATCGGACGTCCCAATAACGTGAACTACAGTCGCCCCAGGTTGAAGTGTCTTGTATAATTAGTCAGCTAAGAGTACCGTAAGGAGGTTAGGGCGCTGTAGTTGAACATCCCACCCCCAATCCGCAATCTGGATTGCCGCACAGATCCCTTCACCATTAGAATTGAATTCACGCTCTGGCGTGTTGACCAAGTCATCCTGGTATCCGATATGGCGAAGGAGATTTCTGACACAATCCAGGACATTACGATAAACGAATAGCAGAGATCTCTTGCTATGCTCAACTTATCCTTCGAACCATCGGAGATAAAAGCGCTGCAGGTCCAACGAGGGGACGTTGTTCTCGAGCGTATGAATAGAGCTACAGCCAATGCACCAGGAATAACTGAGGCCACTCGAGAACTATTCCTTGATCCATGATTTAGGTACTGTACTCTGAATGAACCAAGACGCCAGTTTGTGTCGCGGCGCACAACTGAACGGTGCCCACGGATGCTCGCACTGATTCCTGTTTTCTTGTTCAAATACGTCACTCTCTCCAATTACTTCAGCACTGTGTGGATAATGCTCCTGTCTGCTGGGTAACGAAGACGTAGAGTCGTCTGGTCTCTGAGTATCAGACTTGTGAGCGGTGAATGTATCGAGCTCGTGTACTGTGCGATTTGGATCCCATTCATAGCCGGAATCCCAGAGCTCCATCGCCTCTAGATGGTACAATAGCCTGGTTTCCACCTCATTGATAATATCTCCGGATAATGGGTATCCTACGCTGGACCCGAGGACAATGTCTAGATTTGCGTGCGCTGTCCCCAGTTGTTTCTCATATGCACCTGACCAGATCTATTTTCGTTGGCGGTATTGACAATTCTTAGGCATGGTGGGAGTGAGCTGAGTCTATAGCATGAGTCATTTGTAGATTAGAGGGTACTGGTACCACTATGTGTAGTCTTGAGACCAACGGGGGTGGTTTGCACGCGGAGTCCAGGACCTGAGACACTACGAGGAGGAACTAGTCCTCGATGGAGTTTATCGCAGACGTCACATTGTGTTACAATCCTCTCTTCTCGGTGTGATACTTGCAGCAGGTAACCGCTAGTATTCTAACAATCGCCTCCCCTTAGGCTGATAGCTGTTGCAGTAGCCAAGTCCGTTGACTCCTATCTAGCAACGTCGATCGCTAGGCTTATATACGACAGTCGTGTCTTTGTTTCCCGCAAGTGTGATAAATAAAGATCAGTGTATTGAAAGTATAGTAGATGAAAGAACTTAGATGGTTGGGTGAAAGACCCAAATCCGCTGCCCCGAGGGGGCCCTTATATAGGGGTTCTTCCCTCCACCCTAACCTGGCATGACTCATACACTCGCGTCACGCGACTCATGACTCATAGTGAGGTATAGTGTGAAATCCAGCAGCTGACCCGTCCGAGTCAGCTGCGCTAAACCTTGTAGTCAATGAAATTTCTTAAAACATGTCATGTGTCCTAACGGGGTCACATGCGTGAAACTCATCACTCATAAATATGAGTAATGTTCCAAATACATAAACCACATGACCACGAATGTGTGTCATGTCAAACATCAACTATTAACAATAAACCAATAACACGCTATTGCGTCCTCATGTGACAACTTAGGAGTCAACTAATCTCATATCGTGAAAAATAACAAACCGATGACTAATAACTAGTAGTCATGTGAAAGTTTGCCTTGCTGAGTCACCATTTGTGACATTAGCTCCCTGCCCCCTCTTGTATCGGTCCCACGATACTGAACTCCTTCTCTCCAGAGCGTGGCTCTGATATCGTGTATTATCTGTTTGACTCAATTATATGCTTGTTGTAGCTCATCCCTTTCCTTGTCAAGTTTTTCGAAATCATTGTCTGTGGGGACCATGCTTTGAGCAGGGCGATCGAGTTGGCTTCAGAGGTCCGAGATAGTTGTTTCCAGAGCTTGTCTGTCCGAATGGTTTTTCCGCTCTCCTCTTTGCCCAGCCATCTCCTCATAGCTCTGCTCTGTTTGTTTTCCCTTCTGTCATGCTTTGACATTGTGCGTTTTTCGTCCACTTGTCTGGGGTAGTATCCGGCGTCCACCATTTCCAAAAGGTGGTCCTTGCAATTGTCATTGAAGGAATACTCTCAGCTCGTGATTTCGGGGTGAGGCCTTCTGGCCTTTCGATGACGGGGTTGTTGGGGGGCCCAGTGCTCTCCTGGGTTCACTTCCATCTCCTGTCGCCAGTCGTGGTCGTGTGCGACGCTCAGTTTGCTCAATCTCCTGGTGAATTGTGGGTACCAGCCTGACCCTTGTTTTTCCCCGAGATGGATTTGGCATCCATCGTTAGTGCACTCCGTCCAGTGCATGAAGGCCTGCGCCCCCTCTGTTCTGGGTGAGCCCAAGTATTCCGGGCTAGTAGAGGCAGTGTTGGGGGCGACCGGCTGGCCGGCTTCCTCTGGCATGTGTGAGCGTTGTTCAGGTTTGACGAGGGGGGGAGGTGCCGAAGCCAGTCTGTTAATTGTGACGTGTATCTACTCCGGGCTTTCCAGGGTAGCGCCGGTGGAATCGTTGGATTGCGTGTCCTATATGGTTCAAGTTTTTTGCTATCTACCAGACTTTATCGTGTTCTGGTAAATATCCTTTGCACTTCGCTCGACATTGGAGCTTGTGATAGTGAAGTCGCAAATCGATAATTTCGTCGCCTTCGTGTTCGTCTTCTCCTTCTATCTGTATACGAAGAGGGGATTGCTTGAACTGTGAGGGGAATTGGTTGTCTTGGTAACGTTCGAGGAGGGAGATGTGGAAAGTGTTGTGTATGGCCATTAACGCGGGTAAGGCCAGCTTATAAGTGCTCGTGCCAATCTTCACTTAGATTTTGAATGGTTCGATTTTCTTGTAGTCCAACTTTTTCGATGCTCTCGTGGTCTTGATGTTGCGTGGCAACAGCCACACCCTATCTCCTGGCTGTAAGTTTGGATCAGACTTTCTGCGTAAATCGTAGTCTTCTTTTGGTCCTAATTGCACGCCCACCATTTTTGTTTCTTGATAACTTATGTAAGAGTGTCATTTCTTCTATTTTCGTTTGTCTTCCTTGAATCAGATGACCGATCATCTTGTATTCGGGGTTGGTTCCCTAGTTTGCAAATAAGCGTGTGTTTTTGATGGTCTCCTGATATCCTTTGTTGTATGCAAATTCTGCCAGTGGCAAGTAACCACACCACTCGTCTTGTTGATAGTTGATGTATGCTCAGAGGTATTGTTCCAATATCCGATTTGTCCGTTCTGTCTGTCCGTCTGTTTGTGGATCGAAAGCCGTGCTGAGTCTTCGTTCGATTCCTAATCTTCCTGTAGTTTCTTTCCCCAGGTCTAAGGTGAATAGTGTCCCACTGTCGGTGCTGATATCATGTGGTAGTCCGTGTAGCCTGACTGGCTCTTGCATGAAGAGATTGGCGAACTGCCTTGCGTCTACGTTCTTCGAGCATGGAATGAAATGGCTCATTTTGGTTAGCCGATCGATGACCACCAGTATGTTGTCATCTCCTTCTGATCTTGGCAGGTCCGTAATGAAGTCCATGGCTATTGATTTCCATGGCCAATCGGGGTCCTCATTTGCCAGCAGCAATCCGTAGGGTGGATGTCGGACCACTTTGGTCCTCTGACATGTGTCACAACTTTTTTATGACCCATTTGACATCTTCTCTTATCTTTGGCCAATAATATCGTCGGCTGATGAGTTCGGTAGTTTTAGCCCTCCCTCCATGTCCAGCTTGTGGGGGGTCGTGGTGTTTGGCGATAAGAGCTATTCGTACTCCTTCCTTGTTTGGTATCCAAATCTTTCCTTCAAACCACCAGAGGTCGTCCTCCCATTGACATATCCCCAGCGCTATGCCTTTCATTTCTTCCTTTCCTTCATCCAGGCCTCTTTGGATAGCCTGGATCTCGTCGTCGTCCTTGCGTGCTCTTTGTATTTCCCCTGTGTCCTTATCTCGAAATTCGGTCGTTTCCACTATGTTGAGTTTGATATCTTTGGTTTGGGGATATCCCAGTCTCCCTCCTTGGGCAGTAAGATCTCAACATTTTTTGGGAGTCTTTTATCTCCTGCGTGGGTAGGTCTCCTTCTCTTCCTTTGAGGGCGTCTGGCTTTCCTCCCTCCTTTCCTGGTGGGTACTCAATTTTGCAGTTGTATTGACCTAATTCTTGCCTCCATCGTGCTTGTTGTTCATTTAGTTCCTTCATTGTCATGAAGGTGACCCAGGTCTTGTGGTCTGTAAGGACCCGTATCGGTTTTGGATTTCCTCTCGTGTATCTTTTCCATTCGTGGAATGCCTGAACTATCACTAGTAGTCCCTTATCATGTATGTCCTTGTTGAATTCGGCCTCGGAGATTGTCTTGGATCGGTACGCCACTGGTCTCCATTTTCCCTCCTGGCATTGTGGTGACAGTATACCTGAGCAGACATATTTTTAGACGTCTCTTTAAATTTTGGTAGGTGTGAGGGGGTCGCAGTAGACCAGGACTGGTACTCTGATGAGTTTTGTTGTTAATTCGTCCAAGGCTTGCTGTTCTTTGTCTCCTCATTGCCATTTTCCGATGCATTCCTGGTTTGTTTTCGCGTATAGTGGTCTGGCTGTCCTGCTGAAACCTTCTCTAAATCGTCGGTAGTAGTTGCAGAATCCTAGGAAGCATTCGATTTCCTTGATTTTGTTGGGTGTTGTCCAGTCGCAGATGACTTGTGGGTTAACTGGGTCTGTTTTGACCCCTACTTGTCCAATGATAAATCTAAGATATTCTGTTTCGCTTTGGTGGAATTCGCATATGGATGGTTTGACCTTCATCCCTGATTTTCGTATTCCCTCGAGAATATTGCTGACGTCTTTTCGGTATTCTGGTAGTGTGTTTTAATATATCAGGACGTCCTCCTGATGGACTCTCCAACACAGGTCAATGTGCTCTATAAGGACCTCATTGATCCATTGTTGGAACGCCGCCGGTGCGTTGCATAGTCCAAATGACATGACTCGGTATTCGTAAGTCCCTAGTTTTGTTGTGGAGGTTGTTTTCCATTCGTTCCTCTCTCTGATCCTAATGTTGTGGTAGGCGTCTTTGATGTCCAGCTTGGTGAGGTACTTGGCTGCTCCTAGTCGATGCAGTGCTGCGCTAATGAGCACTGCCAGTTGTTGATCCTTTTTGGTCACTTCGTTGAGGGCCCGATAATCGGTACAAAGCCTGAGTTTGCCATGCTTTTTCTTGACAAACATGATCGGTGAAGCCCTTCCCGACTTCACCAGTGGAATCGACCCACGGCCTTCATTGAGTTTGATATGTCAATGGAGTTCTTCCAGTTGGTTGTAACTAAGGGCGTATATCTTTTTGATTGGTTCCGTTTTTCCTTCTTCCAGGTCGCTTCCTAGATCGATGCCTGGTCGGTGGGGTGGTACTGTCGTTTTGTCTCCTTTTTCGAATACATCCAGTATGTGATGATATTCTTGGGGAACCGTGTCTGTAATATCCTGGTTCTCATTATTTTTTTTGTTTTTTCTTGCCAGCTGGATGCTAAGGTTAATTGCTTCAAGCTGAATTTCATTGTCAACCTTGTGCCATCTTAGGATGCCTGTCGTTCCTCTGCGTCGGTAAAACCTGTCTGAAAGGTCTTGGTGATATTTTGTTGACCTCCATATATGCCTCGTCCTTTCTGGCCCGTGACTCTTTGGTGCATGGTGGTGTCTGTGCTTCCGAAACCCTGATATCCTGTCTTGGTGTCGTCCAATTGGATTACTTCTTGTAGCTCCCTCTTGTCGGTCTTTTTGATAATCAGTTGTGCGATCTGGTCTCCTTTGTCCACTCGGTATGGTTTGTCTCCTAGATTGGCTAGCACCACATTGACTTCTCCTGTGTAGTCGGAGTCTATCACACTTGCATTTGGCGTCAGTCGGTCTTTGACTACTAGACTCCTTTGTGGTACAATTCGTCCATAGATGTTGTGCGGTAATCCAATAGCTATCCCCGTCCCAAAAATTGTTGCCTTCTGGCAGGAACGCCGGTTCCTTCAATTGCCTACACGTCGTGTCCTGAGGCTTTTGCTCATCCGTTCATAGGCCCTCTGGTGTCCGCAGATAGCTTCCTGACTCTGATGCTCTGGTTATTCGCAGTCGGGCCATTCTTGGCCTGGATCTTTGAAGATCTGGTGATCAGATTCTCTTATAGGGCTTTTTCTTCGAGTACCGGATATGCAAAGGGCGAATCTTTGAGAGACCAAGTCGTAAACCGTTCGCTGTTGAATGTGATCCTTCTGTCATTCCAATCGATTGTAGCATTGTCTGCTCTTAACCATGGCATTCCTAGGATGACCTCATGGTTTTGGGAATTGTCAGTGGAAGGTTGCCAATTCCGTATGGCTACTAATGTCCATAGGGATTTTCGTCATATGGGTCACAGGCCCCATAGCACTTGGCTTTCTGTCTGGAAGGTGAATCTCCCTGGGGTTATTTGCTTTGATCATCTTGATCCCGTGTTTGTTGCAGACTTCTCTGTCAATGAAGTCTTCTGTTGCTTCTCAGTCAATCATGGAGTTGATAGTGACTGACTCCCTTCCGCCGTGTAGTTGTATCTTGACTATATTATGGTCATTGTCGTGTTCGAGGGTTTCTGTGTGGTTGAGTGCCGCTAAGTAGTTTTCCATGATGATGTGTTTTAATTCGGGTCTGTCCCTCAGACCATCAATTACTGGGGACATTCGTCCTTTCCCCACGGTTCGGATTCCTCCTCGACCTCGATTTCCCTAATCTTAGGTCTGGTTTGCCAAGGGGTGGTTTTCTTTCTAGGTTGCCAACCCCTAGCTTGTGCGTTGAATGGTTTGGGTCCGTCCCTTGGCGGGCAGCTCCTGGCTAAGGGTCCAGGTTGTCCGCATTTGAGATATAGTTGTTCTCGCATCAGCCTTTGGAATTCTGCCCTCGACATATTAAATCTTGATCGTCTCCGAGGGCCGTCCAGTTCCAGAGGGTCGCAGTACTTATGACTACCATTATTTGTGGATCGAGATGTCCCGTCTGGGTTTCCTGGTGTGATGGTCTCCCTTTGGATGTTTTTTGATGATATTGCAGGTTGACACAACCAAATGTTACAATCCTCTTTTCTCCCTGTGATACTTGCAGCAGGTAACCGATAGTATCCTAATGATCACCTCTGCTTACTCTGATAGCTCTCGCGATAGCTAAGTCCGTTGACTCCTATCTAGCAACGTCAATCGCTAGGCTCATATAAGACAGTCGTGTCTTTGTTTCCCGAAAGCATGATAGATCAAGATTTTTTGTATTCAAAGTATAGTATATGAAAGAACTAAGATGGTTGCGGGAAGAACCCAAATGCCATGCCCCAAGGGTGGCCCTATCTAGGGGTTCTTCCCTCAACCCTAACCCTGCCTGACTCATACTCTCGCGTCACGCAACTCATGACTCATAGTGAGTCATAGTGTGAAATCCCTCAGCTGACGCGTCCGAGCCAGCTGCGCCATACCCTGCAGCCAATCAAAATTCATAAAAGAAATCATCTGTCCTAACGGGGTCACCTGCGTGAAACCCATTATTCATAAATATGAGTCATGTTCAAAATACATAAACCACATGACCATGAATGTTGGTCATGTCAAACATCAACCCATAACAATAAACCAATGACACGCTATTGTGTTGTCATGTGAGAACTTAAGAGTCAACTTATCTCATATCGTGAAAAATAACTAACCGATAACTAAAGACTATTCATCATGTGAAGGTCTGCCTTGCTGGGTGACCGTTTGTGACATGTGGCGTCAGCTATAGTTTTTTTCAAGACTATAACCGTTATGGAGCAATGCCTGTATTATCCCTTATTCAAGCTGAATCAGATAATCGCCGAGTCCTCTCTTTCAGGGTCAGGTTTTCCATATTGTTAGGAAATCTTGAAAACACAGCCTGATTCTTTCAAAATCGTTGGAAGATGTGGGAGTTGTATATATTAAGCGGATACAGGGCCATCGAAGGGATATCATACCAAAACCTATCTCACAATCACCAGGTCCACAACTGCCACCATATTCAGCCCCCTAGTTCCAATACTCTCATCTAGATATGCCAAGAATCAACCAATATGGCCCAGAATATCATCCAGGTACGATACGTCTATATACCAAATCGACGAGCACGGCAGGCTCCGGCAGGGCTGACATACCAATTCCCCTAACTCTCTCCTAGGGGAGATCAGCCCACAGGCCCTAATTCTGGGGGTCAGTCAATTACTCAATCCAAATGAGACATCGGGTTGCTAGCTAATAATGCAGGCATGGGGATGTATAAAGAATGCCGGCGACTTAAGAAAGATGAGCTGGTAGCAAGGAACTTTACGCCACTCGCTACTTTTGCTATGGGAGAATTCCAGCAACTCATCGCAGGAATCAGGAGATTGCGCCCTGCGTCCGATCAGCTCATCCCAGAATCACCTGGGAATAATGTGGCTCATATGCGGGAGGCCGATGAGGCAATTCTTCAACTTATTAGGAACTCTATGAGTAAGTTGACAATCACAATGAACAAGCACCTTCAGGTTGTGGCTAAGGGCCAGCCTGCACCTGCACTGGGCCAGCCATGAGTCCTCACTGTGCAGCTGATTGTTTCCCCGGTGCTACTACCTCTGGGTGCCGCAATTCAATTGGGTCCTGCTATTGCTAATCACAACCCAGCTCCCGTTCACCAAAACACTTTTTCCGTGATTAACCAACTGCAAGTGCAAGCGCAAGTCATTCAAGGTGCCGTTCCGGCGGAGGAACAAGGCGTTCCTCGTGTCGTTAGGGGTCAACCTCAACAGCAAGCCTATGGACAAGTCGGTCCTATCGTTCTGGCGCGAGGACAAGTCACTTCTGGTGTCGTTCCGGGTCAACCTCCACCGCGAGGGCAAGGACAATTCGCTCCTTTTGTTCTAGCTCGAGCACCAGTCCCTCCCGATGTCCAACTGGGTCAACATCAACCACGGATTAACCAACCACTAGCGCAAATTCAAGTCGCTCAGGTTGCTCACCCGATGCAAGGATAAGGAATACCTGCCCCACAAAACGCTCCCCTAGTGGCTGGGTTGTGGCAAGCACCAATCCAACTCGATACCGCACTCAGCAGCGCAGGCACCAGCTCTGGGAGGAGCTGAGCAAACAGTCCCGCAAACAGTCCAGCAAATAGTCCAGCAAACAGCCCTGCTAACAGCCCTGCTAACAGCCCAGCAAACAGTCCAGCAAACAGCCCAGCAAACAGCCCAGCAAACAGCCCAGCAAACAGCCCAAAAAACTGCCCCGAAAACTGCCCAGCAAAGAGCCCTGCAAACAGCCCAGCAAACAGCCCACCTCACAGCCCACCTGACAGCCCACCTGAGAGCCCTGCGGCGGCACCAATCATACCTTATCTCCCGCTAAATGGCCTGGCACCAACAGGTGAGTCCGTTTCAAAATAATCCGCGTGTTTGGGTTTTTCACTTACTGAGTAAAGAGTTGTCGATTGCAGCGCTCTACAGGGACTTCCACGTGCAGTGCATATTGTTAGGATCGGCAAGATGGCTGATAGCCCCGCAGACTACCCTATTTGTCGCCGGCTCAATTGGCGCCCTGACAACGGCGAAGGGTTTGCTGAGTTGAATTCCTATGACATCCTTCTACTCTCAGCGATTATTACGACCTCCATACGACTTGAGACGATTTGGTACATACTCGGCGCTACAGGCGAAGGAGGCCGAGTCCTAAGGGACTATCCCCACACGCCGCTCTCCTGGATCAATTAGGTCTTCATTGATAACGATGAAGCGGTAAGGGCCAGGTTCCTGTCGTATCCAGTTCTTCAAAACCCGCTTGATTTCATAATCTATTGTCCTTGTCCGAATAATGGAAATAGGCTACTCATACCCGCGTTGAGGGGGCACAACTATCTTGTACCAGGCACTGTGACCAATTCGGTGAATCAAGCGATAGCACAAAACCACTTGCGTGGAGGTTGACTTGATCCGGAGCCCATATGACCGGAGCCCCGAGCCAATCCCGGGCCGAGTAATGAAGTTAGTGAACCGCAAGAGGGAGATAACTCTGACGCTTTCCTTGTAGCATTATCCGGCCTGTCATTAGATATCTCGGGCACCAGGGATGGACACGACAACCGTGTTGGGATGTCGTCATCCAGGGCTAGAGAGAGGACTGAATCCAGGGCGACAAGTATACCAGTCGCCCTCCAAGCGTCCAACCGGTGGAATATACAACACTCAGCGGAACTGGGATGGAATCCTGGTCAAGGCGACATGACAGTGAAGCGCAGGGGGCTGTCCAGTTCGACAGCGGGGGCAGGATGTGTCGGGGTCCTCGTTGCACTAGGACCGGTGGCCGGCGAGGTAGCCTTTCGCCGCTTGCAGCTGCTGGATCCTGCCTGCAACAAACTTGCCCAGTCCCATGAACGGGTGTAGCGAGAGGGAGGGGCGGAACTCGTAGTATGGGGGGGTGGGTGCATCGGTGGCCCAGTCTTGGAGGAGCATCTTCTTAGCACCCAAATCTCATGCTTTGTCTTTTTCTTTTGTATTTTTTCTCTTATTTTTTATCATGTACTTTGTATATATCAACTACTGGGAACCAAGACTACATGCAGCGCTACCTCTGGTAAAGAAAGAACTCTATCCTCTGTTTTTTCCCCACCCCTCTACCAAGGAAAAAGCCATCAACCCACGTCTTTCTGATACGAGACCAACCGCACACCAGCCACCCAAAATAAGAAATCCCCCTCCGACTAGGTGGTCAAAAAGAAAAATGCAAATAAATACATCGGTAGGAGTCAATAGGAAAACCCTTCCCGTAGACACCCACAAAATCAATAATTGTTATAACCGCTAATGAAACCCAAAGTAACCGACAATGAAAGAAGAACAATGGCAGGGCGGAGGCCTCTCTAAACTGTTGCGGCGTTGCATAAATTACTCAAGAACCCAGGGATTGGACCTCCGCCACCGAGAAAGTACAATACAACAACTGAGCATAAACTAGGAGTGAGACTGTGAAGAAATCACGAGGGCGGCGTAAGGTAAAGGGGCAGTAGGGAGCCAGCCGAGTGAGTGGATGGTAGCTGTAACTGAGGAACGGGATGAGACCTTGTGGGAGGAGAGTAGGGGTAGACAGAATAACTGTGGAAAGTATCGGTAACCGTGTCCCTCTCTGAATAGGCAGCCTTTATCGAAGGTGAAGAGAACGGAGAAATTGAACATATCCTGTTGCGAGGTTTTCTCCTACTGTGGACAATAGTCCCAGCCTTCTGTAACATGGGCGAGAGGGGGTTGCCGAGCGTGCGACCATTAAGCGATGTAGCAAAACGCGAGCCGAGAAATGAGGCAGTAGAGCCAAAAGACCCCTAGAGACAAGGCCGCCAGGGCCCCTGGACATGATAAGAGAAGTAAGGCGGGAGGACGGGGGTGCAGCTCAGAGAGAGTGCGGGTGCAGCTCAATAAGAGTGCGGGGGTGGTGGATATTGACCATGAATTCTCATGGTGTTGAGATTCCAATCACTGGGTGTGTAGCGGAAATGGTTCGTGACCCAAATCTCATGCCCCACGGGTGCCCTGATATGGGGGTTCTTCCCTCAACCCTAACTCTGCATGACTCATACCCTCGCATCACGCAACTCATGACTCGTAGTGTGTAATAGTGTGAAATCCATTAGCAGACTTGTCCGAGTCAGCTGCGCCGTATATCTCAATCAATCAAAACCCATAACACCAGTCATCTGTCCTAGCTGGGTCAGATGTGTGAAATCCATGACTCATAAGCATGAGTGATGTGCGAAATACCTAAACCACATGACCACAAACGCGCGTCATGTCAAATGAGAACCAATAACAATACACCACTGACACACTAATGGGGTGTCATGTAAAATCCTATGAGTCAACTGATCTCATAGCGTGAAAGATCACAAACCAATGACTAATAACTATTCGTCATGTGAGAGTCTGCCTTGCTTAGTGACCGGTTGTGGCATTAGCTTCCTTCCTCCGCCTGAATCGCTTCCACGATGCTAAACTCCATCCTTCCACAGCATACCCCCGATTTGGTGCATTCTCCGTTTGGCTCAATTGTAGACTTGTTGGCGTCTTTCCTTTTCCTTATCAAGTTGTTCGAGGTCGTTGTCTTTGGCCACTATGATTTGGGCGGCCAGGTCGGGTTGGCTTCGGCGGTCTGAGATTTTCCCTTACAGGGTTTCCACGGCCGGAATGGTTGTTTTGCGCCCCTCTCCCCCTCGCTGGCTACTCACAGCTTTTCTCTTTCTTGGTTCCCTCCTGTTGTCCCCTGACCGGGTCCCTCTTTCTCCGACCTGTCAGGGGTAGTATCGGGCGTCCACTTTTTCCTACCGGTGTTCGTTGCACATGTCGTTGAAACAGTGCTCCGAGCTGGTGATGTCTCCGTGCGCTCTTCTGACCCTTCGGTGACGAGATTGTTGGGGGACCCAGTACTCTCCTGGAGTTGCTTCTATCTCTTGTCGCCACTCGTGGTCATGGGCGACGCTTGGTCATTTCGATCTCCTGGGAAATTGTGGGTACCACTCTGACCCGTCTTTTTCGCTGAGATGTATCTGGCATCCCTTGTTATGACTATATGTCTATATCATGGAGGCATGTGCCACTTCCCGTTTTGTTCAGCCCGAGTAATCAGGGTTAGCGGAGGTGCTGTTGCGGGCGACGCACTGGGCCTCATCCTCTGGTCTGTCTGAGCTCCGTTCTTGTTTGACAGCTAGGGGAGCTGCCGATAACGAGCGGTTGATCGTGACCCGTATCCACTCAGGGGGTTCCTGGGGAGTGCCGTTGGAATGGTTACACTGTGTCTTCTGCATTGATCAAGGTTTCTGCCGGGTACCAACTTTGTCGTCTTCTGGTAAATATCCTTTCCACTTAGCTTGATATTGGAGTGTGTTGTACTCAAGTTCAGAGTCGATGATTTCCTCGAGTTCCTATTCGTCTTTTCCTTCTATGTGAATCGGAGGGGGAGGGTTCTTTGTTCTGAGAAGCGAAGCGGGTGTCTTCGTAAGATTTGAGGAGAGAGTGTCACAAACGGTGACTAAGCAAGGCAGACTTTCACATGACTAAAAGTTATTAGTCATCGGTTTGTTATCTTTCACGCTATGAGATCAGTTGACTCATTGGATTTCCCATGACGACGCAATAGGATGTCCTTGGTTTATTGTGATTGGTTGATATTTGACATGACGCACGATTGTGGTCATTTGGATTATGTATTTTGCACATGACTCATAATTATGAGTCGTGGGTTTCACGCATGTGACCCCGTTAGGACACATGACTTGTTTTATGGGTTTTGATTGGTTGCAGGACAGGGCGCAGCTGACTCGGACGAGTCAGCTGACGGATTTCACACTATGAGTCACTATGAGTCATGAGTCGCTTGACGCGAGGGTATGAGTCATGCAGGGTTAGGGTTGAGGGAAGAACCACTATATAAGGGCACCCTCGGGGCACAGCATTTGGGTTCTTCACTCAACCATCTAAGTTCTTTCATATTATTTCCTTTCAATACAAAAGATGTTTATCCATCACGCTTTCGGGAATCAAGACACGACTGTCTTATATGAGCCTAGTGATCGACGTTGCTAGATAAGAGCCAACGGACATAGCTATCGCAACAGCTATCAGGCTAAAGGAATACTGATCGTTAGGAGACTATCGGTCACCTGCTGCAAGTATCGCCCGGAGAGAAGAGCATTGTAACATTTGGTTGCGTCATCCAGCAGCACCTAACAAACAGACATAACGGAGACCAACAACGAAAACGACATCGACCCGCTAGCGGAAAATCTGGACCTTGTATCACTAGAAAAAGGAGTTGCAAGGGCCTTAATGGAAGAAAGGACAGCAAGCCCTACAACACAAGAGCCACCATCACCAAGTGGATCAGAGGAAACGGAGGAACAAGGAAGGAGACGATGAACCACGATAGCGGCTACAACAGAACAAGAGGAAGCGACATCCTCGGAGACAGCCCCGATCATGAGCCCGGAACAGATGAGACAAATCATCGCATCTTTGAGCGGAGGGACCAGGAAGCTCAAAGCCAAGGAACCGAAGGTGTACCGAGGAGAATGACACAAGCTACGAGGATGGATCGCCCAACTAATAGTTTACTACAGGACCGTAGGATGGCAGAACGGACACGATGAGGAAAAAATCCTATATGCAACAAGCCTGTTAAGGGACGATGCAGGAATCTGGATTACGCCTTACGCAGAGGAGCTAATCACCCCAACATGGGACAATTGGGCAGGATTCAAAGCAGAACTATAAAGGCAATTTGGCGTAAGCGACGCCAAAGGAGAAGCCAGGATCAAACTCAAAAACATGAAACAAGGCAAAAGATCAGTCACAGAATACTGGAATGAATTCCGCCTAGTGGCTAGCGAAGCAGAGTTTGACTACTCAACCGGAGGGGAACTGCTTCTAGGAGGAATGATCACAGAATTGAAGAGCGCCTGGGGGGCTAGCAGTGAAGAATACGAGGACCTCGAAACCCTAGCCCAATGGGCAATCAAGAAGGAGACCAAGTTGGCAACGGTCAGACATATCCAAGGATCGCCATTGACCAAAAACGTCCAACAAGAAACAATCACACCAAGAAACCGGGATGCCACATACCGACCCAGAAATAATGGCAACCAGAACTACCGCGACCCTGTGGAACTGGACGTGACTCAGAGACGCCCAAGATTCAACGTCACGAGGGAAGAATTCCAAAGAAGGATACGAGGACAACTATGCCTCACGTTCGCACAAGCCCGACACTTAGCCAGGAGTTGCCAGAAAAAAGACGCAACCAAACCATTCAAGGCACAAGCCAGGAGTTGGCAACCTGCGAAGAAAACCGCCCCTTGGCAAACCAGACCCAATATTAGGGAAATCGAGGTTGAACAGGAATCTGAACAGTCGGGAAACGACGACTGTCCCCAGTAAGAGATGGTCCGAGGGACAGACCCCAACAAAAACCCATCATCATGGAGAACTACTACGCGGCACTCAACCACACGGATACGCTCGAAAACGACAATGACCACATTATGGTCAAGATACAACTACACGGCGAAAAAGAGTCAGTCACTATGAACGCCATGATTGACTCAGGAGCCACCGAAGACTTCATACACAGAGAAGTCTGCAACAAACACGGGATCAAGATGATCAAAGCAAAAAGCCCCAGCGAGATTTACCTTGCGGACGGAAAGCCAAGCGCTATGGGGCCAGTTACCCATAGGATGAAAGTCCCCATGGACATTAGTAGCCATAGGGAATTGGCAAGCCTCCAAGTGGCAAACCTCCAAAACCATGAGGTCATCCTCGGGATGCCATGGTTAAGAGAACACAATCCAACAATCAATTGGAATGATAAAAGGCTCACATTCAACAGCGAACGATGTACGACTTGGTGTCTCAAAAGTTCGCCCAGTCCATATGGGGTGCCCGAAGAGAAAGCCCTGGAAGAGAATCTCATTACCAGATTCTCCGAGATCCAGGCCAAAAATGGCCCGACGGCCAAATGACCAGAGCGTCAGAGTTAAGAAGCTATTCAAGGAGGCCACAGTGCCTATGAAGGGAACAGCAAGAGCGGCAGGAGACGACCTGTACGCAATTGAAGGAACCGACGTTCCTGCCAGCGGGCAAGCAATTGTTCTGACAGCAATAGCTATTGGATTACATCACAACACCTATCGACGAATTGCACCACGAAGCAATCTAGCAGTCAAACACCGACTCGCGACAAACGCAGGTGTGATAGACTCCGACTACAGAGGAGAAGTGAACATGGTCCTAGCCAACCTAGCAGACCAACCATACCGAGTGCAAAATGGAGACCGAATCGAACAGTTGATCGTAGAAAGAATCGACTACCGGGAACTACAAGAAGCAACTCAGTTGGACCAAACCGAGAGAGGATATCAAGGATTCGGGAGCTCCAACACCACCATGGACCAAAATGTCAAGTGCCAGAAAGCCAAGTCAAACATGGAAATCAACGAGATATCGGCAAGAGCTTTCGGACAGTTCTACCGAAGAGGAGAGACGACCGGCATCCTAAGATGGGACGAAGTCGACAACGAAATTCAGCTAGAAGCTATCAACATTAGCACGGAGCTGGCGATTAAGAACAAAAAGAACAAAGAAGACCAGCAGGTGAGAGACACGGTCCCTCGAGAATATCATTACCTGCTGGATCTATTCTAAAAAGGACAAAAAAGAACAGTACCACCCCATCGACCAGGCATCGACCTGGGAATAGACCTCGAAGAAGGAAAAACAGTACCCATCAAGAAGATATACGCCCTCAGTTACGACCAACTGGAAGAGCTCCATCGATACATCAAACAAGACGAGGAACGAGGATGGATTCGAAGAGTGAAGTCAGGAAGGGCTTCACCCATCATGTTTGTCAAGAAAAAAGATGGCAAACTCAGACTATGTGCTTACTACACAGCGCTCAACGAAGTTACCAAAAAGAATCGACACCGACTACCAGTTATTAGCGAACCCCTAGACAGACTAGAGGGAGGCAAGTACTTCACCAAGCTGGATATCAAGGACGCCTACCACAACATTCGAATCAGAGAAGGAGATGAATGGAGGACAACTTTTTCAACAAAACTGGGAACCTACGAATATCTAGTCATGCCATTTGGACTATGCAACGCACCGGCAGCGTTCCAACAATGGATAAATGAGGTCCTTATAGAGCACATCGACATGTGTTGCATCGTCTATCTGGATGTGGTACTCATATATTCGAATACCCTACAACAACACCGAAAAGACGTCAGCAATATCCTGGAGGCAATACGAAAATCAGGAATGAAGGTCAAACCATCCAAATGCGAGTTCCACCAAAAGAGATAGAATACCTAGGCCTTATCATTGGACAAGATGGGGTCAAGACCGGCCCAATCAAGACACAAGCCATCTGGGACTGGACAACACCCAAGGAAATCAAGGAAATCCAATGTTTTCTGGGATTTTGCAACTTCTATCGACAACTTATAGAATGGTTAAGCAGGACGGCGAAACCACTATACGCGGAAAGAAAAAGGGAATGCATTGGCAACTGGGAATGGGGAGATAAGGAGGAGCAAGCGTTCGACGAATTAAGGAGAAAACACCCCACGGCACCAGTACTGGTCTACTTCGACCTCCTCGCACCGACCAAAATCGAAACAGATGCCGCGAAATACGTCTGCTTCGGTATACTGTCACAGCAATACCACGACGGAAAATGGAGACCAGTGGGTACCGTTCAAAGACGATGTCGGACCCCGAATGCCACTACGACATACACGATAACAAACTACTGGCTATAGTTCAGGCATTTCACGAATGGAAAAGATACACGAGAGGAAATCAGAAACCAATACGGCATATCCAAGACCACAGGAACTTAGCCACCTTCATGACAACGAAGGAACTAAACGAACAACAAGGATGATGGATGCAAGAATTAAGTCAATACAACGTCATGATTGAATACCAAGCAGGAAAGGAGGGACGAAAGCCAGACACCCTCACAAGAAGAGAAGGAGACCTACCCACGGCCGGAGATAAGAGACTCACTCGAGAAGTGGGAATCTTATTGCCCCAAGAACGATACTGGGATATCCCAGAAACTGAAGAAATCAAATATGACGTATTGCAAACAACGGAATTCCAAGAGAAGGAGGAGGGAGAGATACAGAAGGCAAGCAACGTTGACAATGAGATCCAAGATATATAGAGGAACTTGGACGAAGGGAGAAAAGAAATGAAGGGAGTAGCGCTGGGGCTATGCCACTGGAAGGACGACCTGTTATGGTATCAAGGAAACATTTGGATACGAAACGACGAAGGGATATGAACCGCTCTTATCACTAAACACTACGAACCTGCACAAGCGGGACATGGCGGGACAGCAAACAGTACCGAACGCATCAGCCGACGATATTATTGGCCGAAGATAAGAGAAGATATCAAACAATTCATAAAAAATAGCGACAGATGTCAAAGGACCAAAGTGGTCCGACATGCACTCCATGGATTGCTATAGTCAAAACGAGGCCCCTGATCGACCATGGAAATCAATCGCTAAGGAGTTCATTACGGACCTGCCGAAATCAGAAGGATATGACACCATACTGGTGGTCATCGATCGGCTCACCAAAATGAGCCATTTCATTCAATGTTCAAAGGACCTGCACAGACGGCAGTTTGCAAATCTCTTCAAGAAGGAGATAGTCAGGCTACACGGACTACCACATGATATCATCACCGACAGGGGGACACTATTTACCTCAGACCTATGGAAGGAAACTAGGGCGAAATCCGGAATCGAACGAAGACTCAGCACGGCATTCCACCCACAAACAGACGGACAGACCGAAAGAACGAATGCCATATTGGGACAATATCTACGGGCATACTTCAACTACCAACAGGACGATTGGTGTGGTTACCTACTACTAGCAGAATTTGCATACAACAACGGATATCAGGAAAGCATCAAGAACACACCCTTCTTTCCAAATTACGGAATCAACCCCGAATACGAGATGATCGGTCATCTGATACAAGGAAAACAAACGAAACCAGAAGCAATGCCTCAATTACATGAGTCATTAAGGGACGAGATGGTGGCCGCACAATTACGACAAAAAGAATACTATGATCTACACAGGAAACCTGATCCGAACCTACAATCAGGAGATATGGTGTGGTTGTTGCCACGCAACATCAAGACCACAAGACCATCCAAGAAACTGGACAGCAAGAAAATCGGACCATTTAAAATCTTGGCGAAGATTGGGACAAGGGCATATAAGCTGGCCCTTCCACCCTCCATTGCCATACACCACACATTCTACATCTCCCTCTTCGAACCTTACCAAGACAACCGATTCCCCTCACAGATCAAATAACCCCCTCCTCCTATCCAGATAGAAGGAGAAGATGAATACGAAGTTGACGAGATCATGAACTCCTCACTCGACTACAACAAGCTCCAATATCGGGCTAAGTGGAAAGGCTACTCACCAGAACACAATAAAGTCTGGTACCCCGCAGAAAACTTCAACAATGCAGAACACACAGTCCACGGATTCCAGCGGCGCTATCCAGGAATGCCCAGAGTGGATACACATCACAATCAACAGATCGTCCTCCGCACCTCAGCCCGTTGTCAAACAAGAACGACCCGCGCACAACCCAGAGAACAACCCTCAGCGCGTCGCCCCCAACGCTACCCCCACCAGACCAGATCACTTGGGCTCACCAAGAAGAGAGGTGGCGCACGCCTCCATGAACTGGACTGACTGCACCGATGAAGGATGCCAAATCAATCTCAGCGAAAAACAAGGGTCAGGCTGGTACCCACAATTTACCAGAAGATCGAGAAAGCCAAGTGTCGCCCACGACCATGACTGGCGACAGGAGATGGAAGCAAACCCAGGAGAAGACTGGTTGCCCAAAAAACCTCGTCAAAGGAGAGCGCGAAGGGCTTATCCCTATAATACGAGCTGGGAACACTGTTTGGACGACAAGTGCAACGACCACCGATGGGAAATGGTGGACCCCGGGTATTACCCTCAACAAGTACGGGAGAAAGGGGAACTGTCAAGGAATGACAGAAGGGAATAGAAGAAAAGAAGAGCCGTGAGGACATGGCTGGGCGGAGAGGGGAGCGAAAATCTTATTCTGGACGTGGAGGCCCTGGAAAAGACAATTTCGGACCTCTGAAGTCAACTCGATTGCGCCGCGCAAACCATCGTTGCAAAAGACAACGACCTCGAACGATTGGATTAGGAAAAGGAAAAACTATACCAAGCATACAATTGAACCAAACAGAGGATGTGCCAAATCGGGGGTCTGCTATGGAGGGAAGGGGTCTAGCATCGTGGGAAGGGAGCTAATGTCACAAACGGTGACTAAGCAAGGCAGACTTTCACATGACGAATAGGTATTAGTTATCGGTTTGTTATCTTTCACACTATAAGATCAGTTGACTCATAGGATTTTACATGACGACGCAATAGCGTGTTATTGGTTTATTGTGATAGGTTGATATTTGACAGGACGCACGATTTTGGTCATTTGGTTTATGGATTTTGCATATGACTTATAATTTTGAGTCATGGGTTTCACGCATGTGACCCCATTAGGACACATGACTTGTTATATGGGTTTTGATTGGTTGCAGGACAGGTCGCAGCTGACTCGGACGAGTCAGCTAACGGATTTCACACTATGAGTCACTATGAGTCATGAGTCGCGTGACGCGAGGGTATGAGTCACGCAGGGTTAGGGTTGAGGGAAGAACCCCTATATAAGGGCACCCTCGGGGCAGACGATTTGGGTCAAGCTCCTCGCCCTCTACAACCCCCCCCCTACATTCTACAAAAACGCACTCCCCGCTTTGCTTACGGGACATCTCTTCACGCTCAACCCCCCACTCCGTCCCCTGATGGAGATCCCCCCCATCCCCCCTGGCAATCAGGCCCTGGCAGC
>Ga0307507_10004689_pt1 | contig 23719 bp, 5 predicted proteins | sample 7_EM_MG_FD_207223 | JGI IMG/M metagenome (GOLD analysis project Ga0307507, IMG submission 207223) | Populus trichocarpa ectomycorrhiza microbial communities from riparian zone in the Pacific Northwest, United States - 7_EM | ecosystem: Host-associated > Plants > Roots > Unclassified | place...
ATTTAAATTATTAAAATTTATTATTAAGTGGTTGTTAAGATATTAAAGTGTGATTTTTCCATTTTTTGGTGTGTTTTTGAAGTGATTAGCTCACCCGTTTGACCAGCTCACCCGTGAAATACGTTATAGTTATAGTATTAAAGAAATAGAGAGCATTCTTATAAGGCATAGAGAAACTATTTATAGTTAAGATAGACTATAAGAACCTTATAGGATTCTTAATAACAAAGGAACTTAACTAAAGATAGGTTAGATAGGCGGAAATGCTTACAGAATACTATTTTAAAATTTAGTATACTAAGGGTACAGACAATACACGAGTAGATGCTCTAAGTAGGAAAGCTAAACTATAAAATAATAAAAAACTATTAGGGGCTATATTACAAAAAGACAAAGATAGGTTAATTAGGTACAACTATCTCAAAATAATAGTAATATAAGAGAGCTAGATCTATAAGTTACCTAAAAGTAATTAGATATAGAAGATCTAAAAAGTATAGGTAGAGGATCTAGATATAGAATAGTATAAAAATAGAGAAGCAACCTATATTCTAAGGTCTATTATAAAAGAGTTTATTAAGTTATTCTATAAGGGACTAACTTAAGGATATAATGGAGCTATAGGCTTAGTATTAAGACTTTAAGAAGAGTATATTAGTAGTAACTCTTTAATTAACGTCTAATACGGATCCTATCTGGCCCACGCAGACTACTCCGTCATAGGGGGAAAACTTGTAATTTACAGGAAGAAACCCCTGCAGTTAGGGGAGGAAAAACCTTATAAGCCACCTTAGTAGAATAAAAAACCCTAAATTGCCATGCCTGCACGTAGCCGCGGCCTTGCGGGCCTATAGCTACGTCCTCCTCCTTAAATATTTTAAACTCCTTAAAAACCACTGCTTCCTTCTCTAGCTTATCCAGAGCTAGGGTTTACTATATCCCAGCTAGGCCTTGCTAATTAATTACTGTATACTTATAGTTGTGTCCCATATCTTAACCACCCCCTATATACTATCTCTTATTAACTATTACCATATACACCATGCCTCCCCCCCCCTAGGGCTATCGAAGGCGTAAGGGGGATTTATTTATTAACTACTATAATACCAAGCGAGCGGGATATTGTATTTTGGGTATCTTTTATGCCTAGGCCCCAGCTAGGCCCTTTCTAAGGGTCACTACTCCGTTAAAAGGAGATAGGGAAAACCATAGGTCGCAATCCAGGCTGCTAAATACTTAGTAGATAATGGCGAGTGACTATATACTCCGTGGGCGATCGCCCTAGGGGTTAGGAGGGGCCGTATATTTGCTTATTTATTCGTTTATTCGCGCTTATCCATTCGTCAATATGAGGTCGTCAATGCTTTCTATTGGGGTTTTTTTTAGGGATGTTATCGAAAACTACGCATCTATATTAGATCGTACAGGTGCCCTAGATAGGAGAACAGTGTAGTAGTCGTCGTATTGTAGAGGGCCAACAGTAGTGGTTTTTAAGATCTTACTATCCGAAAATTTTTCACTACCGCCCTTAACGCCCACAACCACCACCAGGTCCTGTCCGCACGCTATGCGACGTCTCTGCGTTGGCTCTGGATCTGAACTTTAAAGACCAGGTTCGTAGCCGTCACCACGTATAGGTGCAGAGTCCGATTTCGACGGCCAGAAGAGTATATTATTTAAGGAATCTAGGGACTAGTAAAATAAGTTATAAAAGAATATCTAGATTGCTAAAGAAATAAACTAATAAGGTATAAGCTGTACAGAGGGCTATAACCTGTTAAGACACCAGAGAGACTATAGGAAGTTATATTATAGGACTTTATTATTAAGTTACTAAAGTTAAAAGATCCTATTATAGGGCAAGATTATAATGTAATCTTAGTAATAGTGGACAAGCTTATAAAGTAGGGGTACTTTATAGCATATACAGAAGAAATGTTAGTAGAAGATATCGCTAGAATCTATATTAAGGAAGTATTTATAAGACATAGAGTATTAAGTAAGGTTATATTAGACAGAGATTTAAGATTTATAGCAGCATTCTAGGAGGTATTCTTGGCGGAATAAGGGGTTCGCGCAGTAACCTTAACGGCGTATTATCCGCAGACGGACGGATAAATAGAAAGATTAAACTAGACACTAGAATAGTATTTAAGGCACTATATTAATTACGCATAAAATAATTAGGTATTGTTACTACTAGTTATATAGTTTGTATATAATGTAACACTATAAGAAGGAATGGGGATATTACTATTTAAGGCGAATTACGGGTATAAGCTAAGGTTATTATTATTGCCATATTAAGTAAAGAAAATAAGTAGCACAGCTAAGTAAAGAATGGAGATGTTAATAAATCTTTATACAGACCTTAAGGAAATAGCTAAACTAGTATAAGAATAAATAAAAAAATACTATAACGCTAGGAGATCTAAGGGACCAGATCTTAAGAAGGGGGATAAAGTATAGCTACTATATAAAAATTTTAAGAGTTGATAACTAAGTAAAAAGTTGGACTACGTTAGACTAGGACCTTTTAAATTTATATAAAGAATTTTATTGGTTATATATAAACTAAACCTACTAGCTAAAATGAAAATCTACCCTATACAGCACGTCGCAATGCTAGAATTAGCATATAGGAATATTAAACCATTAGTCTATAAGGCAGACACATATAGAGGGCAAGAAAAAGACAAATAGTAAGTTTTAAAGATTATTAGTTATAAGGACGTAGATGACGAAATATAGTATAAAATAAAGTAGATAGGCTATAGTGAGACTACCTAGGAACTACTAAGCAACCTAAAGAACGCTATAGGAAAGGTAAAGGAGTATTAAAAGAAAGTAGGTTAGGGAGCATTAAAAAAAGATTGCTAAAGGATAGGTTACCTAAAGGGGACCTAAAAAGAGCAACTACTATATTACTTAGAGTTGTTTCCTTCCCTAGAAACTCTACCCTCTTATTACCTAGCTTATTAAGACCCTATTATATAACGGAACCTTATAGCAGGAACTACGGTAGGTTCTGTTATTAGGCTAGGTATATAGGTAAGAACAAAACAACAACGTAATAACAACTGGTGGAGTAGTTGCCTAATAGATTAACTCTAATTGTATTTTAAGATTTACTATAAGGAGAGAACTATCTATAGTAGGGACTAAGGTCCTTTAAATACACAACCGTACTCCTAAGAAATCCTCTCTTGTATGTAAGGTATGTGTTATATATATTATATATAGCGTATACTGCATACACTGCGTACACTATATATAATATTATGTAACTTGCTTACTATTCCTTATTATATGGTTCTACTAGATCTATCCTAGACTATACCTATATTAACTAACTAGCTTCCTATAACTCTTCTCTAAGTAGTTATAATATTGTACTTAAAGCGTCTGTAATACTATCTCCCTCCTCTTTATCTTTGTCCTTAAAGATTCCTAATATCTCTAAGTTGTCCACTAGAGGTGTAATGTCTGTTTAATTAGTCTGGTTAATATCCTTGCTTATTATACCTAAAGCTTCTTCTTTTTCATAAGCGTAATGTTATATTTGTACCGTGGCTGCCATACTATTGCTTAATAAGATAATGTCATCTCCGTATTCTTATTGTGCAAAAGTAGGGTTAGTATGTGTTGCGATAGCGAGTCCCTTATCTTAACAACCCTTGTCTTGCTTAGAGTGTACTAAAGCAAATATTTAATTGTCCTATGATATTCGCTCTATCTTTAACGCTAAGTATGCGCATCCTATAACTCTTAACAGTCTTCAAGTTCCCTAAGTAACTTATTATAGGGTCTTGTGTTTAATCTGCCGCTGCGAAGCTTAATGGTAAGCTCTTAAGCGCCTTAGATAAGCTTTATTATTTATAAAAAGCAGAGCAGGAGGCTGCAGCTGCTTAATAGTATACCCTTAAAGCCCATCTACTGGCCTCTACCTATCTTCTTTGTCTTAAACGTGTCCGTGAGAAGGTCTATTCTAAGGAGTGGAAACTTGTTTAACAGGGTTTGTCTAAGCTGGGTAATAAAAGGACTAGCTCTCCTCCTATAAGGGAAACAACTCCAAGTAGCTTAGTAATTGCTCCTCTTAGGTCCCCCTTAGGTAACTTGTTCTTTAGCAATCCTTCTTTATTAATATTACCTAACCTACTTTCTTTTAATACTTCTATACCTTTCCTATAGCGTTTTTTAGGTTGCTTAGTAGTTTCTAGGTAGTCTTACTATAGCCTATCCACTTTACTTTATATTATATTTTGTTATCTACATCCTTGTAACTAATAATCCTTAAAACTTGCCATTTATCTTCCTCTTGTCCTCTATATATGTCTGCCTTATAGACTAATGGCTTAATATTCCTGTATGCTGGCTCTAGCATTGCAATATGTTATATAGGATAGATTTTCATTTTAGCTAATAGGTTTAACTTGTATATAACTAATAAAATTCTTTGCTTAACTTTGAAAGGTCCTAGTCTAACATAGTCCAACTTCTTGCTTAGTTGTTAACTTTTGAAATTTTTATATAGTAGCTATACTTTATCTCCCTCCTTAAGATCTGGTCCCTTAGATCTCTTAGCATTATAGTACCTTTTTATTTATTCTTGTACTAGTTTAGCTGTTTCTTTAAGGTCTATATAAAGATTTATTAACGTCTCCATTCTTTACTTAGTTATGCTATTTATCTTTTTTACTTAATGTGGCGATAACAATGTTCTTGGCTTATACCTATAATTTGCCTTAAATAGTAATGTCCCTATTCCTTCTTATGGTGTTATATTATATGCAAACTATGTAACTAGTAATAATAATACCTAATTATTCTATATGTGATTAATATAGTGCCTTAGATACTGCTCTAGTGTCTAGTTTAGTTTTTTTATTTATCTATCTATCTGCGGATAATATGCTGTAGATATTACTACGCGAACTCCTTATTCTGCCAGAAATACTTCCTAAAATACTACTATAAATCTTGGATCTCTGTCTAATATGATTTTATCTAGTGCTCTATGTCTTGCAAATACTTCCTTTATATAGATTCTAGCGACATCTTCTACTAATATCTCTTTAGTGCATGCTATAAAGTATCCCCACTTTATTAGCTTATCTACTATTACTAAAATTGTGTTATAATCTTGTCCTGTAATAGGATCTCTTAACTTTAATAACTTAATAATAAAGTCCTATAATATAACCTCTTATAGTCTTCCTAGTGTCTTAATAGGTTGTAGCCCTCTATACGGCTTATGCCTTATTAGTTTGTTTCTTTAGTAATCTAAATATTCCTTTATAACTTGTCTTGCTAGCCCCTAGATTCCTTAAATAATGTATTCCTTTTAAAGTCTTAACACTAAGCCTATAGCTCCGTTGTGTCCTTATATTATTCCCTTATGGAATTCCTTAATAAATTCTTCTGTAATAGACTTAGGCATATATATTGCTTCTCTATTTTTATATTACTCTAAGTCTAGATCCTTTACCTATGCTTTTTAGATTTTCTATATCTAATTACTTTCTAGTAATTTATAGATCTAATTTTCCTTGGTTGCTGTGATCTTTAGATAATTATACCTAATTAATCTGTCTTAATTCTTTTGTAATAAAGCTCCTAATAGCTTTTTATTATTTTATAGTTTAGCCTTTTTACTTAGCGTGTCTACTCGTGCATTATCTGTACCCTTAATATGCTGAATTTTGAAATAGTATTCTGCAAGCATTTCCGCCCATTTAACCTATCTTTAGTTGAGTTTCTTTGTTATTAGGAATTCTATAAGGTTCTTATAGTCTATTTTAACTATAAATGGTTTCTCTATACCTTGTAAGAACGCTCTCTATTTTTTAAGTGCTATAACTATACCTAACAACTCCTTGTTATAGATGTTATAGTTTAACTCTAGTAGTGTTATCTTTTAACTATAGTATGCTACTAGGTGCCATCTATCTTGATATTTCTATATAAAGTATGCCCCTAGTGTAAAGTCTAATATATTTGTTTCTATAACCGTCTCTAGACCTAGTTAATAGATCTTAAAAACTGGCTCCTAGGTAAACAACTCTTTAATTCTCTTAAATAGTTCTTATTACTCCTTTCCCTATACCTATAGTTCTTCTTTCTTTGTTAACTATATAAATGGCTTAATATCCTATAACCATTGCGCTATAAACCTTCTATAGTAATTGCAAAACCCTAGAAACAATCTTAGCTGCGTAATGTTCTCTAGTTCTTGCCAATTTACTATAGCCTTAATCTTCTTTAGATCTATACTAAGTTGGCCTAGTTTAATAATAAATTTAATAAAATTGGTCTTCCTAGTGAAGAACTTGTATTTCTTAATTACTACTGGTATCTGTTCTTTTTATAGTCTCTTTAAGACCTATTTAACGTGTTCTCTATGCTCTTCCTTACTCTCTAAGTAGATAATAATATTATTAAGGTATACTATAATAAATTCATCTAGGTGTTCTCCTAACACACTATTAATTCGCTTCTAGAACGTTGCTAGTGTGTTTATAAGCCTGAATTGCATAACTAATGGTTTATATAGTCCTTCCTTTGACCTAAAGGCTGCCTTCTATTTGTCGCCTTCCTTGATCCTAATTTGGTGGTACGCCTATCTCAAATCTATCTTTATAAAGATCTTTGCGTTGCCTATCCTATCTTAGATTTCGCTAATTAAGGGTAAAGGATACCTATTCTTCCTGGTAATGCTGTTTAACTATCTATAGTCTATATACATCCTAAGTTTTCCATTTTTCTTTAGGATGAATAGTACTGGATATTCTACTGATAACTATAATAGTCTAATATATCCCTTTTATAAGTTCTCCTAAATAAACTCCTTAAGCGCTACTAACTCTATTTCAGTAAGCTTATAGATTAGAAAGAACTTTGGACTTATTTCTTCTTTTAATTCTATCTTATAGTCCTAAGCTGTATACTCTAATAGCTTTTCACTTTCTGGTAACTATAACTTTTTACCATACTTATGGTATTTCTTTAGTATATGACTTAAGCCTCGCTTAGTCTCTTTATATATTGCTCCGACTTAGTACTATACCAACTTGGTTTGCTATCGCACTTTGTGTTGTTATATATCCTTAATATTAACCTAACCTATAACCCAATTAATCTTTAGATTATACTCCTGTAACTAAGGCATTCCTAGTATCGCCTTATTCTATCCTAATAGTAGGATATTAAAAGACATTCTAACTGGTCTCCCTTTAATAGTTATTTAAATAGGTCCTATTTTAAGATTAATAATACCTCCTTTATAGGCCATCTAATCTTCTAAAATTATTATAAGTGGATATAAGTGTTCCTTCTATCTATATAGTAACCCCATTCTTTCTACTATTTTTAGTAATATATGGTTTCTAGTTACTCTACTATCTATTAACGCTTTAAACTGCTAATTTTACCACTTAGCTTTTAAATTTAGGTGCTAACCTTAAATTTCTTTAAGGGTTTAAGGCTCTAATACTAGTTCCCTCTAGTCCTATACGCCTCCCCTTTTCCTAACTATTAGCTGCTAGATTCTGCCTATACTTAGTCTAACTTTAACTAATACTTAGTTTATTTCTTTTCCTCTATATACTATAAACAAGTATTCTCTAGGCACTCCTACTACTATTATCTGTCTAGGTATTCTTCCGTAAGGAATCTTCCTAGTTAAAGTATTAAGTCCCCTTAACCTTGTACTTCTACTAGGTGCTAACTATATATATACTTAGCATTCCTAAATTGCTTTTCCTTTAGTGCCTAATATATCCTTACTAGGTACTTCCGGTTCTTATCTTTAGGTGCTCTATATATGTTATATATATTATCCATATAAGCTATCTATAATAGTATATAATGCGCTGCATGTTTTGGGTTAACTCTTAGTTTATCTTTATCTTTAAGTTTAAATCTATACCTAGTTGACCTAACCACTAGTATCTTTACTGCGGGTACTAAGATTTATTGCTTACTTTTCTAGTCCCTAGATCCCTCTTCTAGGTTCCTTAATATTATAATTAATACTCCTTTAATATAACTTATGCGTTTTTCTATAATGGGTTGGTTTTAGATAACTTTTTTATTTAGCTATATATAAAAGTCTTCCTATTTATTATTGTGTTATTGCCTATACCACTTTCCATATAGCTGGTTTAGTGTATATAGTCTATCTATTAAAAAGTACCTTATTATTACTATATTATAACATCCTTTGGTATGTCTTTCTTTAAACCTAGTTAGAATATCTAGATCCTTTTCTTATTCTAGTTTATCTAACCATTTTACCCTAGGTGTTCCTGCACTCGGCCTATTAGTAATTCTTTGTATAGGTGCTCTATTCCTTATATAACCTAATATAGCTAACCTCTTGTCTAGCTTTTGCTCTTACTATATAATAATTCTTGTTCTAAACTTATTTATAGTTTCTTATTTTCTGCGTCTTGCAGCTAGATCTTTATAGTTATCTTACTTTTTAATCCTAGTATTAACTATTTAATCTTTAGGCTGAATACTGCGTTTACCTAGGATTACTAATGTTCTTATTTATTCTCTAAACTTGTAGTTCTTAAACTTATGTCCTATACTCATTTATTTATTACTAAACTAAGTTACTGCCCTTTCCTATCGGTTTTCGTCCGTTATGGGTCCTTAGGTATATCTTATCTTACTTTAAAAATCTTAAGCTTCTCTTATCTCTTCTTAAGAATCTTAAGCCTATAGCCTTTTACCTTTATTAAGTAATAAGCTAGCACTAGCAGTTATCTACTTGCTTAGTTTCTTCTAAACATTACTCCTATTATCTTATAAAGCGATGGAAATTGTATCTAATAGTGTTATAATACCCATTACTAAACCTTATTCTATAATGGTCTTAGTCTTTACTTCTATTTTAACTTCTCTAAGGTCTATATACTTCCAGTAAGCTGCCTTTATTGCCTTATTATTAGTAAATGCTTCGCCTTTATTAAATTTATTATCTTTAATGTCCGATCTATAAGCTGGTTTATTAGTTCCTTTAAACTTAGATACTAATAGCTCCTATAGCTAATAGCTTGCGCTATACTTAGCGTCCTTATAAATTTAGCATGCATTATTATAACAATACGCAAAACTGTTAATTAAACACTCTTTTATTCCTTATAATGCACTGTCGTCTCTCTATATATATATACCATTTACTAGTCTAGTTCCCTTTACCGTATAGTTACTCTAACTACCTCTATAGTCTCTAGCAAAATGACCTTATTTTCCGCAATTTATATAAGCCCTATCTTTAAACCATTTTTCTTGCTATAGAGTCCGCCTAAATATCTTTTACTACTAAGATCCCTGGTTTAGCCTCTACTCCTAAGTCCTTTAATTACTTAATCCTTAACCTCTAGGTTTCTATGGTTTCTTTTTCCATCTTTAGGTTTCTTTGGTACCACTTAGGTCTATTAGCTCTGTGCCATTCCATGGTTTTTAACTCTATATCTGTTATTGCGTACTCTGCGCCTTATATAACTATAGAACTCTGTCTTGCCCTCTTTTAGCTTGTTCCCTTTAATAGATTCTATTATTAATCTTTATTAACTAATCTATTAACTCTCTTAAAGTATCCGCATCTTTTATTAGGATAATTGCGTCTTAGACTTTAGCCTTAAGTCCCTATTTATACTATGCCATAAGCGCCCTATTATTCCACTTAACCTATATAGCTAGTGTTTAAAACTGTGTTATATACTTAATTACTAAAGTACGTTGTACTAAGTTCTAAAGCTTTTGTTTTACTGTGGTTGTAGCCTCTAGGTCTCTAAATATCTATATTAGTTGTTCCACAAACCCGTTTTAACTGGTAAATATATACCGTATGTCCTAGTTAGTAGTTGTTATACTATTAGCCTATATTTCTATAAGATACGGCTTAAACCACTTAAGTGCCCTCCCTATTAGGAACAATTCTGCATAGGCTACTTAATCTAATAATATTACTAACTTTACTCCTTTCTATACTACCTTAAAGTGCATTTATATAAGAAATCCCTTAAGCTTTAACTTCTCTCCTAAGAATTGTTTAATTAAAGGTAACTTAATCTTTACTACTCCAATTCCATTAATGCATTCTTTAAATATCCTATTATTATCTTATAAGTGATCAACTATTTCTTATAACTAACCTTATGTAACCACTTAAGAATCCCTATTATCTATACTGGTATTACCTAGCCCTAAAGTTATGGCTGCTATCAACGTTGTTGCAACTAGTGCTACTCTTAGTGGCATATTATTTAATCTTGTTTAATACTATAACCTTAGTAGTAAATGTGTAACGGAACCTTATAGCAGAAACTACGGTGGGTTCTATTATTAGGCTAGGTATATAGGTAAGAATAAAACAATAACGTAATAATAACTGGTGGAGTAGTTGCCTAATAGATTAACTCTAATTATATTCTGAGATTTACTATAAGGAGAGAACTATCTATAGTAGGGACTAAGGTCCTTTAAATACATAACCATACTCCTAAGAAATCCTCTCTTATATATAAGGTATGTGTTATACGTGTTATACATGGCGTATACTGCGTACACTATGTACACTGTGTATAATATTATGTAACTCGCTTACTATTCCTTGTTATATAGTTCCACTAGATCTATCCTGGACCATGCCTATATCAACTAACTAGCTTCCTGCGACTCTTCTCCAAGTAGTTATAACATCGTACTTAAAGCATCCGTAACATATTAGATAAGTTTCCACTTCTTAAAACGAACCTTCTTATAACCCTTTTTAAGACGGGTTAACTAAGCGAACGCAACTTGCTAGGACTTAAAGGAGCGACGCTAAGCCTTAAGGGCCCGAGCTATCTCCTTAGCGGAATAATAGAGTTTAATGCATCTAGCGGCTAACTTAGACTTAAGCTTTGTAGCGGTAGATTAAACACAAGACCCTATAATAAGTTACTTAGGGAACTTAAAGACTACTAAGAGTTATAGGACGTGTATACTTAGCGTTAGAGACAAAGCGAACATCGCAGAACAATTAAATGTTTACTTTAGTGCACTCTAAACAAGATAAGGGTTGTTAAGATAAGGGACTTGCTATTATAACATATACTAACCCCGCCTTCGTACAACGAGAATATGGAGACGGCATTATCTTACCTAATAATAGTATAGTAGCAATAGTACGAGCGCAACGTTGCGCTTGTAAAGAAAAAGAAGCTTTAGGTATAATAAGTAAGGATATTAACTAGATTAAACAAACGGACATTACACCTCTAGTAAATAACTTGGAGATATTAGGAATCTTTAAGGACAAAGATAAAGAGAAGGGAGATGGTATTATAAACAGCTTAAGTATAATATTATAACTACTTAGAGAGGAGTTAGAAGAAGCTAGTTAGTTAATATAGGTACAGTCTAGGATAGAGCCGGTGGAACTATATAATAAGGAATAGTAAGCGAGTTATATAATATTATACGCAGAGTACGCAGTGTACGCAGTATACGTCTATGTATAATACGTATAATACATACCTTATATATAAGAGAGGATTTCTTAGGAGTATGGTTGTGTATTTAAAGAACCTTAGTCCCTACCGTAGATAGTTCTCTCCTTATAGTTATTACGGACAGATTAAGTACAATGTTATAACTACTTGGGGAAGAGTTGGCAGAAGCTAGTTGGTTAATATAGGCATGGTTTAGGATAGAGCCGGTAGAACTATATAACAAGGAATAGTAACTAAGGTTATATGGTGTACTACGTATTAAACGCAAGGAATGGGAGAAACTTATATACCTTATATATAACATGTACCTCATGTATAAGAGAGGATTTCTTAGGTATATGGTTATGTATTTAAAGGACCTTAGTCCCTACCGTAGATAGTTCTCTCCTTATAGTAAATCTCAGAATATAATTAGAGTTAATCTATTAGGCAACCACTCTACCAGTTATTATTATGTTATTAACTTCTTATTTACCTATATACCTAGCCCAATAATAGGACCCACTATAGTTCTTACTATAAGGTTCTGTTATACATTTACTACCTAGTTATAGTATTAATAAAGTTAAATAATATGCCACCTAAAGCACTAGTCGCGATACTATTAACGGCAACAACTACCTTAGGATTAGGAGATACTAGTATAATAGATATAAACTTATAAGTAGTTATAAAAGGTCAGTTACAGGAAATAGTTAATCGCTTATTAGACAATAATAGGATACTTAAGGAATGCATTAATAGAATTAGAGTAGTAAAGGTTAAGTTACCATTAATTAAACAATTCTTAGGAGAAAGGTTAAAACTTAAGGGATTCCTTATATAAATACACTTTAAGGTTATATAGAAAGGAGCAAAGTTGGTAATACCTATAGATTAAGTAGCGTATATAGGATTGTTCTTAACAGAAAGAGCACTAAAATAGTTTAAACCTTACCTTATAGAAATACAAGTTAGCGGTATAATAACTACTAACTAAAATATATAATTTATATTTACTAGTTAAAATAGGTTCACGGAAAGACTAATATAGATATTTAGAGACCTAGAAGTATTAACTATAGCGGAACAGAAGCCTTTAAACTTAGTATAATATTCTTTAGTAATTAAGTATACGATACAGTTTTAGATACTTATAATATAGGTTAAGTAGAATAATAAGGCGCTTATAGCACAGTATAAATAGGGACTTAAGGCTAAAGTCTATAACACAATTATCCTAATAGAAGATGTGGAAAGTCTACAAAACTTAATAGATTAGTTAATAAAGATTAATAATAGGATCTATTAAAGGGAATAAGCCAAGAAAGGGTAAGATAGAGTTCCATAGTTATATAAGGCGTAGAATACGCATTAGTAAACATAGAGCTAAAAGCTATAGAATAGCGCAGAGCTAATAGACCTAAGCAGTACTAAAGAATCTAAGAGATAGATAAAGAAACTATAGAAACCTAGAGGTTAAGGATTAAGTAATTATAGGACTAGGGAGTAGAGGCTAAACTAGGGATCTTAGCAGCAGAAGATATTTAGGCAGACTCCACAATAAGAGAAATAGTTTAAAGATGGAGCTTATATAAATTACAGAAAATAAGGTTATTTCGCTAGAGACTATAAAGGTGGTTAAAGTAACCACGTAGTAAGGGGTACTAGGTTATTAGAGTACAATAATATAGATATAGGGATGTTGCGTGGGACTAAGGAGTGTTTAATTAAACACTTTACGTTTTATTATAATAACGCATACTAAATTTATAAGGATACTAAGTATAGCGCAAGCTATTAGCCATAAGAGCTAGAGTTAAGAGGACTTAAAGGAACCAGAGAGTTAGATAAAGAATAAGATTAACTCTATAAGCTAGATTAAGATATTAAAGCAATATATAGATAAAGATCAGTAATAATAATAATAGAGTTAAAGTACTTATTAATTAATAGCAATAAGAAAGAAAAGGAGGCTAACTAGGAGCACTTATACCTTAATAACGCAATAAAAGTAGAAACTAAAACCACTATAGAACGCGGATTAGTAATAGGTATTATAACACCGTTAGATACGGTATCTATTACTTTATAAGATGGAAGGAGTAATATCTAGAGATAACTAAGCAAGCAGACAACTGCTAGTGCTAGCTTACCACCTATAAAAGGTAAAAGGCCATAGGTTTAAGATTCTTAAGAAGAGATAAGAAAAGCTCTAGACTTATAGGACGTAATAAAAATAGCTTAAGAACCTATAATAAACGAAAACTAATAGGAAAGAGCAGTAACTTAGTTTAGTAACAAATAAATAAGTATAGGACGTAAGTTTAAGAACCACAAGTTTAGGGAATAAGTAAGAACATTATTAGGAAGCCAAGATTTCAAGAAATAAATAAGAACTATAGCAATTCCAGGTAAACATAGTGTTTAGCCTAAAGATTAAAAAGTTAATACTAAGATTAAGAAGCAAGACGACTTTAAGGATCTAGCTATAAGACGTAGAAAATAGGAAACTATAGATAAGTTTAGGTAAAGGATTATTATATAGCAAGAGCAAAAGCTAAATAAGAGGTTAGCTATACTAGGTTATATAAGGGATAGAGCACCCGTATAAAGAGTTACTAATAGGCTTAGTATAGGGACACCTAGAGTAAAATAGTTAGATAAACTAGAATAAGAAGAGGATCTAAATATTCTAGTTAGGTTTAAAGAAAGACACACTAAAGGATGTTACAACGTAGTGATAATAAAGTACTTTCTTATAGATAGACTATACACACTAAACTAGTTATATGGAAAGTAGTATAGGTAACAATATAACAACAAATAGAAAGACTTTTATATATAGCTAGACAAAAAAGTTATCTAAGACTAACCTATTATGGAAAAACGCATAAGTTATATTAAAGGAGTATTAATTATAATATTAAGGAACCTAGAAGAAGGATCTAGGGACTAGAGAAGTAAGTAATAAATCTTAATACCTATAGCAGAAATACTAGTGGTTAAGTCAACTAAGTATTGGTTTAAACTTAAGGATAAAGATAAGCTAAGAGTTAACCCAAGTCACCTAGCGCATTATACGTTAGTATAGATAGCTTATATGGATAACGTGTGCAATATATATAGGGCACTAAAAGATAAAAACTAGAAGTACCTAGCAAGGATATATTAGGCACTAGAGGAAAAACGGTTTAGAGACGCTAAGTATATATATAGATAGCACCTAGTAGAAGTATAGAGTTAAGGGGACCTAATACTTTAACCCAGAAGATTCCTTATAGAAGAATGCCTAGAAAATACTTATCTATGGTATATAGAGGAAAAGAAATAAACTAAGTATTAGCTAAAAGTAGACTAAGTATAGATAGGATCTAGCAGCTAATAGTTAGGAAAAGGGGAGGCCTATAGGACTAGAGGGAACTAGTAATAGAGCCTTAAACCCTTAAAGGAATTCCAAAATAATACTTAAACTTATAAGTTAAGTGGTAAAATTAGCAGTTTAAAGTACTAATAGACGGTAGAGTAATAAGAAACCATATATTACTAGCAGCAGTAGAAAGGATGGGGTTACTATATAGACAAAAGGAATATTTATATCCATTTATAACAATTTTAGGAGATTAGATAGCCTATAGAGAAGGTATTATTAATCTTAAAATAGGACCTATTTAGTTAACTATTAAAGGGAGATAAGTCAGAATGTCTTTTAATATCTTACTATTAGGAAAAGATAAGGCGATATTAGGAATGCCTTAGTTACAGAAATATAATCTAAAGGTTAATTAGGTTATAGGTTAGGTTAATATTAGAGATACTTAATAACGCAAAATGTAATAGTAAACTAAGTTGGTATAGTACTAAGTCGGAGTGATATATAAGGAGACTAAGTAAGGCTTAAGTTATATACTAAAGAGATACTATAAGTATAGGAAAAAGTTATAGTTACTAGAAAGTAAAAAGCTGTTAGAGTATATAGTATAGGACTATAAGATAGAGTTAGAAGAAGGAATAAGTCTAAGGTTCTTTCTAATCTATAAGCTTACTAAAACTAAGTTAGTAGTACTTAAAGAGTTTGTCTAGGAGAACTTATAAAAGGGATACATTAGACTGTTATAGTTATTAGTAGGATATCTAGTACTATTTATCCTAAAGAAAAATGGAAAACTTAGGATTTGTATAGACTATAGACAGTTAAACAGCATTACTAGAAAGGATAGGTATCCTTTACCCTTAATTAGCAAAATTTAAGACAGGATAGGTAACGCAAAGATCGTTATAAAGATAGATCTAAGGTAGGCGTACCATTAGATTAGGATTAAGGAAGGCAATAAATAGAAGGTAGCTTTTAGGTTAAAAGAAGAACTATATAAACTATTAGTTATAAAATTTGGGCTTATAAACGCACTAGTAATGTTCTAGAAACGAATTAATAGTATATTAGGAGAACACCTTAATAAGTTTATTATGGTATACCTTAACAATATTATTATCTACTTAGAGAGTGAGAAAGAATATAAAGAATATATTAAATAGGTTTTAAAGAGACTATAAGAAGAATAGATGCTAGTAGCTATTAAGAAATGCGAGTTCTTTATAAGAAAGACCGATTTTGTAGAATTTATCATTAAACTGGAAAAAATCAGCATAGACCCAAAGAAAGTTAAAGCTATAGTAAGTTAGTAAGAACTAGAGAACGTTATATAGTTAAGATTATTCCTAGGGTTTTGCAACTACTATAGAAGGTTTATAGCACAGTGGTTAAAGAGCATTAAACCATTTATAAGACTAATAAAGAAAGAGGAGCTATAGGTATAGGATAGTAAATAGAAAAAACTGTTTAAGAAACTTAAAGAGTTGTTTACCTAGGAACTAATCCTTAAGATCTATTAACCAAAGTTAGAGACAGTTGTTAAGATAAATATATTAAACTTTATACTAGGAGCATATTTACTATAGAAGTATTAGGATATATAATATTTAGTAGCGTATTATAGTTGGAAGATAATACTACCAGAACTAAACTATAATATCTACAACAAAGAGTTATTAGGTATAGTTATAGTATTAAAAAAATAGAGAGCATTCTTATAAGGTATAGAGAAACCGTTTATAGTTAAGATAGACTATAAGAACCTTATAGGATTTCTAATAACAAAGGAACTTAACCAAAGATAGGTTAAATAGGCGGAAATGCTTATAGAATACCATTTCGAAATTTAGTATACTAAGGGTATAGATAATATATAAGCGGATGCTCTAAGTAGGAAAGCTAAACTATAAAATAACAAAAAGCTATTAGGGGCTTTACTACAAAAGGATTAAGATAGATTAATTAGGTATAATTACCCAAAAATTATAGCAATTAAAGAAGGTTAGATCCATAAATTATTAGAAAGTAATTAGATATAAAAGATTTAAGAAGTATAGGTAGAGAATCTAGACACAGAACAGTACGAAAATAGAGAAGTAACCTATATTCTAAGGTCTATTACAAAGGAGTTTATTAAGTTATTTTATAAGGGACTAACTTAAGAATATAACGGAGCTATAAGCTTAGTGTTAAGACTTTAAAAGGAGTATATTATTTAAGGAATCTAGGGACTAGCAAGATAAGTTATAAGAGAATATCTAGATTGCTAAAGAAATAAACTAATAAGGCATAAGCTATATAGAGGGCTATAACCTATTAAAATACTAGAGAGACCATAGGAGGTTATATTATGGGACTTTATTATTAAGTTACTAAAGTTAAAAGATCCTATTATAGGATAAGATTATAATACAATTTTAGTAATAGTAGACAAGCTTATAAAGTGGGGGTACTTTATAGCGTGTATAGAAGAAATGTTAGCAGAAGATATTGCTAAAATCTATATTAAGGAAGTGTTTATAAGATACGGAGCATTAAGTAAGATTATATTAGACAGAGATCTAAGATTTATAGCAGCATTCTAGGAGGTATTCTTAGCGGAACAAGGAGTTTGCGCAGCAACCTTAACAGCATATTATCCGCAGACGGATAGACAGATAAAAAGGTTAAACTAGACACTAGAACAGTATCTAAGGCACTATATTAATTACGCACAGAATAATTAGGTATTATTACTACTAGTTATATAGTTTATATACAATATAATACTACAAAAAGGAATGGGAACGTTACTATTTAAGGCGAATTACGGGTATAAGCCAAGGTCATTATTATCACCACGTTAAGTAAAGAAAATAAGTAGTATAGCTAAGCAAAGAATAGAGACTTTAATAAATCTTTATATAGACCTTAAGGAAACAGCGAAACTAGTACAAGAACGAATAAAAAGGTACTATAATGCTAAGAGATCTAAGGGACTAGATCTTAAGGAGGGAGATAAAGTGTAGCTACTATATAAAAGTTTTAAGAGTTAACGACCAAGTAAAAAGTTAGACTATGTTAGACTAGGACCTTTTAAAATCACATAGAGAATTTTATTAGTTATATATAAGTTAAACCTACCAGCTAAAATAAAGATCTACCCTATATAACATATTACAATACTAGAGCTAGCATATGGGAATATTAAGCTACTAGTCTATAAGGCAGATACGTATAGAGGGCAAGAAGAAGATAAGTAGCAAGTTTTAAAGATTATTAGTTATAAGGACGTAGATAATAAAACATAATATAAAGTAAAGTAGATAGGCTACAGTAAGACTACCTAGGAACTACTAAGCAACCTAGAGAACGCTATAGGAAAGGTATAGGAGTATTAGGAGAAAAGGGGTCAGGCAGCATTAATAAAAAAGGATCGCTAAAGAATAAGTCACCTAAGGGGAACCCAAGAGAAGCAATTGCCGAGCTATTTGGAGTTGTTTCCCTTGCAGGAGGAGAGTTCAATCTTTTATTACCCAGTTCCTAAAGACCTTATTCCATAAGTTTCCACTCCTTAGAATAAACCTTCTTATAAACCTTCTTAAGACGGAGTAACCAAGCGGACGCTATAATCCAAGCGTTTAAGGCTTTCTGCTCTACGTCCCAAGAACGTTTAAGCTTAGCCAGGGCCTGCGCTAGGTTACCGTTAAGTTTCGCAGTGGCAGATTAAACATAAGACCCTACAATAAGTTACTTAGGGAACTTAAAGACTATTAAGAGTTATAGGACGCGCACACTTAGCGTTAGAGGTAGAACGAACATTATAGGATAATTAAACGTTTACTTTAGTGTACTCCGAGCAAGAAGAGGGTTGTTAAGATAAAGGACTTACTAGCGTAACACAAACCAACCCCTCTTTTGCACAATAAGAACACGGAGACAGCATTATTTTACCAAGTAATAGTATAGCAGCAACAGTGCGAGCACAACATTGCGCTTATAAAGAAGAAGAAGCTTTAGGTATAATAAGTAAAAATATTAACCAAATTAATTAGACGGACATTATACCTCTAGTAGATAACTTAGAGATATTAGAAATCTTCAAGGATAAAGATAAAAAGGAGGGAGATAGTGTTACGGATAGCTTAAGTATAATATTATAACTACTTAGGGAAGAGTTGGTAGAAGCTAGTTAGTTAATATAGGCATAGTCTAGGATGGAGCCGGTAGAACTATATGACGAGGAATAGTAACCAAGGTCACGTAGTGTGCTACGTGTTAAACGCAAGGAACGGGAGGAACTTACGTACCTTATATATAACACGTACCTTACGTACAAGAGAGGATTTCTTAGGCGTATGGTTGTGTATTTAAAGGACCTCAGTCCCTACCATAGATAGTTCTCTCCTTGTAGTGAATCTTAGAATACAATTAGAGTTAATCTGTTAGGCAACCACTCCACTAGTTATTATTACGTTGTTGACTTCTTGTTTACCTACACACCTAGCCCAATAATAGGACCCACCGTAGTTCTTACTACAAGGTTCTGTTACAGTAGTGAATCTTAGAATATAATTAGAGTTAATCTATTAGGCAACCACTCTACCAGTTATTATTACGTTGTTAAATTGATCTTACCTATATACCCAGCCTAATAACAGGACCCACCGTAGTTACTACTATAAGGTTCCGTTATATTTAGCTACAAAGCCTCTAAAGACCCTAAAAGCTTTAAAAGCTTTAAGGCCTATAAAGCCTCTAAAAGCTCTAAGGTCTATACAGCCTCTAAAAGCACCTTAAGTATAGGAGTCTTATTTACAATCCTTCTAAGCAATATGGTATACACACGATGGCTTAGCGGCAGTAGTTATACAGCCTTTAGAGGTTTTGGTGGCTCCAGTACTTATACCGTAGGTAGTGGCGCTAAGTAAGGATATTTAAGAGGAGGCTTGGCTAAGTGGCTAGGTAGAGGATATTAAGGACAAAGTAAAAGCTGTTTTTAAGGCCCGCAGTAAGACTGCTAAGGATAAGGTAGATAAGGTGGATAAGGTAAATAAGACTAAATTACTAAAGCTGTTAGCTGAAGAAGTTGTAAGAATAGGCCTTCCTACTATTCCTACTATATGGGAGCCTATGGCTACCGTTTCTAAACTAAATTTTAAAGTTGTCAACCTTCCTAAAGAGTTAATATTCGCCACTTGGCATGCTGGTAAGCTTATTAGTGGCTTTAGCGTAGGCGTTAAATCTGTTAATCTTTTTACTTAAAATAAGGGTACTAAGTGCTCTGCTTACTATATACTGGTAGATTAGATTGGTATAGCATCTAGTAGGTATAAATCTAGATAGGACCTACCGCTTTAAGTATTTCTACTATTCTTTAGCTTTAATATATTTAAGAAGCTTATAATTAATACAAACCTTTATATAGCCTCCTAAAACGCTAGCAGATATTACCAATTAGGATAATACGCTAGTAAATAATTATAGGTATAGAAGGAGACCTCTACTGGCAAGTTAATAATTTGGGTAGGACTTATTATCTATATAGGCGTCTTTAAAGCTTCTTAAGTGTGAGATTTTTGGGCAACGGATCTTAAATATCCTTAGTACCCAATTAGCTTATTTATAGGCTAAAAAAAATAGGAGCAACTTAAGCGCTTCTTTTATATATTACTGCCTCCACTAGAAGGCGTTAAACGCTAGATCTTTAAGAAAATTAAGCCGCTAATAACTCCTCTAGGTAAGGCGTTTAGGAAGTACGTTATACCTAGATCTATAGTCAGTTTTAATAAGATAATGGTGAGGTTTATTAGATAATCTACAGCTATAATTAAATTGCCTAGTAAGCCAGTACCTAAAGGCTTTAAAATAATAAGCTTTTATTAATATGGATATTACTATAGCTTTATATTTACCTTACCTAGCTGCTTTTTTAGGCTTTCTACTTAAATAGATTACTAAAACATTGTCCTCTTAAAGACCTCTAAGTGCATCCTCTATCTTACTCAGTAGCTTCCTCTTTAGGCCTATTAATTCTGCCTATTTTTGGATAACTACTTTATAAATATTCCGTTACTCTAGGTGCTTTAATAACTTAAAATTGCTGTAGCTGGCACAGCTTAATTAAACTTAAAGGACTATTTAGAGGTGTATAAAAGGGCTAATAAAAGAAAGGCAAGGCTGCCGTTTAACTTTATTATAGAAATAGTTGTTGGCGCAGCTAATTTAGTGCTTTTAATTATATAGTAGGATAAGAATTTAGTACGGTTTTTAACGACAGCTCACTTATGCGGCAATAAGGATGTTAATAAAGGTAATTGGCGCCGGCTATAAGGATATAATTCCTTTCTTAAAAAGCTAGTAGCTAATATTTAGGGTAATAATCTAATTAAGAAGTTAACGCTTCCTAGGCTCTCTATTGACTATAATAATTAAATAGGTGGTGTTAATATCCATAATTAACTTTAAAGCTACTACACTACCCAAATTACTACTGTCCACACCTAGATACCCTTATTCTTCTAAGTGCTTAATATAGCTATAATTAACGCCTATATTATTAGTAAGAAGATCTTCTAAATATTAAGTAAGCCCTTCCTTTAAACCTATCACCACTTCCATATATAATTGGTATGGAACCTTATTATTATAGGCAGTTAGCAGATGGGCCTAAATAAGGAAGATACTAAGCGTCTTCTTTGTTTAATATTACCAAATTATAGGTAGTATAAACCTGGTGTTAGGCCTGGTTATTAAAATAGAACAAATTAAAAAAACACCTACATCACTGCCAAAACCCCACTATCTATAATTTAATGGTGTAAAACGCGAACTTACCGCTATATTAATAGCTATATAAAGAAGCAAGGCCATAAGAGCTTACTAATATGCTAGATATGTAGATAGAAGTACGTAAGGAAGCTTATAGTAAAGATAAGGCGAACAGTATATAAAGATAAGGTTTGTAGGCTTCCTCTATACCTATAGTGCTTTAACAACTTTTATTTAGTAGGCAACAATTAGGTAACTATTTTTAATCCTCTACTTCCTTACGCCTCTAATATTAAGACTCTAAAGCTAATTAAGCTTTTACTATAGCGTCTGTCCTTAAGCCCTTCTCTACTACCTTTAAACGCGCCTCTATACTAAACAATCGCTGATTAAACCATTCTATTACCTGCAGTATCTGATCTACCTTATTTAACATATATAATACGTCCTCCCTTATAACCTTAAGCTAATCCTCTACTAGCTTATCCTTATTAACGTTAAGAACACGTATAAAATGTATAGGTAGTAAGGATTCGGGGAAGGACTTTAAAGGCTTTTCCTATATAATTAGCAGCTAGTTAATAGAGGAAGGACAGGAATATACAGTCATAATATTATATATTACGACTTCTTGCTTAACTTCCTCAAAAAATATATATTCAGTGTGTTTGTGGTGGTGGCCTTAGGTAGCATTTTGTCGGCATCGCAATATTAAGGTGTTTTGGTGGGGCTTGCTCAGAAAACAACGCTAGCTAAGATGCCTGCAGCATGCTAACCTAAGCAGAAGCGCCCAAAGCGCCTAATACGAAAAGTGCCAAATGCCACACGAAGGGATAGCTCGAGCTTTGAACTGAGAAGGCTGAGAATTGCAACTTGCGTCGAAGGCAACAATAGCCTCAGATCTAGCTCTTACTTCTATAGTTCAAGAAACAACAGGATTTCCTTAGCTTGCGAAACATGGTACACTTTTGTAGCCCGGCATCCCATGAGAGCTGCTTAGGCTGGAACACTACTATCCGCGAGATGTTCGCTCCTTTTGGAAGCCTCCCGGCTAACCACACGCACCATGGCGCCCGGGGCCTAGTCACGGCGGCACATTTGAAAGTTCCTGCATACGAGAAGGCTCTCAACAAACATGACGCAAGGTTGATTGGCTTATAATGGGCACATTCGCCCCAGAGATGGTATGTGATCTAGCCCATGCGGTGCAATCATAGTTGACGCTATGTTGTAGATCACTTGGACTGCCTATTATTAACATAGTGAATCCTTCAAGATATGTTAAAGTATCAACGATGCTTTTGGACCATCCCCCTCCATTGTCTTTCCAGAAGTGTATCCTCGGTTCAGGGGGCTCTTTCGGAATAGCAGAAGTAAATCTCAGAATCTTGTGGGTAGTCCGGGGCGACATTTACCCTTGACACTGTTCACTACTACTAAAGTCAAGGAAGATTCTCCATCTGCACAACCGCCTCCAACATCGGACTCCACAGAAAGATATGCATGGACTATGGCTCATAGCTACTACTACGCCATAATGGGAGGTCACGCTGTTGATATTGCTCGAGCGCCGCAAATTCTTTTCCCTGGTAACCGAAGTCTTCTTGCGCTTACTACTTCCGAACCTGCGGCTGCTGGCAAAAAGGAGCCGGACACTTTCCGGACCCTTCTGAAGAGGAAACCACAGATAAAAACAAGCCGATGACTTAACCAAAACCATTGTCTGCTTCCAAGCTTTGTGGTTTTGCGTGCAATGCATATCTAGATTAGCACAAAGTTATTTTCCGATATACCTTTCTATCTCAACGAGGAGAATTTAACTGACCGAGTAAGAAATTGGCCGCATTTCGGACTTTTTGTTTCGCTATAACGTGTTTCACCACCGGGCGAGCAGCACCACCGAGCGAGCAGCACCACCGAGCGAGCAGCCTCAAACCCCACCAAAAATTAGAAAAATCACACTTTAATATCTTAACAACCACTTAATAATAAATTCTAATAATATAGATTTAGACTTTTATATATACTCTGCAGCTTCTATTAAAGTTGCATTGTAAATAGATTAGTATTTCTTAAGATATAGTGATTTAGCCTCATTTTGGCCCCAAAT
>Ga0307507_10004690_pt1 | contig 23719 bp, 27 predicted proteins | sample 7_EM_MG_FD_207223 | JGI IMG/M metagenome (GOLD analysis project Ga0307507, IMG submission 207223) | Populus trichocarpa ectomycorrhiza microbial communities from riparian zone in the Pacific Northwest, United States - 7_EM | ecosystem: Host-associated > Plants > Roots > Unclassified | place...
TTTCAGCAGTTCGATTTCCTCTAAAGGGGGTAACGGTTTGCCACACCTTCTTTATCCTTGCTAGCGTATTCTGGGTTTTCCCAATTTATACGGTATTAGAAGACATACAAGGCCAGCTCCAAAGAACATAAAAGCAATCGAGACGTGCTCTAAGTCTGCGTGCGACCAAGCTCCGCCCTGTCCAGCAAGATGCTCGAGGAATACATTCGACGCCCCGTAGGTAAAGATTACGGAAGATTCGATCATTTCAGCTGAGGGTATTCTCGACCTCCATTTACTGCCATACTCCTGAGGCGGCTTGACGTTCCAAGCCTAATAAATAGCACATTAGGGAGCTGCTCCTCTGGCTGTGGGGAAGCATCGTACCCATCCAAGCTCACTGAAAGCACCAAGCCAGCGCCCAAGTGTTAGAACACCATACAGAAAAAATATTCCGCCCTTTATGAAATGCGCAAGCCCATTGAATACCCGATCTCCCATCTGTTCAAAGAGAAAAATCACACCGTTAGCCAATTCTCGCGGAAGCTGAGCAGGTTCACCTCAGTTCAGAATACTAACAAACATCCCGCTTGCAGTTACGACCCCGAGTGATATCTGCACGAACCCCAAAACGACCAAAAACCTAGCGATAAGCGAATATAAAGCGCCGCTTATTCCCAAAACCCTGAGCCCGAGCAAAGACGGCAAGCACCGTGATAGGAGCGACTCAAGTCGACTAGTACTCGTCAAGCGCTCCAACAGTGTCACCTTCTCGTTAGCATGCCCCTCGACAAGCGGCAAATCCACACTTTCAAAATTCCCATAACGGTGGCTTTCCAGAGATGACGCAGACGGAGACCGAGAATGATATCCGTCTGAGCCCTGCCCGCTATCAGTAGAATAGCGCTGAAATTTGTGATGGTGATGATTGTGATGATCCTCAAGATCCTGCGCCGGCACCGGGATAAACCTGGAGGTTTCTTCCTTTGTGCCACCGAGAGTCCCGGTACAACGTGCGAACCTAATCGTCCTCCCCAAGACCCCCAGGATGCACTGCACAACTAATATCCAGACGATAGCCCACCCGAGCTTGTGATGTGAGTTATTGGGATATAAATCTGGGGTAGCGCTATTGTAAAGGATCGAGAGGAATACGCCGAAACCGTGGATTATGAGGAAAAGTAATTGGGTTGGGAAGTGGTATCTTGAGCCTGCGATCGCAAGGGCAACGGCTGGTGCATGCGTCAATAGGATGATTTGATTTGATTTGATGATTTTTTTAAAAAAAAAAGAAAGAAAAAAGAAATATTATTATTGTTGACAAGACTATGAAGGCCTTACCTATAGGCAGGATAATGATCCAGCCGATACTCATAAGAGAAATATGGCCATATAACAGTCCCTTATGATCGGGATGCGCAAAATAGTAAGGGAGGGTATCTAACGACCCAGGAGCTGGAGGGGCGCTATGATCCGAGTGACCGCCCTCATGGCCACCATGATGATGGTGCTCCTCACTCGCGGAGACCAGTTGTAAAGATAAAACTGTCAGGCCCGCGAGCGAAAACAACACAGCTCGATTCAACATATCTCTCTCTCACTCTCTCCCTAACACAGTATTGCGCTCGTGGGATTGCAAAAAAAGAAAAATTTGACCCATATAATTTACTGCGCCCATAGGGAAAGGGGAGGAGGTGAAGGGTGCCCCAAGCCCACTTATATATTTCAAACACCATAACATTCTGGCTCTAACTCTAATTCTACCGGTACTGTACAATAAAATTCAAAATGGCAACCTGATGGGGTGGGGGGGGGGGGGGGAGGTATTGAGAATGTCGTGCGATATTATCCCCCGGCCCCCGGCAAACCCAGCTAAGAGTAAAAGTTTATAAGCTTTTCCTGAGAAGGAAGCGTGAGCCCGGAGCACGAGGTAAAAAGTGATCCGTGGAGGTGAGAAAAGCATTGTACGGGATGACGTCCCAGATCGATACAAGTACGGTACTGATGCCGGTACTGAAGCACTCGAGTACTGTACTCTTAAACCACGAGGAAGAACAACACTGAATGTGACTCAATCATGAGCCATGCCCTCCTCCATCCATGCAAAATCATAGAGAGTGCCAAGCCTAAAATGCATCTTTCAACAATGTGGGGCAACTCTCCAGGTGCGAAGAGGACAAAGGTAGTCCTTCGTGACAAGCACATGGCTTGTGAAAGAAAAGAGGAAATAAAAATAAAAAATACTGTCGTCGGAATAATGCTCTCCTTTCTCTCCCCCTTTTGTTCTAACTCCAAGATGAGCCTGAGATCTCTGGGTAAAGCTGCGTACCGTAGGTCTCATTCGATTCGAAAATGGTGAATTGGTTCATCTATGAGGGCTTCACCGTGGTCTGACCCTCTGCCTTAGCATCCAAAACTCATAGCGGGACAAGCCAAACGTGAAGAAAAAAGTGACTTTGAACCTCCGGACCCACGATCTCATGGGATTGCCCGATATTGGTGTGTGTTGCGTGCCACGTTCATTGGTAGTTAGCTAAGTTAAGGTAGACCGGAACTGTCTGCTTTTGAATGAGGTAATTTGCATTTTCCGACAGGTTCGCAGGGCTTCTCTTTTCCTTTGACATTCCACCCCATCTTCATGATTGCTAATCCAACAAACCTGTGAGCTAATGTACGGTATGGTAGCCCAGTTGAACGATCTGATACGAAAAATCACCCGATAAGCTAATATCCAAAAGAGAAAGAAAAGAAAAAGAAAAAAAGAAAAAGAAAAAGAAAGCTCTAATTTACCCCTCTTCGCGACTCCTTTCTTTCTAGAGACATACATACATTTCCTTCTTGGTTGATTTCGAATTCCTTCGCCGGTGCCCCGCCTATATTATATTCTCTTGCGAGGTGCCAAAAACAGAAAATCTTACCGTGTCGTTGCTGCTGTGCGATAAAAACCCAACCAATATTTCTGAGCAGACCGGCAAATCTTTTTGCTAAGCTACTAGGCCGAGTCGCTCTCTTATTGCTCCCATTTGATACGCTTGCTCTCGAAAGAAGAATAGCATAGGAACTCATTACTCAAGCCTTTGGAATGTCGAATTTCGAATGTTGTTGCTCGAACCCCAGCCTGGCGGAAAAGCTTTTCCACTAGTTCCTTCATTACCTGGCCTGTGCATATGATTATGCGTATCGGTGGTTGCTCTGCAACGTTGCGGCCACCGTTGCGGTGAGATGTACTTGCAGCGCCTGTTGGTGCCACCCATGGCCTCATTAACCAACGAGCTGTGAGGGCCGCTACGAGGAGAAAAGATAGTCAGCCCATGGGTTTGTCATGTCAAGAAACTGAATTGTAATCCTTGTGCCCCAAAGGAGCTCAGGTAAAACTTAATATAATACCAGTAATCGAAAATTCATGATGCAGGAGCTACCAACAAGTCACCTACATTTGGTTTGGCAGTCATTGCTAAGGAAAGGCGGGTCGATTAATATCCGATCGAACTTTCCCTTCAGTTCTAATGGCAATCCGAGAGGGTATTGAAAATCATAGTGTATAAACTCCGGAAACAAATCAAAGCGCTTATCGAATTCTAATAAGCGGACTTTGATAGTGTCTGGTATCCTTCCTGCTGCCTGTGCTTCGTATGTTGGGAAGGTTAGCCAATCTGGGATTAAAGAGTCATCTCGAGACCCTCCACTTCACAAATGTCCCTTCCTAGATCCGCCTCTGGAAATACGAACACACCTTTAATTCCTGGATTTTCACAAAGACGCTCGGAGCCGAGATAATCCCGACCAGCGTCTCATCCGTAGCCCCATCGAGAATCTCCTCCGCGAGCATCTCTGCTGTGGCAGAATCATACCAGAACTAAGACACAATTTCAGAACAATTCCATTCATGGTGTACGGTACCGTGGATATCACAGAAGGACGGAAAAGGAAGAAAAAAAAACCCTCCCCCGCCCTCTCCCCTATAGGCACCGCAAACCTCGAGTCTTCGCGCTCTCACCTACCTGACTCTGTTGCCAATCCTCTTCGAAATCCTCCATGCTAACAATCTTCTGTCTCTCCTCATACTCCTTCTCTAGCGTGGCCTTCAGATCCTCAAAGCGTTTCTGTCGCTCATCTTTCTCCACGAGAAACGAGTTCAATGCCTCGAGCGCAGCTGATGAGAGTCTGTGTAGTCCACGAAACAGAAATCAGTCGACTGAACCAAAAACATAAGTAGAGGCGGAGAGGAACAGACCGGAGCTCATCATCGCCATCATCCCCCGCCATGCTAGACGACATTGAAAGAATCCGCTTCAAGGGGAAATAAAAGAAAAAATTGTAGGGGTACGGTTGTATTTGGCTTGTGTGGTTGCCGTGCGTAAAACCGCTCAACTGGTTCAAGTACGATTCGTGGCATTTTTTGTGAGCCCTCACACCATGACACCATTAAGGTTGAACTCATCGCCTCAATAGGGCCCTTTAGTCCCGGGCTTGGAAAACGGTTGCGGTACGCAGGTTTTTCGAGTCAAAAAACTATGTGTGTAACGCCTTTCTACATACAAAACTGGCTGATCAACTAGAAACTTGGCGCTTTTTCGACTCGGGGCTGAATGCCTCTAATACCGTAGCTGATAACTGTGGGACAGATGTCAGATGCCACATATACTGTACCGGTATCCAAAAATCTAGTACTGGTAACATAAGCCACTGGGAGATGAACCTAATGCTAACAAGGAGTAAAAATAGTTACGGTAAGGGCATCAATTCCTGGAGTTGACGATAGGGATTGCCGAGTGATACTTCGTGATTGATATTTTGCTGGCATTAATGTCAAGATGGCCTGAGAAATATGGCAGTCGCAGCAGAAGGCCCATGATGGCCTGCGATAGCCTGCCGTGGCCCTTTGAAGACTTTGTGCTCAGTAGTGTTGTCACGGTAGTACGGGGGGGATATGCCAAACATCTTGTACCAAAGAATAATTACCGGTTACCATTATAACACCTACTTATATAGTACTATGCCGCGAGTGGCATTTAGTCGTTGACTAGATACGTCCAAGATAGGGGGAATGGACTACTCTTTCTTATGAGATTTTTAGTATCGGAAGTAGCGACTTCCAATCTAATGAACTACTCTCCTCACTATTCACTAATGCCCTTATTTGAAGAGAGGCATCCCTTTCAGTAACCTCATCACTTCACGATGTTGAGCCTAGCGCTCTTGCATTCTTGTCTTCCAAAGTTTGTGAAAAGCTTTACGGGGGCAACCTTTAGCTAAACCTAGACCTCTCTTATCATAGGCTCATCCTTGCGGATTCTTGCGAAGTATGATATATCACCTTTTAATACTCAACCAGATGAGTTTTTCAAAACTTTCGCTTCGGGTTTCTGCAAAAAGTCAGTGTCACGAGAGAAATGATCTATAGCCTTAACAAGAGGTTGAAAACTGGGATAACCAAGATCCGCTGGAAATCTGGTGCGTCCATCATACGGCATACCGGTACGGTGGATCGTCGAACCCTGGTACTGTTGCTCGCGCACTCGGTCTCCTTTCCCCCTTTCACCCGGCAGATGGGATCAGGGTTAGGTATTGGATACTACGTAAAGATCAATGCTGGATTTGGCAGGGCGTCGGATTCAGGGATATTTTCAGCCTCATTCCCGCTATGAGACACATTTTGTGAGCGCGCCGTGGAATCCCATAACTTCACACTCGGTGAACCACCGCCTCTCACTCCGTGTTGGGAAAGGACAAAAAAGAGAGAGAGAGCGCCGCTGCATCTGCAACGACCAGATCTCCGTGTCCGGGCCGCCGCTTCCACCCCTCTCCCTTTACCGCGTCACTACCAACCATACACACACCTCTCACACCCACCACCATCCACTACCCATCCCCCCGGACACGATTGTCCACCACCATGAGCCCCACCACCGTATTGAAGCGCCCGCAGGCCCCTTCTGCTTCCGCACTGTTAGCTTCACCGAAAACTGTCAAAAACAGCAAACCTCTCGCTAACAGCTCGGTCGCTTCCTTAACTTATGGATGCGGTAGGTCTCCTATTTCCTCTTTGGTCCGTTAAAGCTATCTTCAGCTTCATTGGATACATCGGAAAATTAACTCCTGTTCTTCCCCTCGCGCAATAGATCATATCAAAAAGGTTCTACGGAGCCCTGCGGAGGGTACCAAGACGAAAACCCTTTACGGTAGTGCTGCCCGCGTGGCTTTGGACTCGAGCCGGACACATGCGCAGACTTGTGTGAAATGCAAGTTTCTCATCACTAGAACCTTCCTTTGCATGCAATGTCCGAATATATACTGTCCCAAGGACGCAGAAGCTCATTCCAAGGAAAGGAATCATTATTTTGGTTAGCTAGACCCAGACTTGACGAAGTAGGAAGTTTATTGCTCGAATTCTGATATTATTGCTAGGTATTGACTCGAGAAGCGGTCATGTTTACTGTTTCCTTTGCCAGGACTTCATATATGATCCGGCATTAGAAGAGGTTAGGATGGAAAAAGAGGTAGCTATGGAGGGGAGTGGTATGTTTTCATCTCTCCGTAGATTTTACCTTCTATGACTTCACTTTGCGAAGGCTGAGTGGCTTCTGGTGGTGCTGACGGGCTGAATGTGTGTAGCTCGGAAAAGGAGGCGACTGGATGATACCAAACTCTCACCCAAAGATCTTGAGTACATCGAGGCGCATACAACACTTGCACCTTGCAGAGCTACAGGACTCAGAGGGTTTATTAACATGGGCTCTACCTGCTTCATGAGTGTTGTATTGCAGAGCTTGATACATAATCCACTGGTCCGAAATTTCTACCTAGCAGATGGCCATAAACCTAAGGAGTGTGTGCGAACTGACTGCATGAGCTGCGCCATGGAGGAAGTATTTTCAGAGTTTTTTGGTACAGATAGAACAGATGGGTTTGGACCAATCAATCTCCTCACAACTTCATGGAAGTGCGAGCAAGTATGAGCTTTGACCCTTGTGGATCCCATTTGGTGTCATTTGCTAACCTATTATGCGCAAATTCGAAAGACATTAGCCGGGTATCAACAGCAAGACGCTCACGAATACCTCCAGTTTCTTCTGAATCAGTTACATGCAACCAATGGTGGGAACTCTGATACCAAGACGGAGTCGTGCAAATGCATTATCCATCGTGCCTTCTATGGTAAACTTCAGAGCGATGTGACTTGTGAGGGGTGTCAAAATGTCACAACAGCCGTCGACCCGGTTATGGACTTAAGCTTGGACCTAAGAAAAAAGGGTAAGAGGAAACTAGGCGTCCCAGAGAGTGAAGGGGAGGGAGCCATGCAGACTCTACAAGAATGTCTTGAGCGATTTACAAGCACAGAAAAGCTGGGAATGAATGACTATAACTGCGGAAATTGCTCTGGTCATCAAGAAATGGCTACAAAGCAGTTAACAGTCAAAAGATTACCGCCGGTACTATGCATTCAACTCAAGGTAGGTTTTTGCTACAATCAAATCAACGTAGGCTTGATACTCATATTCCGGGATAAGCGTTTTGAGCATGGCTCCACAAAATCATCAAAAATTGATACCAAAATACGATTTCCCATGCAGCTAGACATGACCCCTTATACGACACGTGCGAAACGGAAAGCAAAAGACGGTTCTACAGATTCTGGTCCTAAATCTAGCCTTAAGGGCCATGGGCCTTATTTATACGATCTTCTCAGTGTTGTTGTTCATACAGGCCAGATAAACTCTGGTCATTATATAAGTTTTTCGCGTGAAAATGGACAGGTTTGTCATATCATTCTCCCCCAAAATTTCTATAGATACCCTCCTACTTCACTCCCTTCCTTTTTAGTCATATCCAACCCCCTCCCTCTCACCCCTCATCGTTTTTTATATTGGTTCTTTAGTGCTCACAAGAAGGGTGCTTGCTTGTCTTTTGCACGAGTCCGAAGGGGCAAAAGTGGTTTCGTTTCGACGACAGTATGGTCACACTTGCTACTGAGAAGGATGTTCTCTCAGCGAAGGCATATCTGCTTTTTTACATAGTCCGGAGCTTGAGCTAAGGTACTATCGACATCGGACTAGGATGTGGGGAGGGGGGGGAGTAAACGGCACTGTTATTAGGACGAGGTTTGTCAGCAGTAGGAACTTGCCAGGGTTGGGATAATGAATTTTCTCGAGGTGAATGCATTTTTTAATATTATTTTAAGGTGTTTAAATGAGGCTGCTTGTATATTTCTAAGGCTGTGGGGCTTTGGCGTCGAGGTTACTATATGTTTCTATTTCATCTTGTGGTATTGCTTTTGAGTTATGGTACGGTGGCTGCTTGTTTATCCTGATGGGTTTATTGTAAGTGTGCATACTCTGGCTGTGGGATACTCACCAAGTTCGCTGGATACCAAGAGGGGGCTATTGTGTTACGATCATTTAGACTAGGAATTTCATTAACTATTCTCAATCCACACGAACACGAGCCAATGACTCAATGTGAAGGGAAGCTCTGCTAGTATCGATAGAGCCAATACGCTAAACAAAATCTCCACCCATTGTACTGCATATCTAAGTATCATAGCCTCTCTACAAGCCCGGACGATCAGCCAAAAACCACTTCTTCTGCCCCCCACGATCCTCCTTCCCAACCTTCCCCTCGACCTCTAACTTTTCTAGAACCTGCACAGCACCCTTCGCCGCTGCGAGGCGCAATTCCGGCCCAACAGAGGTATAAATCACATTGACAATATCCAGCGCCGTCAACCCCAAGTCTCCCCCGGGATTCCTCTTACCCCTCTTATTCTCCTCTAAGACCTTAACGATCTGCTCCTCCCTGCGCATCCGATGGCGGATATACTCCGCAATCTTATCCTTAGCGCTCGCAATCAACGCGCCATGCCCGGGATACGCGACGCCCGCCATACCCTGATCTAGCATCCTCTGCAGGCTCTTCATGTAAGCCCCGAGATCCGAGAACACCGTCGTCCCATGTCCCAGGACATTATCGCCCGTGAATATCGCGTCCTCCTCTTCGAGGAGGAAACACATGTGGTCGAAGGAGTGACCAGGCGTATGCAGTGCCCGAACGGTGGCGCCCTCAACGGAGAATACCTGGCCATCGTGGATATCCTCCTGGCCATCGTCCGGGGAATTCTTGTAGTACTTTGTGCTCGGGCTTAACTTGCGGAGGTCGCGGGAACCGGTCACGTGATCGAGGTGCCAGTGCGTTAGGAGGGCTTGCGTTACGACGGCATTCTCGCGGGTTAGCACGTCGGAGAGCGTTTCTATCCAGATGGGTATGCCCTGGCCTGTGTCGATTAGGAGACGTTCGCGACCGGTGCCTAGGAGGTAGGTGTTTGTGCCTTGGAGGTGGAACTTGTGGGGGGTTGGGGTTAGCTAGGGTTTGTGAGGGGGAGGTGCGGGAGGTACTTTTGAGGCGTTCCCACCCAGAATGCGAATTACTCTTGGGGTTAGCCGCTCGACGGCGGGGAGGTGCGGCAGCGCTGCTAGTTGTGCTTCTAGGTACTCGTGGTGCCCGCGGGCAATTGCCATTGTAACTTTTGGGAGTTTGGAATTGAAGAGAGTCGCTGTTCTTGAGAAAGCTAGTACCAGAAGGAGAGGGGGATTTGATTAGGTTTTGTGTTTCTTCTCTCTTTCTTTCTTTGATGGGGTAGTTGAACAATATGATATTGCAGTGGTCTTAAGCCCGGTGAGATTGAAGTTATATCATGGATACAACAGGATGATGATGATTGTTTATTTCTGCGAAATTTTGAGCCTTGTCGATTATTTTGAGCTTCGTCGATTATTTTAAGCTTCGTCGATTATTTTTTCGAGCTTAATTGTTTTGAGTGTTGTCAATTATTTCGAGTCTTGTCGATTGTTTTCCTCCCCCAAATTATGATAATCAGCAGGCTGGTAAAAAAGGGTCCAGGGCCCTTTCACGAGGTTTTCCCTTTCCGAAGAGCTCTTTGTATGTAGGGGCTAGATGAGCCCTGACACAGTATGATACTGGTATTTACTCATCCCTTCAAGTAATTCTAACCTCGGCACCGGGGCAGAGTTTTTTTTCCCGCTTGGATAGCTGCAACGTCACACACCCAACACCAATATTGTGCTTCTTTGAGCACGAAGCCCCGATAAAAGGCATCTTTCGGAGAAGATATGTACCTTACAACCGCACAATGTATTATATACAGTTCCTTGCCCGTCGTAATGCAAACACCCTGCGTTGTGATTCTATGTACGATTTTCTACGGGATATATGTGGGAGAGAAAACGCACTCCCCAAACACGACGACACACACCCTCTCTCTTTTTCTTTTCTAGACATCCTGCTGTACGTGAAGATACTGTCTTTCCAGCCTCTTCTCTTTCTCCGTCATCGGCGGTAGGTCGAAGTAAGCAGCGGAACTGTGGAAACCAGGTTAGTAGTGCCTCTGGGGCCAGTTTTAATTCTTAAGGCTTACCGGTAATGCCTAATGTATTGGAACATATCTGCCTCAATATCTGTGGGCTCTATGCCTAAGTCCCTGAAGGTCTTGGCGGTAGCATCAATCTTGTGGTCAAGGTACTGCCTTTCAACTTCGTCGGGGGAGATTGTAGGCCAATACAAGTAGTCTAGCACAGAGGCAATTACTTGGAAAGCTTTCTTTGGTAAATTTATATGACGATGTGTCTTGTGAACGATCTTGTCGACCATGTGCGCAATTTCCTTGAGCGTGTGCTCCTCAGGGCCGTACAGTTCAAATGTTTGACTGGCCGTGGTATCATCGTATGCAATAGCTTCGAGGGCCTTGCCAACATCAATTACCTGCCAAGTTTCAGCGCTTAGTTTATATGCCTCATAACCCTTAAGTATGGAACCAGTTGAGTCCACCCTAGGAAGTTCTTACATGCACAGGTCGCATCTTTTGCTGCATGCTATTTGCAGTGAAGACATTGGTTGCACCAGCCAATCTGTGGAGGAGTCTATCTTCAAATCCATACATTGGGCCTGGTCTGACGATAGTCGTCTCCGGGAAGATTGCACGGGCATCTTCCTCAGCTTGACCCTAAATATCTTCGTCAGATCATTGTGCTTGCTGTAGGTTCAAGGGTGTATAAACTAACTTTAGTAGCGTAGTATTTAGAAGGCGAATTCTTGTCAGCATTAAAAGAAGAAACCTGGATGAATCGGTCAACATCGTATTTTGCGACAGCCTCCGCAATTCTCTGAGTCGCCTCGACATGGACGTCCTCATAAGTGAAATTCCTGTCCGAAGTCAGCGGGCCTATCTTATACACATTTCTGGGGGGCTAACTTGGTAGTGTAATCTCTTCCAACTAAATTGAAAACGATGTCGGAGTGTCGCACGCTCTCTTCAATGGACGGCGTATTTCTCATATCCCATTCCTATCGTCCCATATTAAAGATGATTTCTCCTGGGATGTCGCGCAGGCCCACGCACCATGAAAATGACCTTGCCCAAATCTCCCGTAACCTTAAGATGACGCTTAGCCATCTCCTCCCTGTATGGGATGACAACGGTACATCCCGAACGAGCTATATTATATCAACTTATCAGCGGAAATTCTTAACCTCGGAGACCAGTCACATATACCAAGCCTGTTCACAATGTACCTCCCGAGAAAGCCGGTGGCCCCAAATACAGTCGCAGTATGTCCTATATATTGAATGAGCATGATACCAAAGGCCGGATTACCGGCGGTGGGGCAAACCTCCAATTGAAGACCTATTTATTTGGTGTTAATTGGGCTCTTCAGTAAGAACAAGTAGGAAAAGCCCATGACATACCTGCCACCCCCCGGGGTCCGAATGATAGGCTTCCCGGTCCTTGTAATCGCGATATCATGAATCGCTCTCCTCATAGGAGGGGCAACCTTGAACAATTGTGTCTTCATCGCGATGTTCCGTGGCAAAGTCGAAAAACACCTCTGCGTGGTTGACCTGCGAGATGCAGAGGTAAAATGCGGGAGTGGAGGGTTCAAAGAACTTATCGCTAGCAGCTGGAACAGTAGACAGGATGTTTCGCCCCACTACCCGTATTAGAGGGATGGGGGATCTGGACTAGTTAGTCAGCGAGTCACGTGGAAAATTACTGGCCCTAGGAGACAAGAAGGTTGGAAAGCATTCCACAACTAATTCCTCCCATCTACAACTCTCATCTGTCAGCCCCATCCATTGCACATCCATCTCATATCTACGGACCGGCAACTTCTCCATTTCTTCACTAAAGACGGATCATGGATCTCGACCCACAACCTATCCCTGAGTTCCTTGCCCAGCAACGAGATGAAGTTGCCCCGCCCAATCTTCAGGACTTCTTCTTCGAGTTTGAGGATTTCTGGGAGCGCCGCTTGTGGCATCAACTTACTGAAGCTCTTTTGAAGTTTTACGAAAACCCAGAGAGTGCTCCCCAGCGAATTCCGATATACAAACACTTTGTCTTGTCATTCTCGGATAAGATCAACCAGCTGAAGTTTGTAACTCTAGGGTTGTCAGCGGCTAGGGAAAGCGAGGGTTTGTAACATGCTCTAAAACCACGAAACTGATTCACCTGGTAATGGACATGCACTGATGACGGGATATGAATTAGATAATGATGAAGCTTTGGAGTTTCTTACCACGATTGCTAAAAAGGTCAACAAGCCTGCCTCCAAGGATGCATACGTCTATGCTACCGTGGAAGTTGCTAGGGTCAAGTTGCTTCTGGCAGATATGGAGGGCGCAAGAAAGGCGTTAGATGAAGCGGAAAAGAATCTGGAAACATTTGATTCTGTGGAATCTGTTGTTCATGCCTCATTTTACCGTGTGAATGCTGACTACTACAATGTAAGACGCTTCTTCAATGTACTCATCTAACAGCAATCTAATCGATCTCTAGGCCAAGCTCGAGTTCGCCGCTTACTACAAGAATGCACTTCTATACCTTGCCTGCGTAAATGTTGCGGACTTGAGTCAGAAGGAGCAACAAGAACGTGCCTATAACCTTGCTATCGCTGCTTTGTTGGGGGAGTCAATATACAACTTCGGAGAGCTGCTTTTACATCCCATACTCGACTCGCTGAAGGATGCCGAACACAGTTGGCTTCGCGATCTATTGTTCGCTTTCAATGCGGGAAACCTCACTCGATTCCATGGACTCAGTGGTCATTTCTCTAAACAGCCACTTCTCGAAGGCCGGTCCTCGTTTCTTCGTGAGAAGCTTTGCTTGTCAGCTCTCACCGAAGCTGTCTTTCGCCGACCTCCCCATGATCGTGCCCTGAGCTTTGCGACTATTCTGGAGGAGACAAGGGTTTTTCCCGAGGAGGTCGAGCATCTACTCATGAGGGCATTGAGCTTGGGGCTTGTCCGTGGTAGTATCGACCAGGTGGCTGAGGTGGCCAGGATCTCTTGGGTACAGCCGAAAGTATTGGACAAAGAGCAGATCGAGAACATGAAACAGAGGTTGATGGAATGGGATGGGAGCGTCAATAAACTGGGCAACTGGATGGAGAGCAGGCTGGTTGCCGGAGCATAGACTAATACTATAGGTTTCCACAACCAGCTTACATTACCGTAGAATATACATTAAAAAAAGCTAGCTTTGACTTGCTAGGGGTTATATGGGGATGCTTCTATTCCTTTTTTGAGGTGATTCGCACAAGTTAATGGTACTGCCTTGGTCACCTTGCAAACCCAGAAAGCGTATGTTACAGATGAGAATTAAGTAGTCTAATGTTCCCCTTACTATCTCCTTGTAAAGTCCTTGAAATCTGAATCCTCAAACTCCACCTTCCCATCTTTTTTCACCGTAACCACTTTCAGACCTTTGTGATCTATGACTGAACTACTTGCCGGGAGTATAGGCTTGCTAGGAGGCTCCGACGCCGACCCAACAGCACCTCCACTGATATGTTCCAAGGGTTCAAGTGCTCCCGGTTGAATAGCGGCAGCTTCGTTCACATCCTGAGGCCGTATAATATCAGATATAGGCGCCGATCTCGATTGAAGCAGAATTGTCCCAGGGCCCTGGAATCGCACAAAGAGCTGCAGATCATATATTAGCGGATGCTGGGTCTAGAGGGAAAACTGGGCTTACCCTATCACCCCATATCGTGCGCCTCAACCAAGCCCTGAACGTAAAGAGAGCTTTAGTGATAGTCTTGGACACCTCAGAGTTACGTATGACCCTAATAAACCCAATCTGAGGGAGTAACCGGCCGAGATCGAGCCGCGGAACTTGAAGGCGTATCGATGTTGAACGAAGCCTATAAGGCACTGGCCGAAAAGCTGTGCTGATAATAGAATATGCTAGAAGACTTCCGGGATGTGCGACGAATTCCTCGCCGGCTTTTAGAGTGACTTGGTAGATTTGTCCCCGACCTACTAGCGCGACTAGACCTCTACCCGTGAGCCTAGAGTTTCCCCAATGGGCGAGACTCTTCGATTATTAGCAACTTCTTTGTTCCAATTGCTTTAGGAAGGGACATCGAGGTGGAATACCATCCTGGGGCTGACGCTGGGTTTTGCGGATATCGAATGGCCGGTCCATGCTAGTAACCCATCGCTCTGGGTCACCATCCAGTCGACCTTTCCGTCTAACTCGATGACGCCGAAGGTTGTATTGGGCGAGTTTGTAGATATTAGGCATGTGAGTGGGGAAGTGGAGGATATCTGCAATGAACAATTCTTTGATATTTGATTATCCACTCAAAGATTGATTTAAATTGTGAGAGGCTAACCTTTTGATAAAGGAATGGTATCCGTAGAAATGCCCGCCGGATGGGTTCTAGCACCGATAAAGTTGAGACTGCCTGCGAACATCATTCGTCAGTAATTCGCCCCGAAAACGCAGGGACAGAATGGGGTCTTCACATTCTCCGCCCTGCCATTAACACCTATTAAAGTTCCTCTCCGCGAATACAATACCGAGGATGCCGGCAATGCCACAGAAAGCAGCGAATACGGAGCTCCCAAGACCTCGAATTTGACATCTAAACATCCCACAGAATTAATTAGTCCCGCTCCGACCAAAACGTAAATGCCCAGCTCCCCCAGCTAATATACCAGCAGGGAAAGGTCCAGCCCCGCTAAGTTTCGGGATAGATTGTGTCTGTTCCGACAAGTCTAGAAACCCGTCGAGGGTAGTAGTTGATGGAGTAGCTCGGATATGTACATATCGATTCGAGCAAGAATCTAATTGTGCGGGGGCCGGAGTAGATAAGAAGGATCGCGCTGTTGGGATAAACAACGGGTTCAGTCGACGGAGTGCCATGGCGCAATTGATGGCGGGGTGATCGGATGAAGCTCGTGAGCCTCAACTCGGCCTGAAATGTTTGTGCGCAGTGGCGGTGGTGAGTGGTGGTGGATGCTGATCCCTGGACGACCTTTATTATATCTTAAGACGAAAGCAACCCTTTCCCCCCAAAAGACGTACCCGGCCCAAACCCGCTGCGATCTCTAAAGACGTGGCCGGAGATATTCTGAAGTGACTACAACCATTCGTAGATATTATAATGCTTTTATCTTTCGGCCGGAGGATCCTCCCCGCGGAAAGAACTGGATAGGGCGGGAGCGGGGCGACCTCAACCATGCGGCTCTCGACTGGCGTCATTGTGCCCAAGCAGGAGCCCCAGGTGGAACCCCTCTACCCTTCTCTCCTTGTTGTTCCCCACCCCACCCTGTTCCTTACTCTTAACCAATCTTAGTTTATGCTATGCGAACAATCTCAATTACCACCTCTACCACTCCTACCGATACCTCTACCCCAACAACCTACACTTGCTGAGGGAAACACCATAGAAACTTCAGAATGCTCTCCCCTTGCCTCCTTCGCTCAATCGCGAGGGCGACCCCAGGGCGTGGTTCGTTATTACTACTCTCCCAGCATGCCACACGACCCCACCCACCTCGATTAAGGCGAGACTTTGCTTCAACTCGATCCCTGCTCCGAAACGAAAGCTCCAGTCTAGACAAAGGCCCTCCAATGTTTGCTCAATTAGAGAAGGCCCCGGCACCCGCCACAAATAAGCTAATTCCCTCGGCGTCTATTACAAAGACTCCGAATTTGCTCGGAGAGCCGACCCTAACTACCCAAGAGCAACGGAAGGCGGATTGGGGGATTATAAAGGAGATGTCGACCTATCTATGGCCAAAAGTACGCTTCCCTAAAGTCACAGGGGGTTAGATGCTGAGTGGGGAATTGTATCGTAGGGCAACCTTGGTGTCAAAGTCCGTGTAGGACTCTCGCTAGGCCTTCTTGTCGGTGCGAAGGTCTGTTGTCTACATATTTTTCGAACCTCCCACTCGCGCAAAATCTAAGAAAAACAATCGATCTATTAGATTTTAAACGTCCAAGTACCATTTTACTTCAAGACTATAATCGACTCCATGAATGTGGACTTTTTGGCTCTCGGAGGAACAGTATGGACCGCGGCCGGGTCTGTGATAGTAGCATGTACGGTGACCTCCCCAACTTCTTTTTCTCCTTCTACCAAAACAATGAAGGATATCGGGCATTAAAATCAAAAGATGGCCTGGCCCGGATAGGATCAACCGCTTTCCAAGAAATTAGGAACGCTGTGTTTGCCAATGTTGCACAGAAGGCCATACGAAAAGTTGCCTGCAATGTTTTCGATCACTTGCTCCATTTAGATCTTAATTTCCACCTTACGAGGCAGACCGGTGGTTTAAGTAGGGCTATTGATAGAGGGACTAAAGGGATAAGCTTTTTGCTTACTTCGATGGTTTTTCACATATTTCCTATATTCCTTGAGATATCCATGGTTTGCGGGATATTGGTAAGGGCCCTACCAGTCCCATTGTTGAAACCCCATATCAGCTGAAAACGGTTAGACTTACAAATTCGGACCTAATTTTGCTGCTGTGACCGCTGCTACCATGCTGGCCTATACAATATTCACAATCAAAACGACCGCATGGCGAACAAAGTTTAGAAAGCAAGCAAACGCAGCCGATAATAAGGGAGCAACTGTGGCAGTTGATTCACTGATCAATTATGAAGCTGTTAAGGTTGCTATCACTCGCTTTCCGGCTTGTGCCCTAACCCCTAGCTTACAAATATATAGTATTTCAACAACGAGAAGTACGAAGTGAGTAGGTACGACAAGGCCCTTAAAGGCTACGAGAGTGCATCTATCAAAGTAGCGACATCTCTAGCCTTTCTAAACTTGGGACAGAATGTCATATTTTCCTCGGCGTTGACTGCCATGATGTACCTTGCTTGTCAGGGTGTAATTGATGGAAACTTAACCGTTGGTGATCTAGTTATGGTCAATCAACTTGTCTTCCAGCTTTCGGTTCCCTTGAACTTCCTCGGCTCAGTATACCGCGAGTTGAGGCAGTCCCTTCTGGACATGGAGACGCTCTTCAACCTGCAAAAGGTGAACATAGCAGTCAAGGATAAACTCGACGCAAAGCCATTGAAATTTAAAGGTGGTGAGATTAGATTCGAGAATGTGACATTCGGGTATCACCCTGAGAGGCCGATTCTGAAAAACGTTACGTTCGTGATCCCCGCTGGGAAAAAGACTGCGATTGTTGGTCCTAGTGGTTGCGGGTGAGTTCTCATGACCGGTTTGAATCACCATTCGGCATCCACATCTACTGAAACTTCTGATAGTAAATCAACCATCTTAAGACTTCTCTTCCGATTCTACGATGTCCAGGGTGGGAGCATTCTCATTGATGGCCAGGATATCAGAGATGTCACCGTGGAATCACTGAGGAAGAGTATAGGCGTGGTACCCCAAGATACCCCGTTGTTCAATAATACTATCGAGCATAACATTCGCTATGGCCGCATAGACGCAACAGCAGAAGAGGTACTACACGTCTCTAAGAGAGCAAGAATCCATGATACCATCTCTACTTTCCCAGAAGGCTACCAAACAATGGTTGGTGAGCGAGGAATGATGATCTCAGGTATCGGCGCGAATAGCAACACATCACTTGAGCGAGTACTGACGCAAGATGCCCTGACAACCAGGTGGTGAAAAACAACGTCTCGCTGTCTCACGACTGCTCTTAAAAGATCCCCCATTATTATTCTTCGACGAAGCTGTAAGCCCCAAAGTTTTTGATTCTATGAGACCCAGACAGCTAACCTACGGTACTCACAACAGACCTCCGCCCTAGACACCCACACCGAGCAAGCCCTCCTGGGAAACATCTCCTCTATCCTGAAAGAGAAAGAGCGAACAAGCGTATTTGTTGCACATCGCCTGCGTACCATTTTTGACAGCGGCAAGGCCCTCTCTCCCACGATCTCCCTTTCCTCCATCCTACCTCGCGCTTCTAGAAAAGAACGCTAACTTAATAATTTGTCGCGAGACCACAGACCAAATTATAGTTTTGCGAGATGGCTCAGTTGCAGAACCTCCTGGAACGCACGAGCAGCTTATCAATTCTGGCGGCGTATACAGCTCGCTTTGGGCTGGTGAGTCTCTCCCCATCCTACCATGCCTCATCTCGATAATACATGCGATGGAATCTCGGTCTTGCTGACGAGGGCTCGGTCGGTGCTGCTACAGCGCAGGAGACGACACCTGAGATCGAAGCCGAGGGAGAGGGGCCGAGTCGGAGCAAAGGGAAAGGTAAGAGGGTGCCGACTATTGGGGTCTAAACCCTTGAGAGGGGTGGTTGATTGCGAGGACTGTACAAGTACGATGGTCTGGTATTAAGATGGTAGAAATTGAGGTAGTAGACGATAGGGTGCTACGGTGCCTATAGAAACCCGAATAATTCCTTTCGTTATGATGCTGTACAAACGTGTGAACCTAACAAAGCAATGCGACCACCATAACGACCAATACGTAGGAAAAATATACTGCGCGATGAGACTATGAGCACTGAATTGCAATTCCTCTATTCAAGTTCCTACACCGCCAAGCACCGTCCTGCTTATCAAAAAACTCGAACAGAATATAAGTGTGCTAAGACGTTGAAGTTGGCCCCTCCTAGCAAGGCGCCGCGCATATTCCTTCTGCCTTGTCTTGTCCCAAGTGAGGGCAGAGTTTGCAGTGTTTCCCCCCCGCCCAGCCAAGAATGGTAATTCCAACGTCATATACACATTTATCTTCTACCAGTACTCGAGTGCTATGGTACTCGCGCTATATAATACATGTCTAGCATGATATAGTACCGGCACTGTAGAAATTTTACAAACCCCTGCCCATCTCATCATTCCCTCCATCCTTCCTTCTATTCATTCTTTTATCTATCTATCTATTTACCCTTCCCTCCACACCGGATGTATGATTACTAATCCTCTCTCCAGAGAAGAACGTTCAACCCCCCCCTCCCAACACCCACCCCGGAATAGCGCGGGATAGGGTAGGGTACTTGTAGGGCTTGCTTGCGTGGGACAAAGGGCCGCCGGGGGTTAAACAACTTACCGTAGGCTGAAAGTTAATGGCATGATATGTCTCGGAGTGCGGTGGGATGGCGAGGGAGGCGGGTGCTGGCGAGTGAGAGGGCATGAGTAGTAGTATCATACAATACGGTATTGCTTTGCTAAGGACTAAGATAGCTTGTGGCCAAATATCCATATGACAGAGCAGTTTGGGATATCTATCTACTCATTATATGTACTGTAACTTACAACCTATCAAAAAGTTCAATCTAATCCCTGATGATCCATCTAATAAAAGAACCTTCCTCTTCCCCCTGTTCTGACTCCTATGATACACCTGGTAGCAACGAGGCACCCCTAGAAAGGTGGGCTAGGGAGGGAGAAGAAAGAAAGGAAGTATTATAAAAAAGGGGAGAAAAACAGAATAAACAGATATGTAGAGCTATGTGTTGTTGTTGCGCCGAAGGAGCTCAAACTTTCAGACTGACCACTACACAAAGAGCAAATCGCCCCCTAACTCCCTCAAGGCCTCGAGGAGCGGACGGACGCTAGTTATGCATACTATGCTTGCAATATAGCGCTATGTATCATATCCGCGGGCAAACGGTGTGGCCCGGTTTGTATGGTGTTGCAATAACTGTGATTTAAATTCATGGGGGTATTAGGTAGGGTACCGTAGTTGGCCGTGGTATTTGTACCGGTGCCTAAGGAGCCAGGACACTATCGGGCGGCTAGCGTTCAAAAACTAGCCTTACGGCTTGCTTTTAGTAGCTAAACTTCACGCTCAGAGTTTCTATGGTACGTATATGGCACCAGCCTCCTGCAAGTGTCGCTGGCATCCTTGATCAATCTCTCTCGTCCATATCCAAGTAACTGCCTCGACAGAGTGTATTCACTTTTCTCCTATCCATCAGCTCCCGGCCCAATCTCTGGTTGTGACCGCACGAGTGGTGTTCGTGTACCCCTTCATTATAGGTTTGCAAACCTATTCCAGAAGGAAAAGTGTAGTATAGTATCATCTTACTCTCTCACAGAAATTATAAGCCAGTGCATCAATGCACCATGACGACATGTATCCCATTCCCGCCGCCTCGGGCCCGATCTCATCTCCTTGCCCGTTGCATGATGCCGCGGAAGGCTAAGGACGTTCAGTGCATTCGGGAGCAGAGGAGGGTTCCGCGAGCAAGTAACCTCTCGAGACTTTCGTAAATTTGATCTCCGCCGTTGCTATTTGTGAAGTTCATAAAATAAATATGGTGATCCCGAAGACGGAATAAATAGCTGGGCGCGGGGAAGTGGTTTATTTCGAGATGGTAATATTCGTGGTTGGTTGGTTGGTTGGTTGGTTGGTGTTTATTTGTCCATGGCGAAAATAGATACTGTCTTAGCAACTAGGCAGTTAATAATAGCCCCCTCACCCAACACGACACCAGGAGTGGTCCCCGGGTGAGGTCGTTCATTACCGCAAGTAGAAAGGGGTAATGTCTGCAGAGCGTCCTTCCCACCAAGTCGACAGCAACCCTCAGAAACAGCCTGGCAAACACAACAAATAGATGGCAGACAAACCTCGTTGATCAATCAATCGACAAACCTCGCGAGTGCAATCAGTGCCTTATTTATCAAGGCCATGCCGGTTGCATGCCGCCAATCAAACAGCTGCTGTTGTTGCTGCTTCCGTTAGGACGGAACAGTCCGAGTTCAGCAAAACGTGGTTGCCAACGGGAGCCCCTAACATTGTTACACTAAGCAAGGCAGCCGAATCATACCAGGTTTGCCGCCCAATCAAAGACATCAATAAGGCGGAACGGAAATTAATGAAACGGGAAACAATTGAAGAGAGTGGAACTACTCTATGTACCATATGTTGAGTTGTCAAAGATGGAGAGCTGGTTTTCGTGCCGGTTGTTTTCTCTTCCCCTTCCTGCTTTCCTGTATGCTACTGCTCCTGCACAGCATGCTCAGCGGTATCATACATCCAGCTGTGATAGGAGCATTAGCCGCCCGCGTTTGCCACTGGAGTGTAATAGAGAAGCTGATTGGCTCTTGGGGTTTTTTTTATCTGACTGCCTGCCTAGTCCATATCCGACGTGATATGGGGGTATTAAAGAGTTCTCCCATTCGTTGTCCCATCCGACAAGAAGGTAAACAACGAATGGGGCTATCAGCTCCATAAATATTAAGGTGCGATGGCGATCTCAAGGGAGATATTCGCCCTAGCCTGGCAACTTTCCTTCCTTTTTCCTTTTTCCTTTTTCTTTCTTTTTTTCTTCTTCGCACCACAGCGAATAGCGTTGCGATGGCGTGCAGCAGAAGACAAAAGTGGGGTGTGTGCTTGTCTAGGTTCTGGAAAACTCTGTGCATAGTGCTAGTACTCGTACAGGTATTAGTAACCTACTGTAATAGAGCAGTTCTCAAGGAGTGAGAAGTTAGTTACCAGTAGCTTAAAACTAGGAGAACGGTCTCTGGCTTTCCGAGAAAAAGAAGAGCCTCTCTGTTCTCTCTCTTCATTCTCCCCCTTCTTTTTTTGAGGGGGCGGTTTTTTGCGCTCTAACAAGCGTATCTTTTTTTGTTTTCCCTCTGGCTGCCGGGGGGCACTCGAGTAGGTGGAAGGAGGCGGCAAGAGATGCTTGCTTGGCGCAAGTATGATAGATTAATGGTTAGATTGGCCGAGCAAGAGAGGTCTTGGTAGACAGGGAAAAAGATGCTCAGGAACAACTCCAAAAGCGATCAGGCGCAGAAGCCATGCATTTTGCTAAAAGAAAGGAAGGAGGGAAGAAGGCCCGCCCCCTCGAATGGAGACAAGGGTCTAGTGTGCCCCACATAATCTTAATCCAGTCTTCGGCCTGTTTGTTTGATATGAGCACAGTACTTTGGCACAGCATGGCAACTGCTCTATCAATTATCGTGCTCGAGTACTCGAATATTGTGCTAGTACTGGTACTTTGCTAGGTACTCTGCTAGGTACTATACTCCCCTGGCTTGATCTAATACTACACCCCGAGAGAGCAGGCAACATCCGGGACTAGCCCACTACCGGTACCATATGCTCGCCGAATCCAATACTAGTACCCGTGGCCCGTCCCAGATCTTGACCAACGCCTTAACAGCTGCTTCATCACATTCTCCGAATACCGGTACACGGGCCGGTACTACCGATATGGTACTACCGATATGTGAGATGCTTGTTTCACAAGCACATTCGATTTGTGGGCAATAACTGCCAAGAGAATTTTCCTGCGCCTTGCTTGAAAGAATTCCTCGAGTGCCGATGGTTACCGGTATTCTCAGCATCCACCCATACAAGAACCCTCACGCATAGTGAATTTTGTGATCAAAAGGAAAAAAAAATCATACTTAGCTTCAGTGGGCATTGTACCGGTGGCTGCGAAGGGCATATTGGATCCTTGTCCCCTACACGGGGAGGCATTTTTGAGGGGTTTCCGGGGAGAACAAGGTCCAACCTCCTTTTTCCTTCCTTTGACCTCAAAAACCCTTAGAAGTACTGCCAACAGTTGGTGTCTGGTACAGAACAGCACTTGTAGCAACTTGTTCGAATAAGAGTGAGCAAGAGGTATGAAGGAGAGACACAATTTCTCATTACTTGCGCTTCCGCCACTTGCTGACTGCCTCTGATGAGAATTGTAAGTCCGAGAACTCTGCTGCCTTCTTACGGTACAAGTATTTACAGCTCATAATTATGATGGTGCCGGGCATCTGAAATCAACCGCCAACCAACACAGCAAATGGCTCCTGAAAACTTCTAATCACAACCACATCCTTAGGAAGATATGGCTGGACGCAAGTGCCCAGAGGCTCCTCTCTAGTCCCATCTTTCTGATTTTCAGTAGGAGTAATATTCATAGAGACAGGAAAATATGGAACCACCCACGTACCGCATGCTTGTTTTTCAGGTTGTGTTGGCCAAGCCCCTATTTTCTGTGTATTATGCAAGCAAAGCGAATTTCCCAGGAGCATTGATTTTCAGGTTCCCGGCACCATACCATTTTCTTAATAGGGAAAATATTTACTAGTTGAGATGCCTACCCCCTTTACTGCTGTGGGGTATAGTACCGGTACTCGTACAAGCACCCGTACAAGACCGCAATCTTTTTAAAAATGTAAAAAATCAATCCATCACATTTGTTATTTCTCGATTCTAGCAATGTCTACGGCAAACCATCCCTTCCATTCTATCCCATCCCAACTCTCCTCATAGAAGTCCCTATTTTGTGTGGCGGGAGGACACTCCATGATACATCCTCGAGCACCGCCAGTTTAGCAGAAGCAGCACCTTCTGCCCGCTGCCCTCCCGCGTCTTATCTCCACACTCGTTTTCAATCCTCATCACACCTTCTCTCTCTTCCCTCTTCTCTTTTCCTCCTCCCATTCCCACCTCCCTCTTCCCACCACCCTACCCAG
>Ga0307507_10004691_pt1 | contig 23710 bp, 33 predicted proteins | sample 7_EM_MG_FD_207223 | JGI IMG/M metagenome (GOLD analysis project Ga0307507, IMG submission 207223) | Populus trichocarpa ectomycorrhiza microbial communities from riparian zone in the Pacific Northwest, United States - 7_EM | ecosystem: Host-associated > Plants > Roots > Unclassified | place...
CCGAGATGTATCTTGAATACTTCGTACTTTTTTAACTGGTTCGTATGCAGGGGTCTTGTGCGTGATCTTTATGGGTCGGCATTGTTGGTATGCCTAACAGTCTGACCGTCATTACCCGTTCGAGGATTTTCGAGATGGTCTTGAGGAGAACAAGGATGCGGAAGGAGGGGGGTGAGTAATAGGAGGCCTTGCCAGGCTTGTCCAGGAGCACGCCATTGGCGGTTTTGAGTGAGGGAGGGTGGTACCCGAATACTACCAGGGGGGATAGGAGTTCGAGCAGGATCGTGGGATTGATGTGGTTGACGCTCTTCCAGACAGAGTAGGGGATGCCATCCGGGCCCGGGGCCGAGGAGGGGGACGACTTGGAGAGGGCGAGTTTGATCTCTCCCTCCGTGAGGGGGGTGGCAGAGGGCTTCTTCTTCAGGCAGCCCCTGCTGGGCAGGGGGTCCTTAGGGGGGAAGAAGTGGTCCAGAAGCGCATTTTTGATAGCGACTGGGCCTAAGGGGTTGGGAAGGGAAGGAAACCTGGGGCTCTTTCTTGGAGCGACCAGTTGTTTGGCCGTGCATATGTTGTCTGGGGAGGTCTTTGCAAGAAAATCAGCCCAATATGAAGCTTTTGCTCTTTTGATGGCTTTGAAATAGCCGAGTTTCGACTGTCTGGCTATACTGTAGGAGTTGGGGGTCTGGGTTTTTTTGGCTTTTTGGGAGGCTTTCGTGAATTCCTTCCGGAGCGTGGTAAGAAGAGGGGTCCACCAACCTTTTGATCTCATGGATGGACGTGACCGGGGCGCGGTGGCTTCAATTGCCGCTTTAAGTGCGGAGAGGGCCGAGGAGAACCATTGGTGCAGTTGTCTGGGGGAGCGGGTTTCCGGGGGGAGCGGCATGGGCCAGTTTTTTAGCCTATCTGTCAGGCCAAGCCAGTCAGCTTCCTGCCAGCGTGGTCTGGGTTTGATGTTGTGAGGGGTGGGGGGGCGCAGGGTGACTACAATGGGGGCGTGGTCCGATCCCATCGTGGGGAGGGACGAGCGGTCTCAGGAGCGAAAAGCAGAAAACATATGTGGGTTGGCGAAGGCAAGGTCGATGGTGCCAGGCCTGTGGGCTCTTGAAAAGGGAAACCGAGTATAAATCCCGGGTGTGAGAAGGAGGGTCAAGGCTTGGTCTTAGGTTCGATCAAAGTAGGGGGCGGATTCCGTTACCTCGTTTGAGGAGAGAAGCCTGGTGGGGTCGAGGGCCGCCTTGTGAATAGTGGAGTCACCGGCCACTAGGTAGGGATGATCTAGGTCTAAGAGGGCAGACTAGGGGGAGACTGAGTGAGGGAATGGAGGGAGGGGTCTGGCGTAAGCGTTGCCGATTGTAACACGGGGAAATTTGGTGCCGTAGCAGCCTTGGGGCGTGGAGACATCCAACAGCATAAAGTCGTCTGTCTCTGGGGGGAAGGAAGGTAATACTGCGAACCTGTGCAGGAAGTCTTGGGACCCGTAGCAGGCCACTCTGTGCCTCCCAACTGGGGGGGCAAAAGATTTAAAACGTGAAAAGCTAGGGAGAAATCCCTTGGAGGAGGGGGGGTCTTGGAGGAGGACTATGTCGGGGGGGCGCCTTCCGCAGGGAGGAAAACAAGCAAAGAAACACATCCCAGCTACCCAGGCTGTTGTGTTGAATGAGGGTGAGGTTATTCCCCTGAGCCAGTCCTTGGCGCAAGGTGAAGCAGGGGTCGTTAATCATGGCCGGGCGGAGCCCGATGGTTTATAGGGCGTTACTGGTGGCAGGGCCCTGCCAGTGGGTGCTGGCTGGGACCCGCTGGGGGGGGTGGAGGTATCTCGAGATTGCTGGAGGGCTCTGGGGGTGGAAAGGTCGATGGGGAGGGCTGACGGGGCATCGGGAGTACTGCGTGCTGGGCGGCCAGAATTGCTGACATCCATGGCTTCCTCACTAACACAGGAGGCGTCGGATAATTCCTCGTCGGAAGGTGGGGGGGCCTCGGGCTGAGGTGGGGGGACTGGTCTCGCCTTGCATTCCCTGGAGAATGCGTCGTGGTTGTCGCCGCAGTTCTGGCAGTGGGGAGGGGAGGTGGGGCAGCAGCCTCAAACGGCTTTAGTATTGCCGCCCTTGGGCCAGGTGGGGTTCTCACAGCACTGTGCTGAGCGCATATGGTGAAGTGCACAATAGGGGTAAGTTGGGGGTTTCTGGGTGCATCGGGGATGGGCGTGTCCGAAACGGTAGCAGCTGAGGCATTGGGTGTAGCCGTTAGCTTGCGTCGTGTTCTCAACTTTGAGCCCTTTTGAGAAGAGGAAGAGGGCGGGAAGGAGGATGGGAACGTTGTCGGGGTTAACGGAGACAACTACCGAAATGGCTTGCTTGGCAAGCCTAGCAGTGCGGGCCTTGTCAAGGTACCTGGCCGAGCCAATCGTGACCGCCTTGGCGTTGTCGATGGAGTTTTTGATGAAAGTGAAGAGTTGTTCGTCGTCATCAGGGAGGACATTGGTTGGGATTGAGTGAATTGCCCAAAACCCATCTCTTTTTTTTTTTCTCTTTTTCTTTATTTTTTATCATGCGTTCATTGTTTTTAGGTACAAGAAGCTTCGTGCAGCGCTAGCCCTGGAAAGAACTAAAACCTATAAATCAAAACAAAAAAACAAAGGAAACCAAATACCTATTCCACCGCAGGCGACTGAAAACCTTTTTAGCCTAAAACCATTCAGCTGTCGCTCCCTCTGGAGATAGAAATATGGGGAAAAATAATATCACAAACTACTTCTCAGCTGCGCATTTTTTGCAAGGAAAAATAAACATACGGAAACACCAAACCAGACTCAAATCTGCACGTAAAAAAAAACCTCCAAGGAACCCCTTACAGGCGGAAATAGTTCAATCGTGGGACGGGGGGGGTGAGGTAATTGGGGAAAAAAAAGTACTCGGGGACCATGGCCGGGGGGAAGCCGGTTCTCGTGTTCGTGATGTACACGCCAAGGGCTCGTAGCAAAAGGGGGTCGGACAACAGGGGGGAGTCCTATCCGAGGGAGGAGACATTTTTCAGTAGGAGGTCTCGGTCCCTGGCTCGGGCAGGGCATGATTATATGGCGTACTGGAATGTTTTGGGTTCGGTCTCGCAGCGGGGGCAGGTGAAGTTGGGGTCCTCGTCGGACCAGGATGGGTGGGCGGCCAGGTAACTCTTCGCCGATCGCATTTGGTGGATCCTCCCTCCCACAAACTTCCCCAGACCCGTGAAGGGGTAGGGGGTGAGGGACGGGGGGTAGTTGTAGTCCGGAGGTGTGGGATCATCTATGGCCCAATCTCGGAGTAGCAAGCGCCTGGCCCGGGCCCTGAGTGCCTGGTAGGTCTTTCTCATGAGGTGTGCTGGGGGGATGTTGGTCCCAGGCGGGGGGAGGGTGTGCAGAACGAGTGGAAACCATGTGAGGCCTTCCCGCAGGGGTAGGGTGAGGTGTGCGAGGGCGTCGACTGGCAGGTGCTTTCTCAAGGGTGGGGAGGGGACCTTTGTTCGCCAGTCAAGGGGGAGGTACACAGAGGAGAGGCCTTTTGTGAGGTGTCTGGACGAGTCTGGAGCCCTAAAGGGGGAGAGGGAGGGGAAGGAAAGTGGGAGTCTTGCCGAGGCCGGGTTCGCGTATGGGGGGGCGAAGGCCACCCTGAGGGCGGCCAGTCGTTTTCGATACCTGCAGTACGAGACGATTGGGGGGAGGCAGGCCTCGCAGGCCAGGATGGCGGTGGGGGTAGAGAAGAAGTTGTTCATTGTCCATCTCTGGACTCTGCGCCAGAAGCTATTCATGCCCCTAAGCGCTGTGTATGTCGGGGTGAGAAGTTTAGCGCCATACGTGAGTATGGGGCAGAGGAGACCGGTGGCGATGCGGTGACACAAGAATGGTCTCACGCCCACTCCCGGGGAGGAGAGGCACTTGACGCAAGAGAAGACCGCTTGGGCCAGTGACAGCCTGTGCCTGAAGTGGTGTGTGGGCGAGAGTGCGGGGGTGAACCAGTATCCTAGCCACCTTACGACCTCGGAGGTGCAGTAGAGGTGGTCCTCCAATTCGATGGGGGCCGTTGAGCTGGGGGTTCTCTTGCTTGGGGTTCGCTAGTGGATAAGTTCAGTTTTGGGGACTGAGAACGAGACACCTATGTCCCGGCCTCTTGCGGATATGGTGGTGAAGAGTCTTTGTAGGGGACCATCAGGCCTTTAGGTACCGACATGTGAAGGGGTGCGACGTAGAAGAGGAAGAGGAGGGGGGAGATGGGGGACCCCTGGGGGGTGCCGACGGAAACTGGTGAGTAGAGGTTGGGGGAGCCTTGGAAGACCAGGGTGCATATCCTTTCCGACAGAAAGGAGGACACCCAATCGACCATGTACGAGGGCACGTCGGAGGCTAAGAGCCTGGCCCTGCGGGTGGGGGCGTTGACGTTGTCGAAGCCACCTTTAATGTTTGGGAAGAGGGTGGAGACCTCCAGCCTGGGTCTCTGGAGGGTCTTGATTTTGTGCGTGAGCGCGAGGCAGGCGTAGGTGGAGCTGAGTCCAGGGAGGGAGCTGCATTGGTGCGGGTGTAGGAGACCTTTGGATTTGGCGACGGCGCACAGCCTAACCGTCATTACCCGTTCAAGGACTTTGAGATGGTCTTTAGGAGGACGATGATGCGAAAAGAGGCGGGGGAGTCGTAGGCAGCCTTGCCAGGCTTATCCAGGACTATACCATAGGCGTTTTTCAGAGACGGGGGGTGGTACCTGAACGCTACCAGGGGGGAGAGGAATTCGAGCATGATCGAGGGGTTGATGATGTTCACCTTTTTCCACACCGAATATGGGACCCCATCGGGGCCGGGGGCGGATGAGGGGGAGCTTTGAATAGGGCGAGTCTAATCGGCTCTTTGGTGAGGGGGGGGCGTAAGGGTTTCTCGTCAGGCGTTCTCTGCCAGGAAGGGGGTCTTTGGGGGGCAATAAGTGGTTCAATAGCGCGTTGTTGATTGCGACAGGGTCGGAGGCGTCGCAGAGGGAGGGGAATCTGGGGGTCTTTCTTGGGGCGACCAGCTGTTTGGCTGTCCAGATGTTATTCGGGGAGGTTTTTGCGAGGAAGTCAGCGCAGTAGGTGGCTTTTGCCCTTTATATGGCTTTGAAGTAGCCGAGCTTGGCCTGCCTTGCTGTGGCGTAGGACTCGTGGGTCCCAAGTTTTTTGGCTCTGCGGGTGGTTTTTGCGAATTCCTTTCGGAGAGCAGTGAGGAGAGGGGTCCACCAGGGTTTGGATTTCGGGGAGGGGCGTGATCGGGGTGTGTCTTCCTCGATTGCCGTCGTCAGGGCGGAGAGGGCCGAGGAGAACCATTGGTCGAGCTGGTTGGGGGAGGGAGTGTCGCAGGGGGGGCGATTTGCCAGTTTTTGAGTTTATCCGTAAGCCCTGGCCAGTCGGCTTCCAGCCAGCGGGGCCTGGGCGTGTCCTTATGAGGGGAGGGAGGATGTAAGGAGATTAGGATGGGGGTGTGGTTGGATCCCGTAGAGGGGAGTGCCGATGCGTCCCAGGAGCGGAAGGCGGGGAACATGCCGGGGTTGGCGAACGCCAGGTCTATTACACTTGGTCTGTGCGTACCAATGAAGGGAAACCGCGTGTAGATGCCCGGGGTGTTGAGCAGGGTGAAGCCTAGGTCCGTGGACAGGCCAAAGTAGGGGGCGGATTCGTTCTCCCCTTAAGCGGAGAGGAGTCTGGAAGGGTCAGTAGCTGCGTTGTGGATGTTAAAGTCGCCTGCGACCAGGTAAGGAAATTCAAGGTCCCGAAGGGCGGTCTCGGGGGAAACAGAGTGGGGGTTGGCAGGGAGCGGCCTCGCGTACGCGTTGCCAATTCGGAAACGGGGGAAGTTCGAGCCAAAACAGACTCGTGGAGTAAACACGTCTAGCACCATAAAGTCGTCTGTCTCTGGGGGAAAGAATGGTAGTACTGCGAACCTTCGCAGAAGGTTTACGGACACATAGCAGGCCACCCTGGGCCTAGCAAGGGGAGGAGCAAAAGACTTGAAACCAGCAAAGCAAGGGAGAAAACCTTTGGAGGAGAGGGGGTCTTGTAAGAGAACAAAATCAATGGGGGGGCCCTTTGTTAGGGAGGAAAACAAGGAAAGAAACACATGCCCAAAACCCATCTCCCGAGGGTGCCCTTATATAGGGGTTCTTCCCTCAACCCTAACCCTGCGTGACTCATACCCTCGCGTCACACGACTCATGACTCATAGTAAGTCATAGTGTGAAATCCATCAGCTGACCTGTAAGAGTAACCTGAGTCCTATCTCACAACCAATCAAAACCCATAAAACCTGTCATGTGCCCTACTGGGGTTACATGCTTGTAACCCATGACTCATAACCATGAGTCATGTGCGAAATACATAAACCCCATGACCACAAACGTGCGTCATGTCAATTGTCAACCAATAACAATAAACCAATGACACGCTATTGTGTTGTCATGTAAAATACTATGAGTCAACTGATCTCATAGAGTGAAAGATAACAAACCAATAACTAATAACTATTAGTCATGTGAGAGTCTGCCTTGCTTAGTTACTGTTTGTGACACTATATCTCGATGCCTCTTACTGAGCCTTGACAAAATACCGCCAGCACAACAGGAGACCAGTCGTACGGAGAGGTGAGATGTCGAACCTGGCCGCAATAGGAGCCTTGCTAACTGTAATTAAGAAATAAGGTTTCAAATATGGCGTGTATATGTCAAGTAGCTTAATTAATTAAAACTATTAGATTGACGGGATTGTGTTGATCTTAGATGGTTAAGGAAAATCTGGGCCTTCGGAGTAGTACAATCAATGCAAGAGACACGCCAAGAGGGTGTCTGGGGGCTCTTATTGTAAACCTCTCAGGGTGACGTCAGAAAGAGGAGGAAAGGGAGTTCGCATGATTGAGTTAGTGTCAGGGAGATCTGAGCTGGTTCCCGACGTGGCTGGGGGTATCTGATGGCATCTTGATATCACAGAAACGTGTATAGATAGAATAAAAAAGCTCCAGTTACGATCAGGACAGATAGCAGGTAGAGTGGGTGAAATCAGGATAATGGTATGCCGGCAGAGAGTGTCTGGAGGTAGAAGACAACAGAAGGAGATACCAAGAGGAGAGACCTCAGGATCAGGGGATCCTGATGTGAGGTGTCAGAATGAACGAAACTCAGGCACGGAATATAAAGCTGCGAGGTCAGGACAGAACAGACGAGGATCTGGGGTGATCAGGATGGAAAGGGTGATGATCAGGCTTCCCCCTGGTGCAGCAAGCGAGAATCAGAGGTGTTCAGGAGTCAAGAGTAGAGCAGCAGGCCCAGTCAGGGCCCAGGGAATGTAGGGGTCGAGGTCAGGAGGGTGTCCGGGGGTGGCACATCACCTGACGCAAAATCCGGAGACAACTTTAGCACCACATTGGATTCTCATTCGCGATTCAGGTTATGTGCCCTTGGTGTGCCGGACCCATGGGGTACCCCTGGTGCTGAGTACTATTTTTGCTCATGATTATCAAAGCATAAAACCCAAGGGAGATTTACCCCACTGACGGCAATCCAATCGCTATGGGCCCTGTTACTCATATGACTATTGTACTTATAGATATTACTAGCCATAGGGAATTGGCAACCTTCCAAGTGGCAAAGCTCCAAGAAGAGGGGGTCATCCTTGGGATGAAATAGTTAAGAGAACACAACTCTACAATCGAGTGAAATGAAAAAAAGATCACATTTACCAGCCAACCATACAGGTCAGGGTGTCTGAACGGTTCGTCCGTTGCATATGCAGTACCTGAAGAAGAAGCCCTGAAAGAGAATATCATCACCACCTTCTCCCGTGTTCATGTCAAAAATGCTCACAGTGTTAATGACAAGAGTGTCAGGGTTAAGAAGATAGCAGCTGAGCCCCCAGTGTCTACGAAAGGATCATCGGAGGTGGCAGTACTCAACTGGTACGCCAACGAAGGAACTGAGGTCCCTGCTCGAGGACATGCTCTCTGTTGGAACTGGAATAGCGATTGGATTACCACACGAGACCTATTGCCGAATTCTACCACGAAGTAGTTGACCAGTGAAACACGGACTTGTAACAAATGCAGGTATGATCGATGCTGATTAGAGAGACGAAGTGAAGGTTGTCGTGGCTAACTAAGGACAGCAACCCTACGGACTGGGAAAGGATGACAGAATCACACAACTAATCATCGAAGAGATTGACAACTGGGAACAAGAAGAAGTAGGTCAATTGGATCATATGAAGAGAGGAGAACAGTGATTCAGAACCTCCGACACCAGCATGGACAAGAGAGCCAAGGGTCAAAGTGCCAAATCAGAGATGGAAATCCGAGTAATATCGGCAACAGCTCTGCGACAGTTCTACGGAACAGGATCAATGACTAGTATCCGAAGATGGGATGAAGTCGACAACGAGATTCAGCTGAAAGCTGTTAACATCCGCACTAAACTGGCAATAAGGACTAAAATGAACAACAATGACCATGACAGAATAGACAGGGTCCCTTGAGAATATTGTCAAAGAGTATATGAATTGGCAAAACCTAAGAGGCGGACAGTATGGCCCTGTCGAACAGGAATGTTTTTCAGAATTGACCTGGAAGAAGGAAGGAAGGAATCAATCTCCAAGATATAGGCACTCAGCTACGACAAAGTAGAGGAGGAATCTTGATATAGGAAAGGGAGTGAAAATGGAGAATGGATTCCAAGGGTGAAGTCCGGAAGTGCACCACCAATCAGGTTTGTCAAGAAAAAGGATGGCAAACTCGAACTATGTGCCGACTACCCCGGGCTCAATGAAGTCACCAAAATTATCAACATTCATTATCACTTCTCACTGACACCTTGGATAGGCTAGGAGAAGCCAAATAATTCACCAAGCTAGATATCAAAAGCCCTACCACAATATTCGAATCAAGGAACGAGATGAGTGGGATACCACTTTGTAACAAGCCTAAGGTTATATAACTACCGAGTCATGCAATTTGGTTTACGCAACCCACCTGGAGAGCATCAGGAAAATGTCGGAGCGTGGTCCAAGGTGGTCCTGAACGCTCCTGGTCCACCAAGGGGGGTCGGGGTCCCCGTGGTCCACCTGATCCACTCTGATCCATTCTGATCCACACTTTTTCAAATTTTAACAAAAATGTGGACCAAGGTGGATCAGGGTGGACCAGGAGGACCAGGGGGACCATAACCCCCCTTGGTGGACCAGGACTGGTTTTTACATTTTGCTGATGAGGGCCAATTATAAATAAATGAGGTCCTTATAGAACACATCGACCTGTGTTGGATTCGTCTATTTGGATGTCAAACTCATTTATTCAAACATTCCACAACAAGGCCAAAAAGCCAGCAGCAACATCCTCAACGCAATACTGGCCTCGGGAATAAAAGTCAAACCATTGAAATACAAGTTCCACCAAAGCGAAACAGAATAGGTGGGATTACTCATTGGACAAGATGGAGTCACGAGTGAGGCCGTCAAGATGCAAGCCATATGGCATTAGACAAACCTAAAAACAATAAAGGAAATTCAATGTTTCCAAAGATTCTGCAACTTCAACCAGCCATTCCGAGAAGGGTTTAGGAGAATAGCAAGAGCACGATAGGCACGAAGCAAAAATTAGTGTAGTGTCAAAAGAGATTGGGGAGATAAGGAACAACACGCATTCATGGAAATTGAGAACAAACTCACCATAGTACCGGTACCCATGTACTTCGACCCCCTCGCATCAACCAAGATTGAAACAGACGCTTCAAGATACCCCTGCTCCGGGATACCATCACAATAGTAGCAGGAAGGAAAGTGGAGACCAGTGGCATATTGATCTAAAGCAATGTCGGATCCGGAATGCAACCACTATATTCACGACAAACAACCATGGGCAATAGTTCAGGCATTGCATAAATGGAAATCCTGTATGAGGAGAGGCCTGAACTCTGGAAGTTCTCACTGATCAGAAGAACCTAGTAACCTTCATGACGACGAAGAAACTAAGTGAACAAGAAGCACAATGGATGCAAAAACTGAGTTAATACAAGTTCAAAATCAAATTTCAACCCAGCAAGACAGGAGGGAAATAAGACGCCCAAACGAGAAGAGCCAGAGTGCTATCTATAACAGGGGACAAAAGACTCAAAAGGAATGTACGGATCTTACTACCAGAAGAACAATAATGGGAGAATCGAGATACCGAAGACATCAAAGTCGACAGATTGCTGGTAACATAGTATCAAGACAAGGACGAGGGAAGGTGACAGGAAAATAGTAATGTCATCAATGAAATCCAACACATCAAAAGAAACATTGGCCAGTGAGAAAAAGAAATGAAAGGGATAGTGCTCGGGGTATGTCAGGGGAGGGAGGACCTATTATGGTACCAAGGAAAGATTTGGATACCCAACAACGAAGGGATACAGACAACACTTATGGCATAACACCACCAGAGCCCCACATGCGGGACACGGCAGAATAGCGAAAACTACCGAACTCATCAACAGATAGTACTATTTGCAAAAGACAAGGGAAGTCATCAAATAATTCATCAATGAGTGTGACATCTGTCAGGGGACGAAATTGGTCTGATATGCAACTTACAGAATACCACATTCCAATGCTCTCTCCGATCGAGCATAGAAATCAATTGCTATGGACTTCGTTACAAACCTGCCAAACTCAGATATATATGACACCATACTGGTGGTCATCGATCGGGAGACCAAAATGAGCCATTTTATTCCATGCGCGAAAGATCTTGACGTACTGCAGTTGGCCAATCTCTTCATGAAGGAGAGTGTCAGGCTGGACGGACTACCACACAATATTTTCACCGCTAGAAGGAAGGTATTTACCTCAGCCCTCTTGAAAGAATCCACGAGGAAACTAGAAGTCGAACAAAGGCTCAGCACTGCCTTCCACCCGCAAAGAGATAGACAAACCGAACGGAGCAACAGCATCTTGGAACTATACCTCCTAGAATAGAACAATATGAACCAGAAAACTGGTGTTATCATCTGTTACTTGCCGACATTGCATCCAACAACGGATATTAGGAGACCATCAAAGCTACAGTATTGGGACAAACTATGGCATCAAACCCGCATACGAGATGATCAGTGATCTAATCAAAGGAAAACAAACGAAGCCACAAGCAATAACTCAACTACATGCGTCATTGAGGAATGAAATTGTGGCCGGCCAATTACGATCAAAAAGAATACTACGATCAACACAGGAAACCTGATCTGAACTCAAAATATTGAGATCTGGCATGGTTGTTGCCAAGGAAGATCAAGACCACATGACGATCGAAAAATTGGACTAGAGAAAAATCAAGGAAATATAAATCGTGGCAAAGATTGGGACAGGCGCATATAAGCTACATTTACCACCCTCAATAGCAATATACAACACCCGTAACCGGTACGGGTTACTGGTTGGTTTCGAGTATCATTTGATACTCAGTATGTTCTATTATTGAGTTTGATAGTCATGATGTTTTATGTTTGATTTCGAGTATCGTTTGATAATCAGTCTGTTTTATGTATTGTATCAAGATATCATTGGCTAGTTGATAAGTTTTATGTAACGTTTCAAGGCTACCGTTTGGGAGTCTTAATGGTTATTGTTTGCAAGGCTTCGGTTAGCCTGACAAGTGTATTTAAGACCTGCTATTTTCCGAACTTAGAGAGAGTAGACTTCAACCCATAGGGTTTTCAATATACTTGGTTGAACAGTTACTTCTTCAGTTCGCTTCGAGAAACCAGTAAGACCCAAAACATACCTAGCTATTAGGACCTACTTGGTAGTTGCAATAAAGTAAGATGTTTCTTACAACAACCTAGTCTAAGTCTCCGGTACTTAGTCTTATTATATACCGAACTTTGGTATAGAGATAGTATCGTTACCCTATCGATTCCCGCCACCACCCCGGAGGGCCTTAGATTTTTTTAAATTCTCCAAGTTACCAAAATTGAAGAACACCAGGAACCCAGCCAGAGGAAACATCCCAAGAAACATGTTCAACAGCGAGCCAGAGACTAGCAGGGACGATTTCTCAAGGCACCTGGAAAGGAACAGTTCTCAATAGCCGAACCAGCTAGGCAACTAGCCAGAGATAGCGCTCAATGAGATCTACCGGAGTCAGCAACAGAACTAGCCAAGGCAGCCACAGTCACCCCCAGCAGGTTCCCTAAGTCTCCAGAAAAAGCATTACCCAGCAAAGCCTCAGTAGCGGCACCAGCCGGCGATCCAGACGACTCAAGCAGCAGCGGCCACTCAGACAACATGTCTGACCATGGTGAAGGAGCTGGCGGATCAGGTCCTGCACCTGTACCACAGCCTTTAGCAAGGCTTGGTATCAGAATACTATCACCCAAGAAATTAACCGGTAATGGCCAAGACCTCCAACCAGAGGCATTCGATAGATGGTACAACTTAGTCCAACTCCATGTACGATTGCACAATGTATCCCAGAATGCTGCAGGATCAGGAAACTACTAGATTCTCTATACAGAGGGACGAGTCCAAGAAGTGGTCTTCCAAGCAGCAAAGCTATTCGGAGAAAACCTCACAAGAGGCCTACTTGTAACCTATCTGAGGGAACGATTCCAATCATCCAAGCATAAGAATGATAACTATCCAAAGATTCCCAGCATCAGGCAATCATGGAATGGACAAGTTTAGAAGATATCTATCATAGCTACAGATCTAATCAGGCATAGAGGACGGCTACCAGAAGAGACTATAAGTGACTATGCTTTCATACAACAATTCTTTGCCAGTATGCATCCAAGACTCCGGCAAGACGTGGAAACTCATTACACTGGAGATGAGGATATCAACACTGTTATTCCAAGGGCAAAAAGACTAGACTCTATCCATCGAAGTACAAAAGCGTATGGCAAAGAACGGTATGATAAGGAACCTAAGGAATCCACCTACAAGAAGGCAGAACACAAACCAAAGAAGAGGTTCAATCACGGTGGAAACTCTGCCAAAAAGAAGGAACAAAGAAAGAAAGGAGCCGGTTTTACTTGTGGTGGTGAGGGACATATGGCAAAGGATTGCCCAAGCAAGAAGGACAATGGAAAGGCCAAGGTGAAGCAGGAAGCTCCATCCAATCTAGCAACAGAACTCTGCGAATATGATGAGGTATACATCAAACACTGGAACTCGAGAGCTATGCGGCTAGAAAAACCACTCGCCCTACCACAATCAAGGCACTCCATATACTTGAGGGTACTATGTTCATTAATGGAAAGAAAGCAAAGGTCCTGGTTGATACAGGTACGATTGGAGCAAACCTTATTACTGCTACCTTTGTCACTACCGACGGTATACCATGCATGGAATTGAAGAAGCCAACGAAGATACTCATGGCTCTGAAGGGATCACGATCCGAGAGCAATAGAGAATAAGGTGTTAATCTAACAGTAGGAAAACTGCAGACGAAAGGAAACAAAATGCCAGTAAGAAACCTAGCGAAGTACGACGCCCTTATCATCAGCAAAAAAGTATCATGCGTCTGGTGCGCCGATGTTGCGTCAGGCTGGTAGATGTGGGTAACTTTCCGCCTGTGACGCCAGGTGCGTTCTGTGATGGGTTGCGGCACTCAGTTGGGCCAGGTGCGTCAGGAGGCACCCTTGCATCCACACTGACATCTGGATGCTAGTAGCTACTGAACCTTACCTCCAGTGCTTCCAGACTCTGCACACGACACCATCGCACCTCCTGATTCACCATTCATTCCCCTCTCATCCCGAGTACCCCATGAAGATCACCCTCTATCGTATTCTCATCGCTGGAAAGGGGGTAGCCTTGGCAAAAATAATTGGGTTAGTCTGGGCGCTAAGTGAGAAAGCCACCATCCTCTTAATTTTAATGTTGCCCTAAAGACATTCAGGCTCCACACCTAAGTTCTATTTTCAGAACTTGATCTTTCAGAGAGCGAAAATGCCAGCTCACCCCAGTGTGAAAGCGAGTGATAACTGTGACAGACTCTACTTTGTTGTGGTTTCTCGGAACTTAGGCACATATGCTAGAATAGACGCGACGCTACTCCGCACTTTCCTCTCATGACACCTAACACCCTCATCCCGGGCCTACCCAGAACACTCCACCACAACCACTTTCCAGATTATGGATCTGACACCTGCATCATCTTTGGCTCGTTGCCAGCTACACACTGATATAGGATTCATTCCTACCAGACTACTATTCATAGAGTTACAGGGCTGGCAATTCCAGGATTCGAAGGCTGATTACTCCACAACTGCTGGATGGATCTTGATTCTGTTTGGTGGAGGCTGTTGGGCTCGACGCCAGCTACACGCCGGTATAAGGTACGTCTCTGTGGCATCAAAACTCAGGAAATCGCTGTCTTCTGTAGAGGGAATGTTGGGTAGTAACCCTGGCGGAATGTTACTCGATGGCAGATTACTCCAGGACTACTTGACGGATTCCAATTCTGTTTCCGGGGGGTTATTGGGCTCAACGCCAGCTACACGCCGGTATAAGGTACGTACCTCTCGCATGAAAACTCAGGATTTCGCTGTCTTCTGTGGAGGTTGTCTCTATTGTAGCACTGCCGGGGGAGGGTGTGCCCGGAGGAAGCTGGGAAGGTGACGCCTGTATTTATATCACTTAGCTAAACTAGTAGAATTAGAAATATAATACACTATTTGAATAAAGTTTTTATCATGTATCAGTGTTGTGACCTAGGTCAGGAGCGGGTAAAGGGGGGACCCTTAACTCTTTTCCTGAAGATGTGGTGTTGCGCCCGGTGCGTTCAGGAAGATTAGGTGTTCCGCCAGGTGCGTTCAGGAAGATTAGATGTTGCGCCAGGTGCGTTCAGGAAGATAGAGTATTGCGCCAGGTGCGCCCTGAGTGAGCGGAACTAGTAGTTGCGTCCTGATTCTCGATTGACGTTATGTGCGCTAGATGCGCCAGACGCACTGGGCGCACCAGGCGCCAAGTATTATTTTTGCTGATGATAGGAATGCCATTCCTGAAACAACAAGGAGCTATAATTGAATGCTGCGGGTTAGCTATTGACTTCCCCAAGTTTGGAATAAGGATCAACTGCACTCCAACCAAGGGACATATCAGAGCAGCGGTCGTCACCACAGAGGATGTAATGGACCAACACCCCGAAGTGTTCCCAGAAGCCATATCAGAAGGACTGACATCACTTAGAAAGATAAACCACGAAATCTGTCTAATACCAGAGAAGGAACTAAGGAACTTACCAACTTACTCGATTCCCAAAAGGTGCGTTAAGGAAATGAGTGTATGAATCAATGAGAAGGTCGAATCAGGGATTATCGAACGGAAAGCAGTCCATGGAGCAGGACATATCTTCGCTCAAGAAAAGAATGATAAAATCATAATGAGACCAGTGGTCGACCTCACAGCAAGGAATCAGATAATTATCAAAGACGATGAAACGATTCCAGAATCGAGAATGATCCTGAACTCGCTAGGAAGAGCGAGATACCGAAGCAAGATTGACCTCAGTGATGCCTACTTTCAGAAGAGGGTAAACTCAAGGATGTTGATAAGAACGGTTTCAAATCACCATTTGGATGTTTTGTTAGCAAAGTGATGCTACAAGGAGAGATGAATGCACCAGGAACATTAATGCCAATAATATCTGATTTATTCACTGACTACCAGGGACAATTCATGTGGGTTTATATTGACGATAGTCTGATATATTCCAATACAGAACAGGACCATCTGAAACACATCGCAATGGTGTGCGATAAACTAAAACAAGTCTCGTTTTACACTAGCAGAAAGAAGGCGGAATTCTGTGCCGCAAGCAGAGACGTTTTTGGGACATATCATTGACATCTAGCGGTTAAAAGCATCACCTGAGAAGATCGTGAGAATCGAAGCATGGACTACGCAAAGAACTCGAAACAATGCCAGGAATTTCTCCAAGTTGTCAATTACATTAGCCAATTTATACCACACTTGGCTTCGATCACAGCACCCCTGACCTCGCTTACTAGAACCGAGGAGTTTGTGTGGACTGCAACACATGATTACGGCATGAATAATGTTAAGCGAGCTGCAGCACACAACCAGCTAATGAAACCGATCAACCAGGAACCAATATTACGACTATGACTGATAACCGACGCCTCTGCTACAGGAGTTGGTGCGCGGGTCGGACAAGGAGAAACAGGTGATAGAGCCAGACCGGCGGCACTCCACAGTAGGAAGTTCTCTAACGCCCAGATGAACTATGGGACAACCCACAAGGAAGCATTGACAATAGTTGACACCCTTACAGCTTCTATCACCTCCTGGCAGGAAACGAATTCACGATAGTCACTGATCACCAGCCCCTGATGTACATCAAAACAACAAGAACACCAACAAAGAACCAACTTAGATGGCGAGGATAGATAGGCAAGTTTAGAACAAAAATCAAATACGGGCCAGGAGAATGGAAATATTTAGCGGACGCTTTATCACGCCTTTACACAGAAGACAAAGGCTATCCCCATACTGTGCAAGACCCTACTCAACAAGATTCAGGGAACGACAGTTCTCCTCTTACCCACTTCACCGAATCCGATCCAGAAGACAGGTCTCGATTCGAAGCCCTCAAGGTTGACTACAACCATAACGACCCTGACTGCAGCAGCAAATCCAGGATCCATCGAGCTGTGCTTCAACCCAGCGATTACACAAAGGAGGGCCCTATCAACAATTGAGGTGACTATCCGAGCATCAGCAGCGGCCGGAGTGACCAGGAAATCACATATTGAGTACAACAATGGTCAGATTCTTTCTTGCTAATGTGCCTCGTCTATAAGGATGATAAGATTATGAATAAGCTCTATGCAGGCGAGTTTAAAAGCAGCCATCCACTCGATGATCCCCAGCAAGGAGCAATGCAAGACGCTATGGATCCAGAGATGGATGAGGAAACGATCCTCTCCCCTCGACCTCGACCAGACCTGTCAAAGATTAAAAGAAGACTACATGAAGTCCCAGGCTGCACCACTACAAATGTCCCCTCCGAAAGCCATCTGTCGCCGGTGCACCTGGCACCCAGACCCTCACCTACCAAGCCCCTCTATGGAGGACCGCTTGCCTCCCACAACGTTATCCCAGTTATTGAACGACCAACGTTACCCCACCACGGCACAAACCTCTACCAGGTACACAACGATATTACAGAAGAGGAAGAAAGCGAGGCTACCAGGTGGGCAAGAATCGTGGATGAGAGAGATGTGGTGCAAGCTATGAACGAGATGGAGACCATATGGAGGGAGCAGATGATCAAAGGGTACAGGAACGACCCTGTATACCAACTGGCTCAAGACTCTAGCAATACCTTCCAAGGGGAAAACATGCAACACTACCGCATCAGGAATGGCTTACTCTATGCCACCACTTGAGGAGGAGAGGATTGTCTCTACATACCAAAGGGACATGAGATCAATGGAGAAACCCTTAGGAAACTATTGATTAGCGAGATCCACACCAAGGGGCACCACAGTGCCGATAGAAACCTCCGGTATGCATCCGAACATATCTACAGGCCAGAAATGCAGAAGGATTTCAGTGATTTTGTTAGCCAATGAGAGCTATGCCAGGCCAACAAAGAATACAATACCCTACTAGCCGGTGATGCCCAAACCCTCCCTTTCCCCTTCGAAAGATTTTCTAGTTATGCTATTGATTTTATGAGTCCCTTTACGAAATTGAAGGGCCAGGATTCGGTCCTGGTAGTAGTAGATAGAGCTGTGGGATTCAGCTGGCTGATGCCAAGATCGGTTACTGGAACGGCAGTACAAACTACTGAACTACTCCGGCACCATATTTTTACGCCTCATGGAGTACCTACCTCGATTGTCAGTGATCCTGACCCAGGATTCACCTCTATGGTCTGGAAGCAGACACTTAAGACCATGGGGATCGAACACATAATGGCCGGGCCCGGCCATCATCAAATGAATGGGCCGGCTGAATGGAAGATCAGGGAGCTCGAAACTGTCCCGAGAAACATCACCAACCTCCACCAACCCAATTGGCTCCCCTCCCTCACTGAGGTTCCCGCATATTCCAACGCTGGCCACTCGGATACTATCAACATGTCCCCATAAAAAGCGGTGTATGGTCGAGAATACCCCCCCCTTAGACACCTACCGAATCTACCCTTCCGGGTTCCCGCCTCTGACGAGTACTACAAAAGACACCGGGAAATCAAGAATCCGGCGTACCAAGCTCTGAAGCTGGCAAGAGTTAGATCTACTAAGACTGCAGCTAAGAGAAGGCATGATGTTAAGCCTGTTGAGGTTGGGGGGAAGGTAATGATATTGGGTAACCAATTTGCAACGGAATCTGGCAGGACCAGGAAGTTACAACTAGGATGGAGAGGCCCCTTTATAATCATTGAATTCGATGAACCTACCTGGACCTACACAGTTAGCATGGATTCAAGGATATATCTACGGCAGAGAGGAGTATTCCACTGTTCAGTTGTCAAACCCTACCACCCTAACGATAATGAGCGATTGCCTGGAAGGACCGACACCAAACCGGCCCCTATCCTAATTGATAACAAGAAGGAATGAGAGGTTGAGACCATTCTTGACCATAGGACAACATGTGGCAGAGGACAATTCTTGGTGAAATGGAGAGGGTACCCCACTAGCGAGAATAGTTGGGAGCCAGTGGAAGGACTTGAGAACAGGAAGGACCTGGTTCAGACATGGTTGACTAACAACATGCCAGGGGAGAAATTTCCTACTGTTTTTTCCGGTGATATTACTGTTTGTTTTACTCTAACTAAAGATGGTTATGAGCAGCACCCTGAGGAGCCGACGGCGGATTTGGGTTTGTGGGCACCCCATTTGGACACCGACTATGATAGTGAGGAGATTTAGGTTTCTTTGTTCTATATTGGAAATGATGTTTGCATTTTGTTTTCGGGGTATAACCGGTACGGGTTCCTAGTTGGTTTCGAGTATCGTTTGATACTCACTATGTCCTATGATTGAGTTTGATAGGCATCATGTTTTATGTTTGATTTCGAGTATCGTTTCATAGTCAGTATATTTTATTTATTGTATCAAGATATCCTTTGATACTTGATAAGTTTTATGTAACGTTTCAAGGCTACCGTTTGGGAGTCTTTATGGTTATTGTTTACAAGGCTCCGGCTTCGCCCGAAAAGGCTATTTAAGACCTGCAATTATCTGAACTTAGAGAGAGCAGACTTCGACCGACTGAGGTTTCAATATACTGCGTTCCACAGTTACTTCTTCAGTTTGCTTCGAGAAACCAGTAAGACCCAAACAGACTTTGCTATTAGGAACCACTTGATACTTGCGACATAGTAAGAAGTTTGTTACAACAACCTAGTATAAGCCTCCGGTACTTAGGCTAATTATATACCGAACTTTGGTATCGATATAGCATCGTTAATATATCGTTTCCTGCCACCACCAAGGAGGCGGCTACAAGACCTTCCACATCTCGATCCTCGAGCATTATAAACAGAATCGATTCCTCTCTGACGTCAAGGGACCCAGGTGACCCATTCCGATAGAAGGGGACGAGTAATACAACCTCACAGAGATAATTGACTTGTAAGTCTACTACAACCAGTTGCAATACCGCTCTAAGTGGACAGACTATTCAACAGATCACGAGAAAGTCTGGTACCCTTCAGAAAACTTTCACAATACATAACAATTAGTCCAACCATTCCATTGGAGCTACCATGGAAAGCCTTGAATAGATACACGTTACAATTGACAGATCATCCTCTGTATCTCTATCCTTCGTCAAACACAAACAACACTCGTACAACCCGGGGGACAACACACGGTACGTCGCTGGCCACGCTACTCCCACTAGTCCAGAATACTCTGGCAAACCAGAACAAGAGGGGCCACAGGCCCTAACGTCTTGGATGGACTGTGACAATAATGGAGGTTATATACATCGTAGCGACAACCCAGGGTCAGGCTAGAACCAGTGAATAAGCTGGCAATCGTGCTAACGGCGTTTCCCCCACGACCACGAGTGGAGGCAAGAACTTGGGGCAAACTCACGATCGGACTAGAAGCCCCAACAAACTCAACAGTGGAAGGGTAGGAGGGCCCATAAGGACATCCCAGGATGGAAGTACTTTTTCAATCACTAGTGCAAGGAACACTGATGGGAAGGGGTTGACGCAGGATATAACCAAATGCCGGTGTGAAAGAAAAGAACACCCTCGAAGGTTGAAGAAAAAGAACACCCTCGAAGGTTGAAGAAAGAGAAGGAAAGAAGAGAAAAACCGTGGGCACACCGTGGGGGGGGGAGGGGAGAGAAAAAACCTTGCTTGACATGGAAGCCCTGGAAAGACATAGCTCAGAGTTCCAAAGCCAACTCAATCGCGTCTTCCAAATAATCGTGGCAAAAGACAACAACTTCGCAAGACTTAACAAAGTCAAGGAAATACTCCAACTAACATTGAGCTGAGTTAGACGGAAAATACAAGAAGTGGGGGCAACCTGGTAGGGAGAAGGGGTTTAGCATCCTGGGACCGATGCAAGTGGGAGAATGGAGCTAATATCACAAACAGTGACAGAGCAAGGCAGATTTCCTCATGGGTTTCGCGTATGTGACCCCGTTAGGGCACATGCCTTTTGTCATGGGTTTTGATTGGTTGCGAGATACGGTGGAGCTGACTTGTACGACTCAGCCAAGGGATTTCTCACTATCACTCACTACAAGTCATGAGTCACTGGGGGTTAGGGTTGAGGCAAGAACCCATATATCAGGGCACCCTCCGGGCGTGGGATTTGGGTCCTCACCCTCGTTCAACAAAACAGCCTGGGTAGCTGAGATGGGTTTCTTTCCTTGTTTTCCTCTTTGACGGAGGGCCCCCCAGCCGATATCATTCTTTTACAGGATCCCCCATCATCTCAGAGCTTTCTTCCTAGTTTTTCCGGTTTTAAATCGTTTGCCCCTCCCATTGCAAGACCCAGAGTGGCCTGCTCTGTGTCCCAGAAGTTTCTGCTAGAATTTGGAGTTCTACCATTCTTTCCCCGCAGAAACCGAGGCCTTCATTCCTCTATATGTTTTTTACTCTGCACGGCTGTTACAGCTCAAAGTTTCCTCGCTTCAGAATTGGCAACTCATATGACAGACCACTCCCCCTGGCCCCGGACTCCTTTTCCCTCTAGTCATCCCTCCCGGACCTCGAATTCCCATACCTAGTAGGAGGTGACTTTAACATCCCCAACTCAGCAGCCGCCCCCTCCAGACTCCTCTCCTCACAGGAGGAAAAGGAATCCGCCCCCTACTTTGACTAAGCCACATATTGGGGCTTCACCCGACTCAACACCACTGGCATTTCCCCCCGGTTTCGCCTCAAAGGGACCCACAGTCCAAGTGCCATCGACATGAGGTTAGCCAACCCAGACATTTTTCCTGCCTTTTTCCTCCTGGGATACGTCGTCCCTCCCCTCGACTGTATCAGACCACACCCCTATTTTGCTTTCCTTACGCTCCCCCTCCTCTCATAGTAGCAAACCTAGACCACGCTGGGAGGGTGCCGATGGGCCAAGCCTTACTGATAGACTCACAAACTGACTAGTCCCTCCCCCTCCCTCCCCTCCTTCCCCTAACTAACTTGACCAATGGTTCTCCTAAGCCCTCTCCGCACTCACAGCGGGAATAGGAGCTACCGCACCTCGCTCGCGCCCCGCCCCAAAGTCCAAAGTCTGGTGGACGCCCCTCCTGCCCGCTTTGCGGAAGGAATTGACCAAAACCACCCGCAGGGCCAAAAAGCTCCAAACCCCAATCGCCTACACCATAGCAAGACAGTCCAAGCTTGGCTACCTCAAAGCAATTAAGAGGGCGAAAGCCTCCTACTGGGCTCATTTTGTAGCAAAAACCTCTCTGAACAATATCTGGACGGCCAAGCAACTGGTTCCTCAGTGGAAGACCCCCAGATTTCCCGCCGTCAGTGACGCCTCAGGCCTGGTCGCAATCCACAAAGCGCTACTGGACCACCTCTTTCCCCCCAAGGACCCTCTGCCCAGCAGGGGCCGCCTAAGGAAATACCCCTCAGCTGCCCCCCTCACCAGAGAGGAGAAAAGAGTTGCTCACTCCCAGTCATCCCCCTCCTCAGCCTCTGGCCCCGACAGGATTCCCTATCCGGTATGGAAAAACGTTAACTTCATCAATCCCACGATTATCCACAAAGTCCTCTCCGCATTAGCGGCTTTCGGCTACCATCCGACCTCAGGAAAAGCCCCAAACGGCGTGGTTCTCGACAAGCCTCGTAAAGCCGCTTGAACTCCCCCACCTCGTTCCACATGATCGTCCTCCTCAAAAGGATTTCAAAGATCCTCGAGCAGGTAATAACGGTTAGGCTGTCTGCCATCGCCAGATCCACGGGTGTGCTCCGCCACAATCATTGTGGCTCCCTGCCGGGACTAAGCTCCTCCGACGCCTGCCTCGCTCTAACACATGAGATCATAACCCTCCTAAGATGTAGATTGAAGGTCCTGATCCTTTACCTGGACATCAAAGCTGGCTTCGATAACCTCAACGCCTCCACACACAGAGCCAGACTCGTGGCCTCCAACGTGCCCTCCTACTTGGTCTACTGGGGATCCTCCTTCCTGTCCAACAGGACCTGCACCCTGGTCTTCCAGGGCTATCCCAACCTCCTCTCTCACGTTTCTGTCGGCACCCCCCCAGCGGGCACCGAGCTCCCCTCTCCACTTTCTCCTATATGTCTCCCCCCTACACCTGTTGATTCCTAAGGGACTTAAGGTCTCCTATGTTGACAACTTCTCGATCACCGTGGCCTGCTCTTCTCATAGAGGCAACATATGGAGGCTGCAGAGGCTCTTCACCACCATCGCCGCTAAGGGCCGGGACCTAGGTGTGTCCTTCTCAGTCCCCAAAACTGAACTCATCGACTGGCTGACCCCAAGCCAGCGGACCCCATCCTCAATGGCCCCCTATCGAACTGCAAGGTTACCTCTTCCACCCCTCCAAACTCTTCAGATAACTAGGATACGGGTTTACCCCTACCCCTACCACCACCCACCACTTCAGGCATAGACTAACTCTAGCCCAAGCTATCTTTTGATTGGTCAAAGGCCTGTCCTTCCCCGGGGCGGGCGTCAGACCCTTCCTCCACCACTGCATCGCCAATGGCCTCCTCCTCCCCATACTCACATATGGGGCCAAGCTCCTCAGCCGAACCCCTCCGCACTCAGAGGCATGAACAGCCTCTGCAACATGGTTCAGAGATGGACAGCGAACAACTTCTTCTCCACCCCAACCTCCATTCTGTCCCGCGAGGCCTGGCTTCCCCCAATTACCTCGTACTGCAGATATAGAAGACGCCTAGCCGCCCTCAGTATTGCCTGCGCCCCCCAGAACGCCAACCCAGCCTCGGCCAGACATCCACAGTCCTTCCCCTCCCTCTGCTCCTACAGGGCACAAGATTCGTCCTGACACCTCACGAGGGGCCTCTCCTCCGTCTACCTTGCCCTTGAATAGCGTAGAAAAACTACCTCTCCGCTACTAAGAAAACACCTCCCGGTTGACGCCTTGGCACACCTCACCCTGCCCCTGCAGGAAGGCCTTACACTCCTCCCTCTCGTCCTACACGCTCCCCCCCGACCTGGAACGAATATCCCCCCCCCCCGAATTCATGACAAAAGCTTACCAG
>Ga0307507_10004692_pt1 | contig 23692 bp, 7 predicted proteins | sample 7_EM_MG_FD_207223 | JGI IMG/M metagenome (GOLD analysis project Ga0307507, IMG submission 207223) | Populus trichocarpa ectomycorrhiza microbial communities from riparian zone in the Pacific Northwest, United States - 7_EM | ecosystem: Host-associated > Plants > Roots > Unclassified | place...
CCTATACACCCTTTTATATACCTATATATATAGCCTAGCATATATATAGGTATAATATAGGCCTATTTAGCTATAAAATTAAAATTTTTTAGTATATATATATACGTGTTTCAATATTCAATATATTAAATATTGACACTTTTTGTATTGATATTGAATATTGAATGTTCAATATTCAATATTCAATAACTCTAATCAATATTGAATATAGATTAAAGCACTGGTAATAAGATTTGGTGGTGAGTTAAAGCTTTTAGTAGAAGTTAAGGATATTTAAATCTTCAACTAAGATTATACGCCAAGCAATAGGAAACCTATGGGAATCTCTCACTTAGCTATAGTAAATAGAGCATTTTCCCTAATATCTCTATTACGCCCCGTATACCAGTTCTCCCATGCCACCTATGCAAAATATAACGTATATTATATTTTACGCGTCAGCTAGGCGGTAGAGCTTCTTCCTCTACTTCTTCCTCTACTTCTTTATTAAATCCAAAATCTACGCGTTACTTAACTCCTTCAGCACCGCGTAGGGTTCGTGGATTAACTGCTTCCTCCCTTCTTCCAATTAATAATAATACCAAATCGGGCGATTAAGATAATTCTGTATCGCAAGAGCCTCCTCCAGCTAATTAAAACTACGGCTATATCTTTCCTATTAATTGGGACAATCTCTACCTAACAATATACGGCAAGCTTACTGGTAAATACAGATACTAAGTTACTAATAAGCGGTTGCTATTAAGTAAAGCTCCTATATCACCAATATAGAAACATAGGGCAGACCTTTTTTGGGACAGTCCTTTAGGCAAAAAGAGGCTCTAGTTGTGTAAGCTTTGCCATCTAGCTTAAAGACCAGGTGCTTTACTTATAATTAATAGCAATAATTATGTTAACGGCCATTTAAAATCAAAGCATAACCTTATTATTAACCCTAAAAGTCATAGTAGTAGAATACAACTACTAGCTGTAGAAGCTTCTACTTCCGCTAGCAGTTATAAACGCCAGCCATTCTGGGCAGCTGGCTATGTTTAAGCCTATGTTAATTAGACAATTCTACAAGATATTACCTTTTGTTAAGCTATAAGTCCTTTTACGCGCGCTCTACTAACATTTAACCGTCCTCAGATCCAAGACTATCTTATAAAGGCGCCTACATTATTAAGCGATTGGATTAAAACCGCATTTAAACAGCGGCGCGTTAATATTAAAGACCTCCTCCTTACCGCACTTAGTAAAATTAATCTTACCTATAATATCTGGATATCTACAAACGGAATATCACTACTTAGTATAGTGGCTCATTTCATTAATAAAGGTGGAAAGCTTTAATTAGTACTTTTGGGCCTTCTATAACTACAAGGATCACACTCTGCTGAGAATATAGTAACGGCCCTAGTGTTAATAATTTAAAAGTATTAATTTAATTATAAGCTTGGCTCCTTAATAACCAATAACGCTAGTAATAATAATAAGCTCTATAACTATCTCTCATAAAGCCTCTTAGTGGCCAAAAAGGAGCGGCTTTAGTGCGTTGGCTATATTATTAACCTTATTATTAAGGCTTTAATATATGGCAAAGGCGTAAGCAAGCTTAAACACTTAATAATTAGCGTGAGTAACCATATCAAATTTAATTTTATGCGGCAGAGAGGCTTTATAGGCAAGCTTCACAATATCGTTAAATATATTATGCGATTAATAGGACGCCGTAAGGACTTCGCTAAGAACCAGACTAAGGCCTATATTAAGGATAATCTTTTTAATTAAGCAGAGCTTCTGCTTATTAAGGATAGTAGCGTTCGGTGGAATTTAACCTACTTTATACTCCACTGTGCATTACTTCTTCGTAAAGTAATTAACAAATATCTACTAGCTTAGAGGAAGCCCGCCAATAATAGCTATAATCTATCCTAGAACGCGCTTACTAATAAAGATTGGCAGCAGACAGAGCAGCTTATTAAGATCCTAAAGCCTTTTATATTAGCTACTAAGCGTATAAAGGGCAACGCTAACAGTCCTAGTATTAAAGGCTTATATAGCGCTCTATAGGAGTCGATCACTAATATAGAGCTCCTCTATTAAATTCTCCAGCAAACTTAGCTAAGCCTTAAGAACAAATGCGATTCCTTTCTTAAATTAGGTGTTAACATAGCTATTAAAAAGATTAACAAATATTTTAATAAAATAAAGGCCGAGAGCCCTTACTATTTTATCACAGTAATCCTTTATCCATCTCTTAAACGCGCCTACTTTCGCGATAAGTGGAAACGGTAGCCCCAGTAGTGGAAGCACGCCAAGCGGTGCATGGAGACTCTATTTAATAACTATATCAATAAGTAAGTAGATAAGAAAGATAAGGAACTAGTTAAGCCATAATATAAGAAGGTTCCTTATAAATCTAACAACGATTTAACTAATAAATATACACAGTCCTTAGTTATAGATAAGAGCCTTACTTCCTTAAAGCGCAATTAAAAGCGTATCAAGCTCGCCAGTAAGCTTAACCACTACTATAATGTAGGCCTTAAGTTCATTAAGATCCGTTCCAAAGACGGTAATAAGCAGAACAACGTTATTCCTAATCCTCTTAACTGGTGGCTTAAAATCGGTCAAATCCTTTATCTAACGCTTGCTAAGATTACTCTTAATATATTCTCTATACCGGAGATAAGCTCTGCATGTAAATAAGCCTTTAGTTAAGCTAAAAAGATTATTACTAATAAGCGTAATAGACTCTTAGCCGACACAATTAAAGCAGATTAATGTCAGAAGTGGTAGTTAATTAAAGGCCTTTTATTAAGCAGTTTAATCGACTATATTAACTTAAATGGAGCTTTAACTACACCCTGGTTAACGAGCTTAAATATTAATCTTACTAGCTATAAGCTAACTACAGATGCAGAAAAGCTAGCTTGATAAGGTAGACTTAGAGCTTTATATTTAATCAAATCTAATATAGAAATAGAGCCTCCGGAGTCCTCACCACCAACCGTTCTACTTACCTTTTAAGCCTCTGCGGGTGCGGGACGAATTTGGCTATATTTAGATACTGTATTAGGTAAATTAGGGCTGAATTTTAATCGGGCAATGTTAATATTTGTATATAAAGAGGTGCTGCCAAAAATCTAAAATAAAATACTATAGAGTCTATACAAATTTCCTAATTGGGACAGCTAGCTGACAGCTTGACAGTCAGCGTACGTTATCCAATAGTTAGCGGACAGCGAGCGATCCAATTGACGCAGTCAGTTAGCTATTTTTCTTAAACTCGCAGCTAAGCTGACTGTTGGACACACTGTCCATTACACAGCAAGCGGTAGCTATAAAGAAGGCAATAGAGGAGATTGCAAGGATTAGGGCAAAGAAGTAAGTTAACAATGCACTAAACCAACAAAATAGTCCATCTGTCACCACAATCCACAACCTCCTCCTCAACTCAGATGTACTCGTATAACGCGAAGGCAATACTAGATAAAGCGGCAGATAGACTGGCCTATTTAAACTACTCGGAATTAACGGAGAGATATACAAGATATAGCTCCTTAGTGGACCTACCGACTTCAGGACTATAGTAGTGAAACTATACCTATAACCCAAACCAGAAGAACCGACTAAGAAACCAACTAAAGAACCAACCGAGGAACCAAATAAGGAACTAACTAAGGAACTAACTAAGGAACCGGTAGCTACTATACCCCCCCAAAGATCGAAACAGACATAATGACTACCGACAAAGTCATAGCAAAACATCACAGATATATTAATATTTATTAATAACAGCCTAATAAAACCAAATACTATAACCTCTAAGTATACCTTACCGCCATTTATAGAGTCTTGACGCAAGGAGATAAACGGTTTACTTAAGAAAGGCGTCTTTAAGTTCACTAATATAGCAGACGTCCTAAAAGGAGTTAGAATCTTTAACTCCCAATTCGTTAATAAGATTAAGAACGCTGGAACAAATAAGGCCTTTAAAAAGTCTAGACTGGTTATATAAGCCTATAATAACTATAGCAAAGATCTAGTCTTAATGTAACGGAACCTTATAGCAGGAACTACGGTGGGTCCTATTATTAGGCTAGGTATATAGGTAAGAACAAATTAACAACATAATAATAACTGGTAGAGTGGTTGCCCAACAGATTAACTCCAATTGTATTCTAAGATTTACTACAAGGAGAGAACTATTTACGGTAGGGACTGAGGTCCTTTAAATATACAACCATACTCCTAAGAAATCCTCTCTTGTATATAAGGTACGCGTTATACGTGTTATACGCAGGCGTACACTGCGTATACTTTATATACTGCGTATAATATTATATAACTCGCTTACTATTCCTTATTATATGGCTCCACCAGATCTATCCTAGACTGTGCCTATATTAACTAACTAGCTTCCTGCAACTCTTCCCCAAGTAGTTATAACATTATACTTAAAGCGTCCGTAATACTATCTCCTTTCTCTTTATCTTTGTCCTTAAAGATTCCTAATATCTCTAAGTCGTCTACTAGAGGTATAATGTTCGTTTAATTAGTCTAGTTAATATCCCTGCTTATTATACCTAAAGCTTCTTCTTCTTTATAAGCGTAACGTTATGCTCGCACTGTGGCTGCCATACTGTTACTTAGTAAGATAATATTGTTTCTATATTCTCGTTGTGCAAAAGTAAAGTTAGTGTGTATTGTAATAGCGAGTCCCTTATCTTAACAACCCTTGTTTTACTTAGAGTGCACTAAAGCAAATATTTAATTATCCTATAACGTTCGCTCTGTTTCTAATGCTAAGTATACACGTCCTATAACTCTTAACAGTCTTTAAGTTCCCTAAGTAACTTATTATAGGGTCTTATATTTAATCTACTACTATAAAGCTTAAGTCTAAGTTAGCCGCCATACGCACCAAACTCTACCGTTCTACTAAAGAGACCGCTTAGGCCCTTAAGGCTTAACATTGCTCCTTTAAGTCTTAGCAGGTTGCGTTTACTTAGTTAACCTATCTTAAGAAGGTTTATAAGAAGGTTTATTTTAAGGAGTGGAAACTAGTTTAAACAGGGTCTTAATAAGTTAGGTAATAAAAGGACTAGCCCTCCTCCTGTAAGGGAAACAACTCTAAGTAGCTTAGCAATTGCTCCTCTTAAGTCCCCCTTAGGTGACTTATTTTTTAGTAATTCTTCTTTATTAATATTGCCTGACCTACTTTTTTCTAATACTTCTATACCTTTCCTATAGCGTTCTCTAGGTTGCTTAATAGTTCCTAGGTAGTCTTACTATAGCCTATCCACTTTACTTTATACTATGTTTTGTTATCTACGTCCTTATAACTAATAATCTTTAAAACTTGCTATTTGTCTTCTTCTTATCCTCTATATATGTCTACTTTGTAAGCTAGTAGCTTAATATCCCCACATGCTGGTTCTAGTATCGCAATATATTATATAGGGTAGATCTTTATTTTAGCTAGTAGGTTTAACTTATATATAACTAATAAAATTCTTTATATAATTTTAAAAGGTCCTAGTCTAATATAGTCTAACTTCTTACTTAGTTATTAACTCTTAAAGTTTTTATATAGTAGCCATACTTTATCTCCCTCCTTAAGATCTGGTCCCTTAGATCTCTTAGTATTATAGTATCTTTTTATCCTTTGCTGTACTAGCTTGGCTGTTTCTATAAGGTCTGCATAAAGGTTCATTAATGTCTCCATTCTTTGTTTAGCTATACTACTTGTCTTTTTTGCTTAATATGGCAATAACAATGTTTTTAGTTTATACCCGTAATTCGCCTTAAATAGTAATGTCCCTATTTCTTCTTATAGTGTTGCATTATATGCAAACTATATAACTGGTAATAATAATACCTAACTGTTTTATGCGTAATTAATATAATGCCTTAGATACTGTTCTAGTGTCTAGTTTAGTCTTTCCGTTTATCTGTCCGTCTGTAGATAATACGCTGTAGAGATTGCTACGCGAACTCCTTATTCTGCTAAAAACACTTCCTAAAATACTACTATAAATCTTGGATCTCTATCCAATATAATCTTGTCTAGTGCTCTATGTCTTATAAATACTTCCTTTATATAGATTCTAGCGACATCTTCTGCTAATATCTCTTTAGTGCATGCTATAAAGTATCCCCACTTTGTTAGCTTGTCCACTATTACTAAGATTACGTTATAATCTTATTCTATAATAGGATCTTTTAACTTTGGTAACTTAATAATAAAGTCCTATAATATAACCTCCCATAGTCTTCCTAGTATTTTGATAGGCTATAGCCCTCTATACGGCTTGTGCCTTATTAGTTTGTTTCTTTAGTAATCTGGATATTCTTTTACTACTTATCTTACTAGTCCCTAGATTCCTTAAATGATATACTCCTCTTAAAGTCTTAATACTAAGCCTATAGCTCCGTTGTGTCCTTATATTATTCCCTTATAGAATTCCTTAATAAACTCCTCTGCAATAGACTTAGGTATATATATTGCTTCTTTATTCTTATATTGCTCTAAGTCTAAATCCTCTACCTATGCTTTTTAGATCTTCTATATCTAATTACTCTCTAGTAACTTGTAGATCTAACTTTCTTTAGTTGCTGTAATCTTTGGATAATTATACCTAATTAATCCGTTTTTATCTTTTTGCAATAAAGCTCTGGATGGCTTTTTGTTACTTTATAGTTTAGCCTTTCTACTTAGAGCATCTGCTCGTGTGTTATCTATACCCTTAGTATACTGAATTTTGAAATAGTATTTTGTAAGCATTTCCGCCCATCTAACCTGTCTTTGGTTGAGTTCCTTTGTTATTAGGAATCCTGTAAGGTTCTTATAGTCTGTCTTAACTATAAATGGTTTCTTTATACCTTATAAGAATACTCTCTATTTTTTAAGTGCTATAACTATACCTAATAACTCTTTGTTATAGATGTTATAGTTTAACTCTAGTGGTGTTATTTTCTAACTATAGTACGCTACTAGATGCCATGCGTCCTAGTACTTCTATAGCAAGTATGCTTTTAGTGCAAAGTCTAATGCATCTGTCTTAACAACCGTGTCTAACTTTGGTTAATAGATCTTAAGGATCGGTTCTTAGGTAAACAACTCTTTAAGTTCTTAAAATAGTTTCTTTTACTTACTACCCCAAACCTATAGTTCCTCTTTCTTTATTAGCCTTATAAACGGCTTAATACTTTTTAACTACTATGCTATAAACCTCCTATAGTAGTTACAAAACCCTAGAAACAACCTTAATTGCGTAATATTTTTTAGTTCTTGCCAACTTACTATAGCTTTAACTTTCTTTAGGTCCATACTAATTTTCCCTAGCTTAATAATAAATTCTATAAAATCGGTTTTCTTTATAAAGAACTTGTATTTTTTAACTACTACTAGCATCTGTTCTTCCTGTAGTCTCTTTAAGACCTATTTAATATATTCTCTATATTCTCCCTTGTTTTCTAAGTAAATAATAATATCGTTAAGGTATGCTATAATAAACTCATCTAGGTGTTCTCCTAATATACTATTAATTTGCTTTTAGAACGTTACTAGTACGTTTATAAGCCCAAATTGGATAACTAATGGTTTATATAGTCCTTCCTTTAACCTAAAGGCTGCCTTCTATTTGTCGCCTTTCTTAATTCTAATTTAATGGTACGCCTATCTTAGATCTATCTTTATAAAGATCTTTGTGTTACCTATCCTATCTTGGATTTCGCTAATTAAGGGTAAAGAATACCTATCCTTTCTGGTAATACTGTTTAACTATTTATAGTCTATACACATCCTAAGTTTTCCGTTTTTCTTTAGGATAAACAGTACTGGATATTCTGCTAATAACTATAACGGTCTAATATATCCTTTGCGTAAGTTCTCCTGGACAAACTCTTTAAGCGCTACTAACTCTGTTTTAGTAAGCTTATAGATTGGAAAAAACTTTAGACTTATTCCCTCTTCTAATTCTATCTTGTGGTCCTATACTGCATACTCTAATAGCTTTTCACTTTCTAGTAACCATAACTTTTTACTATACTTGTGGTATCTTTTTGGTATATAACTTAAGCCTTGCTTAGTCTCTTTATATATTGCTCCGACTTAGTACTATACTAACTTGGTTTGCTGTCGCGTTTTATATTGTTAAGTATTCTTAATATTAACCTAACCTGTAACCTAATTGATCTTTAGATTATACTTCTGTAACCAAGGCATTCCTAGTATTGCCTTATCCTGTCCCAATGGTAGGATATTAAAAGACATTCTTACTAGTCTTCCTTTAATAGTTAACTAAATAGGTCCTATTTTAAGATTAATAATGCCTCCTCTATAGGCTATCTAATCTCCTAAAATTATTATAAGTAGATATAGGTGTTCCTTCTGTCTGTGTAGTAACCCTATCCTTTCTACTACCTTTAGTAATATGTGGTTTCTTATTACTCTACTATCTACTAATGCTTTAAACTGTTAATCTTGCTATTTAACTTATAAGTTTAGGTATTAACCTTGTAATTCTTTAAGGGTCTAAGGCTCTAATACTAGTTCCCTCTAGTTTTATACGCCTCCTCTTTTTTTAACTGTTGGCTACTAGATCCTGTTTATACTTAGTCCACTTTTAGCTAATACTTAGTTTATTTCTTTTCCTCTATATACTATAGATAAGTGTTTTCTGGGTACTCCCACTACTATTATTTATCTAGGCATTCTTCTATAAGGAATCTTCCTAGTTAAAGTATTAAGTCCCCTTAACCTTATACTTCTACTAGGTGCCATCTATATATATACTTAGCATTCCTAAACCGCTTTTCCTCTGGTGCCTAATATATCCTTACTAGGTACTTCCGGTTCTTGTCTTTTAGTGCTCTATATATATTGCACGTGTTATCCATACAAGCTATCTATAATAATATATAATACGCTGTATGTTTTGGGTTAACTTTTAGTTTATCTTTATTCTTAAGTTTAAACCTATACCTTGTTAACCTGACCACTAATATCTCTACTATAGGTACTAAGATTTGTTGCTTACTTCTCTAGTCCCTAGATCCCTCTTCTAGGTTCCTTAACATTATAATTAATGCTCCTTTAATATAACTTATTCATTTTTCCGTAATAGGTTGGTCTTGGATAACTTTTTTATCTAGCCATATATAGAAATCTACTTATTTATTATTATATTGTTGCTTATACCACTTTCCATATAACTAGTTTAGTGTGTATGGTCTATCTATTAGAAAGTACCTTATTATTGCTATATTATAATATCCTTTAGTATGTCTTTCTTTAAACCTAGTTAGGATATTTAGATTCTCTTCTTATTCCAGTTTATCTAACTACTTTACCCTAGGTGTCCCTGCACTTGGCCTATTAGTAACTCTTTATATAGGTGCTCTGTTCCTTATATAACCTAGCATAGCTAACCTTTTATCTAGCTTTTGCTCTTATTATGTAATAATTCTTATCCTAAACTTATCCATAGTTTCTTGTTTTCTACGTCTTGCAGCTAGATCTTTGTAGTCGTCTTACTTTTTAATCCTAGTATTAACTATTTAATCTTTAGGCTAAACACTACGTTTACCTAGGATTACTAACGTTCTTATTTATTCTCTAAACTTGTAGTTCTTAAACTTACGTCCTATACTTATTCGTTTATTTGTAAACTAAGTTGCTACTCTTTCCCATCGGTTTTCATCCATTATAGGTTCTTAGGTGTGTCTTATCTTGTCTTAAAAATCTTAAGCTTCTTATATCTCTTCTTAAGAATCTTAAGCCTGTGGCCTTTTGCCTTTATTAAGTGATAAGCTAGCGCTAGTAGTTATTTACTTGCTTAGTTTCTTCTAAACATTACTCCTATTATCTTATAAAGTGATGGAAATTGTATCTAACGGTATTATAATACCCATTACTAAACCTTGTTCTATAATGGTCTTAGTCTCTGCTTCTATTTTAACCTTTCTAAGGTTTATATACTCCTAGTAAGCTGCCTTTGTTACCTTATTATCGGTAAATGCTTTGCCTATATTAAATTTATTATCCTTAATATCCGATCTATAAGCTGGTTTATTAGTTCCTCTAAACTTAGATAACAATGGCTCCTATAGCTAATAGCTTACGCTGTACTTAGCGTCCTTATAAATTCAGCATGCGTTGTTATAACAAAACGCGAAACTGTTAATTAAACATTCTTTTATTTCTTGTAGTGCACTATTATCCCTCTATATATATGTGTCCCCTGCTAGTCTAGTTCCCTTTACCGCGTAGTTACTCTAACCACCTCTATAGTCTCTAGCGAAATAACCTTATTTTCCACAATTTATGTAAGCCCCATCTTTAAACCATCTTTTTTGCTATAGAGTCCGCCTAAACGTCTTCTGCTACTAAGATCCCTAGTTTAGCCTCTGCTCCTAGGTCCTGTAATTACTTAATCCTTAACCTTTAGGTTTCCATAGTTTCTTTCCCTATCTTTAGGTTTTTTTGGTACCACTTAAGTCTATTAGCTCTGCGCTATTCTATGGTTTTTAACTCTATGTCTATTGTTGCGTACTCTGCGCCTTATATAACTATAGAACTCTATCTTGCCCTTTCTTAGCTTATTCCCTTTAATAGATCCTATTATTAATCTTTATTAACTGGTCTATTAACTCCCTTAGAGTATTCGTATCTTCTATTAGGATAATTACATCCTAGACTTTAGCCTTAAGTCCTTGTTTATACTATGCTATAAGCGCCCTATTATTCCACTTAACCTATATAGCTAGTGTTTAAAACTATATTGTATACTTAATTATTAAAGTGCGTTATACTAAGTTCTAAAGCTTTTGTTCCACTATAGTTATAGCCTCTAGGTCTCTAAACATCTGTATTAGTTATTCTGCAAACCCATTCTAACTAGTAAATATATACCGTACATCCTGGTTAGTAGTTGTTATGCCATTAGCCTATATTTCCGTAAGGTATAGTTTAAACTACTTAAGTGCCCTTCCTATTAAAAACAATCCTGTATAGGCTACTTAATCTAACAATATTGCTAACTTCGCTCCTTTCTGCATTACCTTAAAGTGCATCTGCGTAAGAAATCCCTTAAGCTTTAACTTTTCCCCTAAGAACCGTTCAATTAAAGGTAGTTTAATTTTTGCTGCTTTAATTTTATTAATGCGTTCTTTAAGTATCCTATTATTGTTTTGTAAGTGATTAACCATTTCCTATAACTAACCTCGCGTAACCACTTAAGAATCCGTGTCTGCCATACTGGTGTCTCCTGCCCCTAAGGCTATAGCTGCCATCGACGTTGTTATAACTAGTGCTTTAGGTGGCATGTTATTCAATCTTGTTTAATACCGTAACCTTAGTAGTGAATATATAACGGAACCTTGTAGCAGGAACTACGGTAGGTCCTATTATTAGGCTAGGTATATAGGTAAAAACAAATTAACAACGTAATAATAACTAGTGGAGTAGTTGCCTAACAGATTAACTCTAATTATATTCTAAGATTTACTATAAAGAGAGAACTATCTATAGTAGGGACTAAGGTCCTTTAAATACACAACCATACTCCTAAGAAACCCTCTCTTGTACGTAAGGTACGCGTTATACGTATTATACGCGGGCGTACACTATGTATACTTCGTACACTGCGTATAACATTATGTGACTCGCTTACCATTCCTCGTCATATGGCTCCACCGGATCCATCCTGGACTGTGCCTATATTAACCAACTAGCTTCCTGCGACTCTTCCCCAAGTAGTCGTAACATTGTACTTAAAGCGTCCGTAACACTTAATACAATTACTAACTATTTAATATGTTAGCCAGAGAATTATCTTAGCACTTACAGCAACCCTATAAGGAAATGAAAGAAGACCAGCTTCTCTATACCTACGCGACATCTTATAAGCTTACGTATAGTCCAGTACCCACCTAAATAGAGACTTCTTTGTACGCCTACCACTAGAACTCGGACTAAAAGATAGATTAATTCTAAGAGTTATTAAACCACTCTATAGTGTCCCGGAAGCTGGCAACTATTAGTTTAATATATACTACCGTTACCACCTTAATAAACTACGGATAAACCAGTTAACATATAACCCCTGCTTGTTATACACAAATAGCAACGGCTTTGGAATCATAGGATTGCAAACCAATAACACACTATTCCTTACTAATGAAACCTTTACAGAGGCCGAAGAAGTTAGACTTTAGGAGGCAAAGTTCCTAGTAAAAGAGAGAGAGAAGCTTACGCCAAATACCCTAATTAAGTTTAATAGAGGCTATATTAAGCAAGAAAAAGATTTAATAGCCCTTACCTAGAAACGTTAATGCCAGAACCTAAAGTTAGTCACTATAAAGACTATAGACCTAACTAGCTCCAGAGGGGAAGTCCGCAAGGCAGTTATACTAAAAGACTAGTATATTGCTTAGAGAGCAAGAGGAGCCTATATCGCCACAGTCTATTAACCAAAAGCTGCCTTCGACCTCTCCTTTATAGCACAAGTCGTTAACCTAAAGAAAGAATATGCAAAGCAGCTTAACAAACGGCTATAATAACAAATTGATAATCCCTCCCAAGGACTTCGCTTTGTATAACTTAATACAAGCACTCTTAAACTAATAATATTCACGGACTCGTCCTTTGCCAATAACTACGACCTCTCTTCTTAGATCGGCTTTATTATTATACTTATAGACAAGGACAATAGGGCCAATATCCTCTATTAGTTATCTATTAAATACAAGCAAGTTATATAAAGTGTCTTAGCATCTAAACTATATAAAATAGCCTACGGATTTGACACTAGAGCTGTAATTAAAGCAACTATTAAGAAGATCCTATAACTCAAATAACTACTACTTATCCTTTATACCGATTTAAAATCTCTGTATAACTGCTTAGTCAAACTCGGGACAATATAAGAGAAACGACTTATGGTTAACCTAATGTGTTTACAACAATTATACAAGAGAAGAGAGATAGTAGAGATTAAATAGATTAATAGGGGCAGCAACCCTATAGACACTATAATAAAATCAAAGCTTTGCCAGGCGTTAAAGGACCTAATTAATACAAATATAATTAAGCTACAAGTTACCGAGTAGGTAGAGAGAGGAAAAGACGTTAAAGCAGGAACAGAGAGCGCGAAGATGCAAGGCCAGCCGCCAAGGCGCTAGTACTAAGTGAGCTAATAGCAATTTTCCATCCTAGGGATAGAAAATTGTGATTAGTTACTTCAACCACCTAGCAGAATTTGGCAGAACTTGATAGAATTTAATAGAACATAGCAGAATTTGGTAGAACTTAATAGAATTTGGTGGAATATAGCAGAATTTGGTAGAACTCAATGGGACCTAGCAGAACTTAGCAGAATTTGGCAGGAGGCGTACTTAAGCACTATTAAAAACTAAATACTCCTAGTGTCTAAACAAGGTTGTCTGTAACTAATTAGGTTAGTTACGTAAGCTAAGCAAGCTTAGGAAATCCACCAAATTCCACCTATAAAATAGGAGAATTAAATAAGCATCAATCAAAATCAGTTACCACCCCTACACTATTGCAATAGCAATACGTATCACCGGAAGTGATACCAACACTTATTATACTATACAATCTAAAGCAAGACGGCACTTCTAAATAAATAATTGGTGTTCTCTACAAGCGTATATAAACCGCAATAATCAATATAGATATTCTATAGTTCCTTTAGCCATTAATATTTAAGTTAATAGTACTAATTACTAATTAAATAGCTACCTCTTTATTAAAGGGAAAGACCTTATATAAAGCTTTTATGGACAAGTTTTACCTAAATTAAGATAATAGACTATCCATAGCTTATTTATGGGTACTTAGCTATAAGATATATGTCTAAATACTAAAGGAGCGCTAAATTATTAGCCAGAAGGTTGCAATATAGGCTAAGGTAGAAATCCTTATAGGCTATAAAAAAAAGCTATATCTTTAAGGTATATATACCTTAAAGAAAAGGACCTACTAAAAATAAAATTATATAATCCTTAAACGTTAGATTTAATAAAGGAGGCTTAATTATAAAGCCCCTATTAGAAGATAATATTAATATTTTAGTACCTACTAGAAATAGGGGTAAAGGTACTAAAAATTAGAATTAATAAGATAATAACCTAATTTATTAGAGAGTTCCTAACATACCCAGAAATATTAAGCATTAACCCTAATTAGCACTTAAAAAGGCTATTACGCTAGAGCTTTAAATTAGTAAGGATTTAGAGTAACTAGATATTAACTCTAATATTAGACCCAAATTAGAATATAATACTAAATTAATACCAGAGACTACTTAGAGGAGAGTTAAAATTAAAATAGTATCTAAGTTAAGGGGTTAACCTAAAGGTTTAAAGAATAAGGTCTATATCCTAAACCTAGAGCTTAATAAAGAGACTTAATAAGCTGCTTAATAATTAAAGCTAAAATTAAGCTTTAACTCTAAATTAAATATAGTATTCTATACTGTATATACAGCTAGCCTAGTATTATTAATCTATAATAATCCTAAAATAATTAAGGAGGCAAAGATAAGACCTAATTAGCTAGAATAGAAGAAGGTAATTAAGAAAGAGTATTAAGGCCTAATTTATAAGGGAACCTAAAAGCTTTTAAGACAATTAAAGCTGCTAAAGGGTATTAAGGTGCTACCAGGAAAGCTTGTTTTAAAAACTAAAAGGGATAAAGACAGTAATATCCTAAAGTAAAAGGTAAGATAGGTTATTAAAGGGTTTAGATAGTAGTATAGAAAGGACTTTAACTAAATATTCGCGGGAGTATGTAAGAATGTTATATAGAAGCTAGCAGTCACCCTTACGGCTCTATTTAACTTAGGGGTTAAGTAAATAGGTATAGTTAGAGCCTTCCTAAACTTAACCGCTAATATAAATATCTATATAGAAGTACTACCTAACTAGAAAATTAATAAGAAGATCTCAAAGATGCACCTAAATAGGTATATAAGCTCCTAAAAGCGCTATATCGTCTTAAATAGGTACCTTAACTATGGTAAAAGGAATTAGCCTTTACGCTTTAGTAATTTGGGATTTAAAGCGTATACTAGCGACTAATATATATACATTAATAAGTTAATAGAAATTCCAATTATTATATATATTAATAATATATTAATTATTAGTAAAGATAAGGCTAAGATTAAGGCTCTAAAGAAGAGTTTAATAAGAAGATTTAAGATAGAGGACTTAGGCCCTATAGAATACTTTATAGGGGTAAGAATAACTTAAAATAAAAGGGAGGGGACGATTACCCTATACCAGAATATATATATTAGTAAGATCCTTAAACAATATAGCATAGAGAATTATTATCTAGTTAATACGCCAATGGTAGCTAGAGCTAATAATTTTATGGTACCCTTTAATAGATAGGCAATAGTTAAAGATACTAAGCTTTACGGATCGAAGATCGGCTCCCTAATATATTTAGCAATCTAAATTGGACCGGATATCGCATATAGAGTCTCTATACTATTACAATTCCTATTAAACCTCTCTCTGCAGCATATAAAAGCTATAAATTAGATACTTTAATACCTATAAGGCACGAAGCTTCTAGGAATTAAATACTAGGGGTATGTAGGTAATCTAAAGACACTCTTTTACGGATATTGCGATGCGGATTTTATAGGTAATAAGTTAACGCGGAAGTCCGTCTTAGGGAATGTATACTTCTTCGCCAGAGCTATATTATGCTTATTAAAGAGACAGCAGATAGTGGCACAGTCTATTACTAAGGTAGAGTATTACGTACCTTTAGCGCTTAATATTAGTATACCTTCTAGAGTAAATTCGCCACCAGTATCCTAAAGATATAATTATAGTTATGCTTAAGCCATTATATAGAATCACAGAGGTAGGAACTTATTAGTGGGCTACCTATAGTAAGTACTATAAAGAGAAACTTTTAATAACTACTTCTATATTCAATCTATGCTTCCTTATTACAACCACGGGAACCCTATTTAGAATTATTGGTATATAAACTAATAATATAATTATCTTAGGAGATGACCAATTCTTAGCTCTTAAAGAAGATAAGCTAGTAAAGGTAAATCTTATAGTAAAGCTAAAGGAAAAGCTTAATTTAATAACACTATTACTTTTTAATAGATGCATCCTCTCCCTAAATAAGGATTCTATTACTTTAAGCCAGAAGGGTTAAGGTAAGAAGATTAATATTATTAACATTAATTCTCTAAAGTAAGGATATATAGAGCAACGCGCTTACGGAGCTTATATTGCTTATATCTGTTAACCTAAGGCTTTATTTAATCTCTTTGTTACTACCCAACACTAGGAACCAACTAAGGATGATGTTCTTACCCTAAATAAATGTCTTTCCTAGTAAATAAACTATCTTAATTAGGGACTACTCTACGTGCCTATTAATCTTCCCACTACTAAGCTCTTTATATTTATTAATAGATTATTTATAAATAATAAAGATTTTAGCTCCCAGCTAGGATATAAGATTATTATCGCAAATAAATCTACTAGAGAGAATAACTTCACAATCTACGGTAATCTTATTTATTGGAGCTTAACTAAGAGTAAGTGTATTACTTAAAGCGTTCTAGTGTTAGAGATATATAGAATAGTTAGCGGAGTTAATATAGCAATTATAATTGGAACTACCCTAAAGATAATTATAGATCGACTTACACTTCCTATTATCCCTATAATTGTATATACTAACTTATATTCCCTCTATAAGTATTTAGTTAAGCTTGGTACCATAAAGGAGAGGCGCCTTATAATTAATATTATAGTACTTTAGTAATCCTATAAATGGCAAGAACTCTTTAAGATTTAATAGATTAATGGCTAAGACAACCTAGTAGATGTAATAATGAAGGCAAACCTAAATAAGGCTCTAGAAACGTTTATTAATATAAATACTCTATATATATAGGTTAAAGGTTAGTGTCACGGGACTCCTCCGTAACACCTTACACACGTCCACCTGTTTCCACCTACGCAGCAAGAAGAGACCGACCACGAGACGGCAATCTAACGGTAATCTACGGCAATCTGACGGCAATCTGCCGCATTCTGCCATATTCTACTAAGTCCACCAAATCCTGCCAAGTTCTGCCAGGACTGCTACTTAAATCCTATTCTGCTCCATGCACGTGTCAACCAAGCAACCAAACTAGCGATATATACCCTTTCTTCCCGTTTCCTTACCTTCTCTCCTTACGCAACGTCTTAACTTTATTATATAGTTTATATACATAGCTTAATAATATCTACTTCGCTATATATTATTACCACTTGTACTTACTCCGTGACACTATATTGCGTTAAAACCTATACTCCGCCCCGCCCCGTTTAAAATGTAGAACAACCTTAAAGCCCCTATAACGGCCGCCAATATTATATCCGCACTCTAGGAACAATTGGCAGATATATAAAAGTTCTTTATAGACGCCCTCGCATAAAACCAAGCTGCTATAGCTTAATAGCAAGCCGAATAAGAAGTATGGCACTAGAAAACAATTAAGGCCCTCTAAAAAGAAATCCGCACCCTTAAGATGTCTACGCTAAGCCCTTAAGACCGGTCGCTATTACTAGAAGCCAATACGCGGAACGCGAGCCCTAAACCAGCAATAGTTATCCCACCGGTAGAACCGACTACTGCACTATAATAATCTAAACGATTACCAGACCCTCTAATATTTACTAGTAAATAATAAGAACTCTAATTATTCCTAAGCTGGCTTAAAAATAAGCTAACTAGTAACGCTAACTACTACCTAACTAAAGCCAACTGACTTTGTTATGCCCTAAGTTGACTAGAAGGAGATGTAGCTAACCTTATTAAACCTCTTTAACCGAACTTAGTACTAAGCCTAATTGTACTTCTTAAAGCTATATATGGTGACCCAAACCGCCAAGCTACTGCTTAGAGAAAGATAAACCACATAACTTAAGGAATAAAAAGCTTTCTAGTATACTTCTCCGAATTTAACCGTTATGTAAAAGAAATAGGCTGAAACAACTCCGCACTAATTAATAGCCTTATTAAATCCCTAAGTCCTGAACTAAAAACCTCCCTAATAGGTATAGACCTACCGGGAGCCCTTAACGCCTGCGCAAACGTTATTAATAAACAGTATAATGATATACTACGTCTGACACCGAAGTCCGCTTCTTAATATAATATAACAACCCCGCAAACGTCTACTAAGCTATTATCTTAGCCTAAGCACCCTAACGCCATGGATATTAATACTGGAACCCTAGGATACGCCCCACTAGGGTCCTCTAAACGAGAATAACGCACTAAGCTAGGCCTCTATTTTAAGTGTAGAAGTAGCTCCTACCTCTCTAACTACTGCTCCGTTCCCCTGCCCTAACGCGAATTATAAACGGCTAACACTAGCAGCTGTTTACCGTATTAATCCTCTAGTTACCGTCCCTAATCTCCACCTGGTTCCAGCCCCATATCCAGTAAGCACCACTTATAAGGACGAAGCTATAACCAATATGCTATAAGAACTCCACCCCGATTGCCTCTAAAAGGAAGGTCCTGGAGCTAAGTCGCTCTCTAAGACGGCGCTGCCTTAGGATCTTATTAAATGCTTTAGATGTTATAAACTCTGACTCTTAGGATTGCAGTATAACCGTTAACTGTCGTCTTCGGCAGAATAATTAATAGGTTAATGCTTGAGTCCTAATTAATATAGGAGCCAGCGGCATAGGATTTATTAACAAGATCTTTGTATAAGATAATGGTTTTACTCTAACCCCCCTTAACCGGCATATTAACGTATTTGGATTTGATGGTAAACGCACTGTCTTAGGCTGTATTACCTATATAGTATTCCTAAGACTCTAATACCTGAACCACGAAGAACTGATTAGGCTTTTTATTACCACCTTAGGTTACTTAGTGATCCTTAGACAACCCTGGATGAAGCTATATAAGGTAACTATTAATTAGGATAACCTTAAGCTTCTATTTACCGCCTCCTATTGTAAGTAGAAGTGTCTTACGACCTGCTGCTTAGACCCTAAACCGAAATCTAGAAAATCTACCAAGATCCACTAGTCTAAGATTTCCACCGACGTCTACTAAGAACCCAGAAATAATATATGACTATACGAACTGACTTTAACTGCTATACCCTGAACCAAGTAGAAGCTTAAGCTTAATATATAAAAGTACCAAAAGAACTGGTACTCTACTATAAAAAGGATACTTAAAGAACCTAAACCTAAATCTAATACTAACTCCGTACCTAATACTGAACTTGAACCCGAATAAGAAACTATATAAGAAACTAAGGATAATCCGAGTTCGCTTAATACCTTAGATATTTATATAATTGGAGCTACCCTGTTAGTATAACTTGCCAAGAAACCTAAATATACGATCTTCGCTGTTATAATGGCCGATATTAAAAAGGCCTTAGCACTAAAGAAACACACCGACCCTACTATAAAAGTACCAGTATGCCACTATAACAACCTAGAAGTATTTTTATAAAAGGAAGCCAATAAACTAGCAGAACACCGACCATATAACCATAAGATTGTACTCAAAGAAGGAAAACAGCCAGGATTTAGACCCTTGTACGGAATGTCCTAAAACAAACTCTAAGTGCTGTGGAAGTACTTAGACGAATACCTAAATAAAGGATTTATTAGAGCAAGCTCTTCGCCTATAGCTGCACCTGTAATCTTTGTTAAGAAACCTGGCGGCGGTCTACACTTCTATATGGACTACCGAGCTCTTAACGCTATTACTATTAAGAATTGGTACCCGCTCCCGTTAATTTAAGAGACACTAAACCGATTAAGTAAGGCTTGCTACTATATAAAACTTGACCTTATCCACGCATTTAACCGCCTCCGTATTATAAAAGGAGATAAATAGCTTACCGCATTCCGTACTAGATATAGACTGTTTGAATACTTAATAACGCCGTTCGGCCTTATAAATGCCCTGAGTTTATTCTAATACTTTATAAATAATACCTTACGACCTTACCTAGACGTTTTCTGTACTGCTTATATCGACAATATTCTAGTATATAGCAATAACCTAGCTAAATATAAGAAACACGTTAACCTTATCCTAGAAGCCCTACGTGGAGCTAGACTATAATTAGATATAGATAAATATAAGTTCCATAAAATGGAAGTTCTATACCTCGGACTTATTATCTTTATAGACGGTATATAAATGGACCTAAAGAAGATTAAAGTAATTGTAAACTGGTAAGAACCCAAGAACGTTAAAGACGTAAGAGCCTTTATAGGATTTGCTAATTTCTACTAATGGTTTATTAATAACTTCTCTACCCTGGTTTCACCTCTTATGGCTCTAACACGAAAGGACAAAGCCTTTATCTTTAATAAGGAATATAAGAAGGCCTTTGCCTATCTAAAAGTCATATTTACTACCGCACCTGTACTCTAACACTTTAACCCAAACCAAAAGAGTGTTATAGAAGCTGATTTATCTAACTACGTTACTAGAGGCATTCTGTCTCAGTATAATAAGGAAGGAGTACTGTATTTAGTAGTATACTTCTTAAAACGATTAAGTCTAGCCAAATATAACTACGAGATCTACGATAAGGAATTATTAGCCATTATTAGATGTTTCAAACAATGGTAACCCAAACTAAAAGGCGCTGGATTTCCGATTAAGGTTCTTAGCGACTATAAGAATCTACAGTACTTTACAACCACGAAACAGCTGAGTTATTATTAAGCCCGCTGGTTAGAATATCTGTCTCGTTTCTAATTCTTAATTACGTACCGCCTAGGCGTTTAAGGTCAAAAACCTGATGCCCTAACTCGACGTTTATAAGATATAATAGTATAGGAAGAAGCGCGCGCCTACCGCAATTAAACGCTGCTTTGCCTTAAATTATTTAATCCCCTAGCTAAAGACCTTATGGTATATGTTCTTAAAATAACTAATTAATTAATTAAGCAGATTATAGTTAACGAATACCCAAATAACGAGTTTATCTAAGAGACACTCAAGTTAATTTAAGATGGCGTTAGACGCTCCAAAAAGATCTCTCTAAGTAAATATGAAGCTCGCGGAGAACGCTTGTACTACTGGAACCGCCTAGTTGTACCTGACCACGATGAACTTAAGCTTAAGCTCCTCGAACACGTACATAATCTACCAGTAGCCGGCCACCTAGGCTGAGGAAAAACCCTAGAGCTACTCCAACGGGAGTACTACTGGCTAAACATGTATAATATAACACGAAGGTATATCTCTAGCTGTTACACCTGCTAATAAGCCAAAGCCTTGTATAAGAAGTATAACGGCTTTCTAAAGCCACTGCCTGTTCCGGACTGAAGATGGAAGGATATCTTAATTAACTTCGTTGTTGATCTCCCCGTAAGTAAAGGCTGTGCGAATATTATGGTAGTTATAGACCAACTATCTAAAATAAGACACTTAATCGCCTGCCCTAATATATTAATACCTGCTGTTACCCAACTGTTTCTAGATCACGTATGGAAACTCTATAAACTTCCTAAAACGATTATCTCTAATAGAGGCCGCTAGTTTGTCTTAGTGTTCTAGGAAGAACTAACTACCTAACTCCGCATTAAAGCGCTGTTGTCTACGGCATATTACCCGGAAACGGACGGTCAAACGGAACGTGCAAATGCTATAATGGAACAGTATATTCGGATATACACGTCGTATTTGCAGGACGACTGGATAGACTGGCTTATATTTGCCGAGTTTACTGCAAATAACTCCGTTTTAGAAACTATAAAGGTCTCCCCGTTCCTGGCTAATTACGGCCAGCACCCACGAATGGGTTTTAAACCCTTTAGTAATGTTCCTCGCCCAGCTTATTAGGCCTTATAAGTTACAGAAGCAAACGAATTTGTAAAGAAGATGGAAGAACTATAAGAGTTCCTTATTAACGAAATGACATAGGCCCAGTCTATCTATAAAGCTGCAGTAAATAAGAACCGAACCCTAGCACCAGCTTACTAAATTGGTAACTTTGTCTGGCTAGACGTAAGAAATCTAAACACAAAATAACCTACTAAGAAACTTGACTAGAAGAACGCCGGCCCTTATAAGGTTGAAAAAGTTGTCTCTCCTTATGCCTACCGACTGAAGCTCCCTGATATGGTTAAAATCCACCCTGTATTCTATACGTTAGTCCTCCGCCCTGCCGCCCCTGTATCAGACGCCCTACCTGGACAGATCTAAGACCCTCCCCCACTAGTTGAAGTGGATGGTGAGGATGAATACCTCGTTGAAAGAGTTAACAATATTAAGTACGACAAACGGAAACGCAAATATATATATCTTATGAAATAGAGAGGCTTTATTAAGCCCTTATAGGAACCCATTAACTCTGTAGGACTTACACAAGCCGTAGAAGACTTTTACGAACTTTACCTAGAACTACCTCAGCCCCATCTCGCAGAAGCTCGAGTTTAAAGGGGGGGTACTGTTATAGGACTCCTCTATAACACCTTACACACATCCACCTGTTTCCACCTACGCAGTAAGAAGAGACCGACCATGAGACGGCAATCTGACGGTAATTTACGGCAATCTAACGGCAATCTGCTGTATTCTGCTATATTCTGCCAAGTCCACCAAATCCTGCCAAGTTCTGCTAGGACCGCTATTTGAATCCTATTCTGCTCCGTGTATGTGTCGACCAAGCAACCAAACTAGCGATATATACCCTTTCTTCCCGTTTCCTTACCTTCTCTCCTTATGCAACGTCTTGACTTCATCACACAGTTTATGTACATAGCTTAATAATATCTACTTCGCTATATATTATCACCACTTGTACTCACTCCGTGACAGTTAGGTTAAAAGGGAGTAAGAGTATAATATTCTATAGACCCTAATTTTAACTAGCCAATTAGGATTTTCCATGCCCGGCATAGAAAATTGCTATTGGCTCGCTTATAACTAGCGCCTTGGCGGCCCCAACGCGACGTCCACCTATAACTCCTAAGCAAGAAAGTACTATATGCTAAGAGGCAAATCTTGGGACAGCAAGACTTATATTATAATGGCAATAGTAAGTAAGGAGGGTTTATATTTATTACACTAATTAAGCAGTATTTATATATAGATGGTAACCACAAAAGAAGAGTTGCTAGTGTCGGGAATAAGGCAAGCAATCGTCACGTATTGCCGCGGCGCTAGCGTGGCGAGGAGCCCTAAGCTCCTCGCCCTCCCTTATTTCTAATTAAAAACAAGTATATTAACCAACATCACTATAACCTACTCGAGTAGTTGTTGTTGGTAAGGGGGGCTACTTGGGGCAGTCTCTTTAAGCTCGGCGACATGTCACGTGACAGCGCGCGGGCTATCTTGTAGATATCTTCTCAGGGCCTTCAAGCCCCTGAGATTCTTCCTTATAGAGTATTATATATGTCATTTCCATCAGCCTGCTCAGCGTCTAATAGTTGTTATTGGTGAGTCACCCTGTATATAACCAACAGTAACTTTATTTCTTTAAGGAGATTATATAATACTAGAGTGTCACAGCGACACAGTCAATCGAGGCACGAGCGCCGTAAAGAACGTATGCAAGCCTGTACAATTGGATTGTCTATCGACGAGGATATCAAAACTGAGGAGAAGAAGAAGGTCGTGGAACGGACACGTCTATATACACGC
>Ga0307507_10004693_pt1 | contig 23692 bp, 15 predicted proteins | sample 7_EM_MG_FD_207223 | JGI IMG/M metagenome (GOLD analysis project Ga0307507, IMG submission 207223) | Populus trichocarpa ectomycorrhiza microbial communities from riparian zone in the Pacific Northwest, United States - 7_EM | ecosystem: Host-associated > Plants > Roots > Unclassified | place...
TCTATTTCTTACCCCACTTCTTTTTTTTGTCATTATCTGATTGTTTGTTAAAATGCACAGGGAGATAACAAGAGCTTTCTTGTTTGTAAGAAAAAGATGGGTACATCTCCAGAGCTGATGTGTTGTTTTTGTCCTGCCCCATTCAAACAATTGCTTGAAGCTGTTACAAATATGAAGTTTGATGAGGAGCCCAATTATTCCAAGCTGATATCTTTCTTTGAAAGTCTTATTGAGCCATGCACTCCACTAAGGCCAATTAGAATTGACGGAGCTCTTAAGGCAACTTTGATTTCCTTTTCTTTTCCTGAGCTTGATAGGATGCTTCAACCTGCTGAACTTTTATTATTGTTTTAAACAATTAGGTTGGACAGGTTGGACAAAAACGCGGAAGATTGCTTATAAACTTGGAAGAGGATGAGCAACCAAAAAAGAAAGTACGATTAGGGAGTCCTGCTACACAGTGGATTTCTGTTTACAATGCACGCCGACCTATGAAGCAGAGGTATATTTATTTCTGGCACGGTCATATAACATTTGCTTGTACTCTTACATGCTCACAATTCTTATTTTCTGTGCTCACAGAGCATTGCCTCTGTATGTTGATTTGAGCTGGTTTTATCATTTGATATGGGTGTGAAAGAAAGTGCTACTGGTTGTTTGTCTGTCCTTGAATTCCTGTTATGACTAGATTTTTTTATGCTTCAAACTGTCTCTTGTGTTCATGTTTCTTTGGGGGGGGGGGGATTGGGGCAAGGTGAGGGGAGATTAAAGTTGAAGGTTTAGGTTTGATATAGTTGTTAAATGTGGTGGCAATGTTGATGCAGGATAACTATGGATTTTTTCCAGGTTTTAGGTGTGGTGTACTTTATTATTAAAGTCCCTATGGTTACAGAGAATACATGCCCCTTTTATAGGCAGTAAAAGTTGAAAGCTAATTGGGAAAAGAAATGATCATAATAGTAAACTCCTAACAAATATTCTAGTTCCTAAATAAGCTATAATTTCTATGTAGTAGCATTAATATTTCGATGATAAATTCTGAACAGACTAAATTTGCAAGGAACACCAGAATATAAAGAATAAAAAAAAGAGAGGTAATTCATAAACTTTTTTCTCTTTTGTCGCAACAAACATTGTCAGATTTGCTGGACAAAGGATAAAGAAGTGAAGGATTCAAGGATATTCCTGTGTTTCCAATGATTGATATTAGAACACTAGTCTTGTATGGCTGGAAAGTAATTTTCTTTTGTGAAGATCTATGATAGTGAGAGGTCACGCCATTGATCAATGTGAAAGCCCTATAAAGTATCTCAACTAATAAGACAATTTGAGTAATAAAATATAATCAGATAAGGTAATTGTCATTCTTAACTAAGAAATGTCATTCATTTTCCAAGAAGCATGTAATGGTGATGGAACAAATCCAGATATTTTGGTGACAATAATTGACTTATTTCGATTGAAAAGGCTAAAAGAAGTGAGCTTGAGAAATTAGTATCGTGTGCGGGTTTAAGAAGACTTTTGAGGGAGGCTCTATGCCAAAACCCTCAAGGTTATCCAAGAAACATTTTGTTCTGCATTGCTTTCAATTAAGGAGTATGGCATGAAGAATAGCCATCTACAGGACATCCTATTAATATCTTAAAGTATCGTTCTTCATAGGCTATAGTGTTTGGCAGTCATTGAAATGACCAAAGTGTGAAATATACATGTCCTTTCTGTTTTTGTTTTTAATATTATAATTTTTAAGTTGAAGATAGAATTCTTCTTGCAGTTGAAAATCAGAACTATAATATGAAATTCCATAGAGTAATTTCATTATCATTATGGTTTTTCTAATTCTTCTTGTTCCTTGAACTTATTACTCCTAATAGTCTCAGTTTTCTTGTTCCAGCATTATCATTTTGTTTTCTTACCTTGGATTTGTAGATACCACTACAATGTAGCTGATTCAAGGCTGCGCCAGCATGTAGAAAAGGGTAATGAAGATGGATTATATATCAGCTGTGTTGCCTCTTCAACTAATCTCTGGGCCTTAATCATGGATGCTGGAACGGGCTTCACATCTCAGGTTTATGAATTGTCAACTGTCTTCCTGCACAAGGTATTAATTCAAGAAAATTAATTGCCATCATCTTTTGCCGCACAATTATGTGTGACTGGAACTACTGATCATCTTTGAAATTGTTTGGATTGTTAACAGGATTGGATTATGGAACAGTGGGAAAAAAATTACTATATCAGTTCAATAGCTGGTGCAAGTAATGGAAGTTCGTTGGTTGTTATGTCCAAAGGTTGGTGACTGTTTCCACAATATAAAGAATTGCGTGCTATATATGTTAGTACATGAAGATTGGTAACTCTGTTTTCATAATGTATAAAAATGATTGAGGACTTGGAAGCTACCAAGATCCTTACACTTGAAGTCTCGTACTGTTTTACATCATGCCAACTGCTAATTCTGCTTGTTTTTGTACTTAATATTAATTTTATTGTAATTAACTAAATAGGTATGTTTCTACATGTCAGCACAAAGATACTCTGATAATTTTTGTAAAGAAGAGATGCATCAAGTATGATTGAAAGGCATTATCTGTCTGCATGTGAACATGACTAATGTATTTGTCCTTAGGCAGGTTCTATAGTTTTACTTTGCTAGTAGGGAGCCAGCTAGAAGAACTAAATTAATAAATTGGAGGAAAGTGCCATTGTTGGACTTTGAACTCACCTTGATTTTGAATTGCTAACTGTCATATGCAAAACAGACGATTGCTGTAAGTTTTCAGTTATGTTTCTGACTACAAAGTGGAACTGGGCAAGGCTTGTATTGCGGTATTGCCAGGTCCTAGTATTGTCTGAAATGAGATTTGCTTCTATAGATATTTTCTTTTATCTGGTCATGTAAAGTGATTTAGTTGGGTTTTATAAACCCGAGTGTGGCTTTTTATTATTTGTTGCATATGCTAGTTGAGGTGCACTTTTGCAGCCTACCTTTGTTAAAAGTGTTGTGTCATGCCATCATGGCATGCATAGAACACAAAAAGGTTTCAAATAGCAACTTACATATTGTTCTTTTGCTTTTTTGAGATGCATCATTTTGCCAAGCTGATTGTTGGAACGAGTCTTCCATGCATATAACATGGGTACCGGCATGTGTATCACAGTATGGTGTATCTAGCTATTAAAATTAGGATTTTGCTACGTAGATTAACATGTAGGTTCATGAATGAAATGGTTATGATTGTCAAATTGACTTGAAATTTGAGTTATATCATGTGCATGGGAGAAGTAAAAATCTTAAAGTAAGCCTGGAAAGGGCTTCCCACTGCTTCAGGAGGTGCTGTGAAAATTTTCATTCATGTTTCTTATTGGAATCGAGCCTTTCTCAGTTTCTTGGTGGTTTAAGCGAAATAACTTTTTAACTAAGAGATCCAATGGCTTAACTTTTACGTAAGTAGATTCTGAAGTTTCTGCAATTATGTAGGAACTCCTTACACCCAGCAGTCTTACAAAGTGAGTGAATCTTTTCCTTTCAAGTGGATAAATAAAAAGTGGAAAGAAGGTTTTCATGTCACATCCATGACAACTGCTGGCAGTCGCTGGGGTGTGGTTATGTCCAGGAATGCTGGATATTCTGATCAGGTATGATTTCCTATTGTGGTTGTGATTTTTTTTTATGCACCGGTAATCCTGCACATTTATTTTCCCTTTTACCTTCCGGTTATCAGATTTCTCCTCATTATTGTTGTTTTACTGGGACTAGGTTGTGGAGCTTGACTTTTTGTATCCAAGCGAAGGGATCCATCGGCGATGGGAGAGTGGTTTCAGGATAACATCTATGGCTGCCACTGCTGATCAAGCAGCCTTCATATTGAGCATACCAAAACGAAAAATGGTGGATGAAACTCAGGAAACCCTGCGCACCTCTGCCTTCCCAAGCACCCATGTTAAGGTAGGTTTCTGCATGTTTTCTCTGCCTTAAAGTATCTAGTAAAATTCAGTTTAAATTGTACTGAGTTGTTGCTTGCAAGTCCTGAAGAAAAAGTTTAATCAGACAAGCCGTCTTAGTGCCATATATGCAACTCATTGGTTACCTCACCCAATCTAGCATTTTGGTCTATGCAAAATTTAGCCCACCTGAAGTTGGACTCCCTTTTCTGGAAAATGTTTGGGTGACTCAATAGACTATAATTTGGCGTAATTATGTTTTGTCTATTTTTAGGTGGTGGCTTTGTTCAGCTTCTCATAAATAAATATTAATTGTTCAATTTTCCATGTTTTTCTTCTTGCAGGAAAAATGGTCCAAAAATCTCTACATTGCTTCAATCTGCTACGGGCGCACTGTTTGCTAGATTTTGGTGTACATGCTGGCCTCTTCAAAAGAATCTGATGGTTTCAAATTTTGAAGCTGATGCTATTTTCAATATGATTCTCAGAACGGGGTGGTTAGCTTTTCATCCGCATGTTAAAGAAAAACCAGGCTTCTGGTACAGGATCTTTCTCATATATGACTGTAAAAAAAGAAAAGAAAAAAAAAGAGAGAAAGAAATAAAAAAAAAATGAATTGAGAGTTTGAGGACAGGTTCCCCGACCATGAGCTGAAGTATGAGCCGGTGGGGCAACAGTTGAAAACATTTATATAATGTTATTGGCTATTGCAGCCTTGTTGTGCTTTATTACTGCTATTCTGCCTTGATTTATCATAATTTAAAAAATGTTTGCTATTTTTTCTATTTCATAGATAGAAAGAGCACAAGAGGGTGTGCTTGCACGACAAATTGTTGCCCTTTCCCCCCTTATTCTGCTAGAGGGATGAGCTGAAAAGAGAATTTAGGGTTTCCAGGTTACCTAACCAGAGACATACATAGCTGAAATTGTTGAGACAAACCCAAAAGGAAATCCAATCCCCATCATTTTCCAAGAAAACCGTGTGCCCTTACCTTCACATTCCTGTGTTGGTGGCTCTGTCAATTTCAACCTTGGCGATTCCTTCTCACATGGTACCTGAATTTGCATTCCACAGGGCCCACTATTGTCAGCATAAGAACTTTGATCGTTGAATGTATCTGAGGATCTTCGGAATGCGTCCCTTTAGCTTGCTGTCACTCAATTCCAAGACAGTAAGTTGCAAAAGCTTTTCGAACGTTTGTGGTATTTCTCCTTAGAGAGTGCTGTCCGACAAATCTAAACTTTCTAAGCTCTCCAAGTCGCCGAAACTGATTGGTATTCTTCCCGAGAGTTTGTTATAGGAAATGCTCAGCAATTTCAAGCTTTTCAGACCTCCAATACTATCAGGAACATCGCCTGATAATTGATTCTTTGATAGATCTAAGGAAGTAAATATCTGCCGAGGTGCTGGAAGGGAAGATACCTTTTCCCAGATAACAGCCATAATTTTTCTTGGTTTTCTAATTATTTTGTCAGGGTGAAGTAAGGTTTGTAAGTAAGAAAGTATAGAAGGTCAAAGGAAAATATATCTTCATCGCTGGGATCATCAATCATGTATCACTCCAGTGAGTTCTCCCTAAACTAGCAGGGATTTGTCGAGTAAGGTTATTGTTTGAAAGATCAAGTATTTGAAGACTTTCAAGACTCGATAAATTGTTTGGGATCGGCCCTTCAATAACACGAATAGGAGAGATTTGAGAGAAGAATGCTGGGATTTCACCTGTAATTTTATTGTCATGCTGTTAACAACTTAGTCTTAACAAAGAGTTGGTGTGAAGAGAATATGAGATTGAGAGTTAGAAGAAATGAGAGAAGAAAGTGTAAGTCAATCAGTTGGTTATACATATTACTGATTTTATTCATGTAGAACATATTTATTATTAATAAAAATTTTATTTTATTTTTAATATTTATTTATATTTGATTAATGAATCTAATATTTAATTAATGAGTCTAGTGTAGAGATAAAACCCATGAGATAAAAATTCTTTGTAAAGAAAATTATAAAGTTATTATAATTATGATATTCCTATTCCATCAAAGTATTGTTCTTAAATGTTTATAGTCAATGTTCTATTAAATTTAGATATTAATTAGATCTGTGGAGACCGATACATATTATGTTTATTTCTTTATGAAAGGAAGCAAATGCTCTCATGAATCGATGTATGATGGATACCTGGAACTAATATGTAGATGCTTATTAGATAACATGTACATTGAACTGACCCGCAAGAAAATTTCATATGGATAGATCACCTATGTCTATAGAAATACTCTTGAATAATTGTGTAAGTGATCCTTAATCTTGAGATCACTAAGTTATCTTATATAGAGAGTGTTATGTTTTGATTCTGACTACACATCCTAATCAAGGGTAACAAATGGACAAATATTGAGTATAACATAAACTATATGGATGTATTTGAGTAATAAAAAGATGATTCATTACCTTAGGTGAATTAGGAAAAATGTTTTATCTGTTCTCAAATAGTATTGATTATTAAATTCTTGGCCAAGATGAAATGAGTTTTGAAAAGAGTTTCAAAATATTATTCAAAGAATCAATGACTATAATGTTGAGAACTAAAATGATTTAACAAAGCAGACATTCTTCATGTTATAATATTTAAATCAGAACATTCATGATGAAGGGATAATAATTACACAGAAAAACTAGTTACTGAAAGGTTAAGTCAAATCACTTATGACTTTCCTAATATTTAGGGGATTATGACAGGTTGCTAAACATTGTACTTAATCTTCAAATATAAATAAATAAATTATTCAATTCATAATAAATTAAATTATTTAATCTTATTTTATTTAGGATTATGATTTATATTTAAGCCAATTTATCAAGGAACTTGATGGGTCACACACATAAAAAATATTGGTAAAAAATTAAAATGAGATGATTAATCAAGTGAGACTTGATTGTAAATAAGTTTTAGAAACTGAAGACTAGAATATAATTAATACCTGAGATTACAATTCTAGACTTAGAAATAATCAAGTAAGGACTTGATTGAATAAAATTTTAAAATTAGCCTAAAATAATATATGTGATATTATTTAAGAGGCAAATTGATATTTTACTATTTACAGGGTTTTTAGGTTTCCCTATAAATAGAAATCTATACCTCTTATTTTCTAAGAGAAAAAGATAAGAGTAAAAAAAATATTGTACGTAAACACCTAAGAAACACAAGAAAAGAGCTAGAACTTTAAGGTATAACAATCCCTATCTCCTATAAGGGTTTATGAGACTTTTCACTAATGATTTGTGCGGATTGCCGTTAGAGGCCAGTCATTTAGACAACTTATGGTTTGCGACAACTCAGCCTTAAAGCAAATATTCAAAACCGAAAAGAATATTTGATCTTCAGGTAATCTTTGTATAAACCCTAAACAACTATAGATCTATCTAATGAGATCCTTGAGAATCCTGAAAAATCTTAAATTTACTGTTTTCGCTATGTATATGTGTTTCGGGAAACCCAACAAAAATAACTCTACAAAATTTACAGAAATAATACTTTGTAAGACTTGAGTTCCATGTACATCACATGCCTTGTTTATACAATCCTTCTAACTAACTAACTAACTAATCTTTCCAACTAACTAACTACATTTATCCCCACGTGTTTAATGCTTCTATACACTAACTTCCTTCTACTTAACAACTTCTCTCGCCATTCCTTTTCTTCTTATTTCTTATTGTTCATGTTACTGCTAACTCACACTGTTTATAACAATTCTTCCCCTTTAGAAATTCATGTCCTCAAGAATGGATATCAAAATCTGGAAACAACAACTGAAGTTCTTCAAGGTCCTCTTAAGTCGAGTCTTTAGTAAAACAATTTGACCATTTGATCATTCTAGCTGTTGCAACCTATTTCCTTTTTTTTCCATAATCTTTTGTTCTAATATTGCCACATGATTCACCTTCACTTTTCTTGATTTATCTCATTGGAAAAGTTGAGGAAACCACTACATTATTTCCAATCTTCTTTTTAAACAAGGAGACATGAAATACTGAGTGGATATTGACTGCTGATAGTAGGAACAATTTATATGCTACTGTCCCAATCTTTTGAATAATTTTATAGGGACCAAAATAACATGGATTCAATTTCATATTCCTCCTCAGAGCCATAAATTTTTTCATGTAAGACTGTAGCCTTAAGTACACCTAGTCTCCCACTACAAATTCTTTTTTTGCCCTCCCTTTATCACTCACTTGCTTTATTATGTTTCTAGCCATATCTAATTATTTCTTCAAATTATTATTCAACTCTTCTCTTTTCTATAGTAATTCCCTCATTGTAGCTATAGTAACAATCTTTGGCAATGCCATTTCAGTAGTTGGAGGTGGATAGCCATACATAGCCTGAAAAAGATTCATTTTGATACTGGAGTGGTAATTGGAATTATACCACCACTTTGCTTAAGTCATCCATAAGCACCATTGTTTAGGATTATTCATAGACATACACCTTAAGTATGTTTCTAGGCATTGACTCACTTTTTCTAATTGCCCATCAGATTGTGGATGATAAGCTAAAGTCATGAACAATCTGACTCCTAACAACTTGAATAATTCCTTTTGATACTGGAGCGGTAATTGGAATTATACCACCACTTTGCTCAAGCCATCCATAAGCACTATTGTTTAGGATTATTCATGGACATACACCTTAAGTATGTTTCTAGGCATTGACTCACCTTTTCTAATTGCCCATTAGATTGTGGATGATAAGCTAAAGTCATGAACAATCTGACTCCTAACAACTTGAATAATTCCTTCTAGAACAAACTGGTAAACACATTGTCTCTATCAGTCGCAATGATTATTGGCAATCCATGAAACTTATAAAAATGACTAGGGGTGAGCAAAATAACCGGAAAACCGATTAAACCGAGAAAACCGGAAAAAAAATAACCGAAAAAACCGAACCGAAAAAAAAAACCGATTAAACCGATTAAATTTTTGAAAAAACCGGCCGGTTCGGTTCGATTTCGGTTTTATAACCAAAAAACCGAAAAAACCGAACCGAACCGAAACCGACAAAAAACCAAAAAAAAACCAAGCCAAAACCGAGCCAAACCGGAAAAACCGATCCAAAACCGAGCCAAACCGAAAAAACCGAGCCAAAACCGGAAAAAACCGAGCCAAAACCGAGAAAATCGAGCCAAAACCGGAAAAACCAAGCCAAACCGGTTTGAACCGGTTTTTGCCCTAAAAAAACCGAACCGAACCGAAACCGGTCGGTTTGACCCGGTTTTGGTTCGGTTTCGGTTTTTTTTTCAAAAAAAAAAATTTCGGTTTGGTTACTTTTTTTGATAAAAACCGAACCGAACCGAAAATGATCACCCCTAAAAATGACTTAAGAATGTCTCAGCTTCCATCTTTGCAGTAAAAGGATGTGATAAGGAAATGAAGTGACTATATTTGGTAAATCTATCCACAATCACCATTATGGTGTCTTTACCTTTATATTTTAGAAGTTCTTCCACAAAACCCATTATAATGTCTCTCCGAACTCCACTAGGTATTGTTAATGGCTGTAAGAGTCTATGATAAGCCACCTTCTTTATTTTTTCTTGCTTATAAACATCATACTCCTCCACCAATTGTTTCACCATTTTCTTCATCAAGGGCTAATAAAACACAACTTTAAGTTGTTTATAAGGATTTTGAGTTCCAACATGGACTATAATACAAGAATCACATCCTATTTTGACTATTTTTTCTCTTACATCACATTTTCTTCCAATCACAACTCTTTTTTTATACTTAGTATTCCATCTACAAAGCTATATTCAGGCCAAATTTCAGCTCCTTCTAATTTCCCATAGATGATCTCCTGTAGTTGATAATTATTTTTTGTAGGTTTCCATGATTTTCTTATCCATGTTGGTACTATTATTGAAATGGAATTACAGTTACCCAGGTCTTCTATAACATCTTTATTAACAGTTTCCAATCCTTTACCAATCATCACTTTACTTGATAAAGCATCAACAACCTTTTTTTTTTCCTTTCCTTTTCGATAAGGAATCTGATACCTTAGCCTCAACAATTTTGTCAAACCTTTTCTTTATATGGAAGAATGAGTTTTTTGATCTAGTAAGTATTTCAAACTTTCGTGATCAGTTTTGATAACAAACTGATCATGTTTAAAATAATATCTCCACCTGTCCATTACCATTAAAATTGCTAGATATTCCTTCTAATATATAGATAAATCCCAAATGCCTAGAACATAAAGCTTCACTAAAAAAAGACAATGGTCTCCCTTCTTAACTAAGCATTGTTTCTACTTCTGTAGCATAAACATCAGTTCCCAGTATAAAAATCTTATAAAATCAGGCAATGCCAAGACTGGTGCATCATACAAGGATGTTTTAAGTCTTTCAAAAGCCATCTGTGAGTTCTGATTCCATTTGAAACTGTTTTTCTTGAGTAATTTAGTCAAAGGCCTACTTATAATTCCAAATCCTCTTATGAATTTTCTATAATAGCCTACCAACTTTAGAAACCCCCTAAGCTCATTGGTTGTTTTAGGAATAGACTAATCTTTCACTACTTCTGCCTTTAGGATTTGTATCAACCATTTTAGTTGAGATTCATATAATATACATTTAGATTATCTAGCAAACAAATGATGATCCTTTAATGTTTCCAATACTGTTCTGAGGTGAATGACATGCATTTCAAAGGTGGGACTGTATACTAGGATATCATCAAAGAAAACCAACATGAAATTTCTCAGAAAAGGCTCTAACATATTGTTCATTAATGCTTGAAATGTTGCAGGTGCATTTGTTAGTCCAAAGGGCATCACCTTGAACTCATAATGTCTATGGTGTGTTCTAAAGGCAGTCTTCTCACTTTCAACAGTGTGCATCCTTAATTGATGATAACTTGACCTCAAGTCCAATTTTGAGAAATATTATGATCCATACAACTCATCCATCAAGTCATCTATTAATGGAATTGGAAACACATTCTTTTTTGTTAGCTAATTCAATTATCTGTAATCCACACAGAACCTCCAGTTGTCGTCATTCTTTTTTAACTTACAATATTGGAGAAGTAAATGGGATACCGTTGGGTTGAATCACCCCATTAAAAAACATTTCATTCATTAATCTTTCAATTTCCTTATGTATAAAAAAACCTCTATAAGGCCTTATATTCACTGGTTTGGCAATTGGAATCAAAGGAATTTTATGATCCAATGTCCTTATTGGAGGCAACTGTTTTGGTTCATTAAGCACTAATTCAAATTCCTTCAATAAAGCCTTAATCACAAGATTCACTTCCTTCTACATAGATTCCACTTTAGCTTCAATTGAGAAAAGTTGTCGCACAAAACCATACATCACCTCTTTTAGACTTTTCTAAACTTTTAATTATGTGATTAAATACAAGCTAGCCTCTTCAATAATTCCTGTAAGCTTAATCATCCTTCCATCTTTCTTAAAAGATAATTTATCCTGATGATATTGAACAAAATTGACAAATAAAGTCTTAGCTAATTCACTCCAAAAACCATGTCACTCCTCCTTAACTTTAAGACTCTCAAATCTACTTGAAATTCATGCCTTTACATCAACCATTGAAGTTTTGGACATAATATACTATACTCATGACACTCATATTGGCAACAATTACTACCAACATAATATTTTTCTCAATTGTAGTTATAATCTCCTTATCAACATGTTCATCTATGAAGCTGCGATACTACCACTATTAATAAGAATTATAAAGTTTTTGTTTTGACAATTTCCTTTAATTCTTATTGTATTATGAGTATAACTAACAACTAGTGAATTTAAAGACAAACCATACTCATCCACTTGAACTTCATTAGCTACAATTTCATTATTATCTCATTCATCTACTTCTAAAAATTCATCACCTTTTTCATCTACACCATTCATCATATTCAAGTTCTTCTTATTACATTAGTGGCCTAAAACAAATTTCTCCAGATATTTATAACATTGGCCTAACTTTCTCCTTTGTTCATATAAAGTATCATAAATTCATTTACCTTCTACTGTAATATCATTTCTTGTATTGTAAAGAGTGTTGAAAAACGGTTTACCTAGTGGCCTTTCATTATTGAAAGAAAGAGATATTCTAGGTATCATCCTGTTCTTTTTTGCCATATCTTGGTTAGATTCCTTTTACAACATTGCTTGATTAAATGCTTGTATCAAGGCGCAGGCTTCAAAATTTTCAATGTCAGTTTAGTATCATCTTTGAGGCCATTGATGAAGCTAGAAATGTAGTATGATTCTGGCAGTGAAAGGTTCAAGGTACTCATTAAGGAATTAAACTCCTTAAACCTTTTCACATACTATTTTACCCTTTTATCATGCACCAGCTTGTTAAACCCCTTCACTACATCCTCTTTGTTGCCAAATATTGTATAAATAGATCAAACAAACTCCTCCCAATTAGTTATGTCATAATCTCTTTTCAAGCACCCTTCAAACCACACTTTTGCTTTATCCTCCAAATAAAGTGAAACTATTTCCACCCATTGGTGAACTAAAGTGGAATGCAACTTGAAAAACTTTCTACATTTCCTAATCCATCCCCGTATATTATCTTCATGAAATGTAGATAGCTTTATTTTTGGTAAAATTATATTTTATACACCCATATAAAACTTATTGATGCCTATAATTTCATCTTGAATGTGATTCTATTGTAGACAAATCATACTTTTGGTGTTACTTTGATTCCTGACATCTTTTTTAGCTTTTTTTAAACCATGAATGTTTGAATGGTAATCATCAAGGTTTTTATTTGTGCATTCAGTTGTTTGTTCCACTTAGCTTGCTCTTGCCACTATCTCTTATTGTCAACTATGTAATCTTAGAATTTTTGATAAAAAAACTTATATTCTTTCATCTAATTGCCTACCATGCTTCTCCAAAGCTTTAACTTTGTTGTTTTCCACCATTTTTAGGTCTTCTTTCCTTCTGTGATTGCATTGGATTCAAGGCTCAGATACCAATTTGTTAAGAACTCGATCTTAACAAAGAGGTGCGAAGAGAATAAAAGATTGAGAGTTAAAAGAAATGAGAGAAGAAAGAACTCTGTAAAATTATTGAAATAATACTTCATATGACTTGAGTTCCATGTACATCACATGTCTTATTTATACAATCCTTCTTAATAACTAACCGATCTTTCCAATTGACTAACTACCCTTATTCCCATGTGTTTAATGCTTCTTTATATTAACTAACTTCTACTTAATAGTTTCTCCCGCCATTTCTCTTATTCTATTATTTCTTCTTATTCACGTTACTACTAACGCACACTATTTATAACACATGCAAATTAAGGTAATCAAGTGATGCGATCCAAACAATATTAAAAGATCTGTTAGAGGTTCCAGTTGGTCCAGTGAAAAAACTTAAGGTTAAGAGGTTCAAAAAGGCTTTCTATAGACTTTTTCAAGACATTTGGGCTAAGACAGACTTAAAAAACATATTAAATAATGAAGTACAACCTTGATTAATTTAATTCATGTTCAAAAAGAGCTTGTAGGTGGGCATTCAAATATTACAAAAAGATTGGAATAAGAAGATTTAAATTTGTTGACTTTTCGCTACTGTTTTGGTCATACTTGGAGTTATAAAAGGAATTTTAATGCCATTTTAGTTACATTGGAAAATAGACATCCATAGCTTTCCAAAGATATATGGCACGCCTTCTAATTCATTAAAACAAAAGAGAACCATACATTTAAAGTTAAACTTCAATTCTACCAACAGATTACGAAAATAACTTTGGTTTTATTTAAATTAGTTGGACTATTATTTTATTTATCTTTTATCTATTATTAGGCCTTTTAGAGATATTAGGACCTTTATTTAAATTTGAGTTCATTGGATTATTATTATTATTACTATTAGGTTTATCCATGTTCATTAGGGATATCTTATTAGATTTAGATTGTTTCTAGTATAATTACTCTTTTATAGACTTTTTGACAAAAAAAACCTATTTTTAATAAAAAAAAAATGGTATTTTTGCTATCTTTTATGTGATTCCCATACTAAGTTCTTGATTGAATTTGTAAACTCTTTGAAGGATTGATAAACTTCGTTGTGATTTTATACTATTTATTCACGTTTCTTATAGGGGTAGGGTGATCATTATCACTCAAGTCTAAGTGAGTAAGATTGCTTTGCTTGGGAAGCCAAACGAGAATTTTCCCAGAAACATTATAAGATCTCAAAGAAAAATACCAGAAACAATTGAACAACTGCTGTAATGGAGTACATTGGACTTGAGCAACAACAAGCTCACTAGTCACATTCCAAATGGTCCTCAAATGGATAGGCTGGATAATCGAAGTTTTTATGCTAGTAACAGTAGATTGTGCGGGACACAGATTTAAATCTATGTTTGTTTCTAGGTATTCCCACCTCCCACCACAGCAGTGAGGACATCTTTATGTCAGGCCACTTACTTAGTGTTGGTAATAAATATTTGAATGAATGAAGGAGAGTGTTTTTCCTTTCTTTCTGAGCTAATGTTCAATGAATGTTTTCTCTTAAATTGTGCGTGTAGTACTTGTAACAAGCAGTTCCAATAGACATTGGCTCTTAAGGTTTTTAGTATAATGAACTTTTTTTTTTGTAACCAAGAGAAGGGAGGTGCTAACGTTAAATGCAAGATTACCATGCTTGATCTTTAACATGATCCATGTCTTTATTACTCTTTTTAGTACTTTCATAGACTACATTGTGCCAACTTGCCATTCAATCTTGTGTTACATGCTTTTGTTATGTCTCTATTTAATTCCAAACCAACTGTGTTATTTAAATTATACAATTTGTTACAAAACAACTGCAGCAAATTTCATTCGTAAAAGTAGAATTATATCAGTCCGAATTTTGTTCCCAGCAATGCCAGCTGCAAGAACAAGAAGCATTCTCGCTTCTCTATTTGTTTCTATCAGATCAGTTGCGAGCTTGTTGTAGTAAGTCCCTGCGTTCTTGAACCTTGCACTGCACTGGCTAAGTTCCTGAGTTCTTGAACCGCTTAAGTAGGCCTTTGAGCCCTCCAAGTCTTTTCCTTTTCTCTGTTTCGTTATTATAGGCCACAATAGTTTTTGTAGTGTTTTGATGTTGTAAATTAACTCTTTGGTTATTAACGATTCTATAAGTTGAAACTTTTACTAGTGAAGGATCAATTACTAGTCTCATTTCAAAGTTTCGATGAAGCTGATATATATATATAGAAATATGGCGGATTTATTTTTTCCTCGTAAACTACTAACAAAAGCCTCGGTAAAGTCCGCTGATGAAATAATCAACATCATTATATCAAGGGTTTTGGTACGAATACCTCTCCTTGTAAGAGCTGCCTTTTTTATATATTGAAACTATAGCTCCTTATAAGGCTGAAAATCAGCAATTAATAGTACCATACAAGGTAAAGGTAAGAGTAAAGACTATCAATTATTGACTAAATAAAGTAACACATATCAAGCCATCAATTCTGCTAAAATCCCCCTTTAAATTAATGTTAGGCTATCTAGAAACATCAATTTGTCAATCAAGAACTAATGGCGAAGATGAGAGAGAGACTTGGTGGAAACATCATTGGTTTGGTGTTTAGTAAAAATATGTGGAAGAGTAATCTCCAGACAAGCTAAAGCTTCACAAATGGAATGACAATCCACTTTAATATGTTTGGTGTGCTCATGAAAAACAAGATTGACAATAATCTGAACAACACTAGTATTATCAACATGAAAAAGGAGTAGGAGTAAGTTACAGAACACTAAGTCCTCTTAACAACCCATGGAGCCATACAATTTCAGAACAAATAGACGACATAGCCTGACATTCAAACTCGGTGGATGACTTCGATACACGAGCCTGCTTCTTACTCTTTCAAGAAATGAGGGTATCACCAAGAAACATACACCAAATCGTAATATAATGATAAGTATCCACACAACCAACCCAGTTAACATCACTAAAGCCCACCAAATGTAAAGACTTCCAACAAGGGAAGAATAAGCTGTGACTAGATGTCCTTTTGAGATATCAAAAAAGACGATGGGCAACAACCAAATGTGTCTTACACGGAACTTGTAGAAACTGACTCGTCTGCTAAACAAAAAATGATATATTAGGTTGAATAGTGGTCAAATAATTTAAATTGCCCAACAATTATCGATACATTAAAGGACCAGATGAGGAATCACTATCCGCATTAAAAAACTTCAAATTTACCTCTATAGGAGTAAAAACCAAATTATTGTCTTGAAGGCCAACTAAAGAAAAACGTTCATGGGTATACTTATGTTGATGTAAGAGTGTGCCATTCAAATAATGTTAAACCTGAAGTCCAAGAAAATACTGCATGGGACCAAGATCTTTCATATGAAAGGAAGATTTGAGGCCCTGTTGGAGTTGGTCAATTAACTAGATTATATCCAGTAATCACAACATCATCGACACACACAAGAAATATAATGGTCACAAGGGTAGTTTGGTGAAAAAATAAAGAGAAGTCATATTGATTTTGAGTAAATGTAAAACCCAACAGAGTAGTATGAAACTTCTCAAACCATACATGTGGTGCCTACTTCAAACCATATAGAGACCATTTCAAACGATAAACCTCAATAAAAGAAGAAGAAAAAAAACCAGGAGGAGGAGACATAAAGATTTCTTCTTTCAGGTCACCATGTAAAAATGCATCTTACAAAACGACCATCCTTTGAAAATAACAATGGTTGTAACAGTGTAGACAATAGTCATTTTAGCCACAAAGGTGAATCTTTTCTCATAATCAATCCTATACTCCTGCCAATTCCCAAGTGCCACCAGATGAGCTTTATGTCATTCGAATGAGCTATCAACATATAGCTTAATGGTGTATGCCTACTTACACCCAATAAGCTTAACTTCAACAATACAAGGGACAATGTCCCAAGTATAACTCTCTTGAAACACTTGAAGTTCATCCTGCATAGCTTGGCGCCAACACTCTTGAGTAGAAGCCTGATAATAAGACTTAGGCACATAAGTATTATCAAGAGTAGCTTAAAGAGTGGAAGGAGAAAAACTATGCCAGTCTGGGGGTTAGAAAACCTTAGTAGACCGGCGAGGTGTATGCAAGACAAGATCAAGTAGTGGTTTAAAAGAAAGAAGAGGCAGTGTGCGACGTCGCTTACACAATACCTGGCTTAAAACGAGGAGTACTAGACACATCATCAAAATAAGGAAGTGAAATAGAAGAAGACAAAAAAGTAGGACAAAACTGAAATAAATATTTCTTAAAAAAATTCACATTTTGAGAAATACAAAGCCTGTTAGAATCTGCATCATATCATATAAACCCTTTATAAGAGTTACTATAACCAAGAAAAGCATACAAAATAGATTAAGTAGCAAGCTTGTGACGTTCAATGAGAAGTAAATGAACAAAACAAATGCGATAAAAACATGTAGAGAATTATAATCAGGAGGAACACAAAACAAAGCATATCATATAAACCCTTTATGAGAGTTACTATAGCCAAGAAAAGCATATAAAACAGATTAAGTAGCAAGCTTGTGACGTTCAATGAGAAGTAAATGAACAAAACAAATGCAATAAAAAACATGTAGAGAATTATAATAAGGAAGAACACAAAACAAACAAGAATATGAAGAATCAAGATTCAAAGTAGTAGAAGCAAACAATTAATGAACTATACAGTTGTAGATAAGACTTCTACCTAAAATCTGGAAGGAACAAAAGATTCAAGTATCAATATATGAAAAAATCTAAAAAATGATGATTTTTATACTTGACAACACCATTCTTTTGATAAGTGCAAAGATATGAACACAGAGATAATACTTTTTTGTTGAAGAAAATATTGAAAAACATGGGATATGTATTCTCCCCTAGAATTTGAGCGTAAGATCTTAATACATAGAAAATTGGGTTTTTACATGGGCAATAAAAGTATGGAAGGTTGAGAACATGTCAACTTTAGAACAAACAAAATAGACCCACATAAAACAACAGTAAACATCAATAAATATCATAAAATACATGTATACAACTTGAGAAAGAACATGACTCATACCAAAACATCAGAATGAATAATTTCAAAACACATAGAAGCACGACTACCTTGCAAAGAAAAAGGTAAATATTTGCTTTTGCCAAGTTTACAAGGAGCACAATCAAATGACAATGAAGAAAATTCATTGGTATTATTCAAATAACCATATTTCATAAGATGTGTAAGAATTACAGAGTTGGGATGACCTAATTTCTTATGACAAAATTGGCTATTATTATTAGTAATTGCAAAAAAAATATATATATATAAATTGAACGAGGAAAGGAAAAAGATCGAAGAGAAAAAAGATGTTTCCCTTTAGGCCCCCTTACTATCTCTTATCATGACATTTGATCTTGCACATAACAACCAGAACAATCAAAATGAAGAGAACAATTTTCTTCTACTAATTGCCTAAACCAAAACAAGTTTGGCAGATAAATCAGGAGATACAAAGATATTAGAAAAGGAAGACCCCAAATTGCTAATTGATGTAATAGAAAGAGTACTATCATTGATGATCTGAATATGTTGCTTACCATCATACTTATGAACATCATGTAAAGTAGCTAGACAACTAGTCATGTGATTGGAATCAATATAATCAATTTGTGAACACTTGGTTGAAATTTTCTAGGACTAGAAATTTAATAAAAATAAATTAGAGAAATTAATGAAGATAGAAATATTTTTTTTGATGAGAAAATAAATAAATTAAATTAAATTGGAGAAGGGTACAACTGAATAATATTAAATAAAAGGTTATGGGATTAAATCAATTAAGGTGATGAAAGAGTGGGGTCCAAAAAGAGAATGGAAAGAACTTTGGGCCATTATGTAAATAAGAAAATTTCATGATATAAATACATGAATGGCTTCTCTGGGAAGCCATTCATGGCCGGATCTTGAGAGGGTGAGAAGAGAGAAACAAATTGGGGATATTTCTTGCATTTTCCAATGGCTTTAAGTGGTTAAGCTAGATAGAAATATGTCAAATGAATTTGAAATGAGAAAATGAAATATTAATAGTGAGAAGAGAATATTAAAGAGACATACTTATCTAACATGGAATGAAGTCTTATTTTCATAAGACAATGGAAGGGGAAATAATTATATTAGTTAAGAAAAGAAATAATGATTAAGGGCTTTTAAGTGGAGAATATATTGATGAGATAATTCAATTAAGAAAAAAATAAATAAATGAAGAAGAAAGAATTTACTAGAAGGAGAGATTTCATGAATCTAAAATAATAAATTTGATTTAATGTCTTAGGAGAAGTTGCTAGAGGGTCACAAATTGTGAGAACTGTAGTGCGCCAAACAGCTGCAGGTAGGTGAAAATATTCACCACAAAAATTAAAAATTCAAATTTTTAGAGTGTTGGTATTAAGGTTATTATAATGTTTACTTTTGATTTTTAGTCGTAATTATTATGTAAAAAAATTGTACAATTTAATAAATAAAATGATATGTAATTGAAAATGAATATTGGATTGTTTGGGATCCCAAAATGCGAACGTTGGATTTAACGAATACCCAAGTCAAGATATTGGAATTTTATGTAGTATTCGAGAGATAACACCAGATTGGATTGTCATACAAAATAAGGAATGCCAGATTTAAAAGTATCTTATGGAGATACTAATATTTTTATGGTATTTAAAAAAGACTACCAGATTGGATTGACTTTCAAAATGAAAAATACCAGATTGAAAAAGTATCATAAAGAGAATACTAATATTTTTATGGTATTCAGAAAAGAATACCAAATTGGATTGGCTTTCAAAAATAAGGAATGCCGGATTGAAGAAGTATCATAGAGAGGATACTGATGTTTTTATGGTATTAAGAAAATAAGACCGAATTGAATTGCCTTTCAAAATGAAGAATGCCAGATTTAAGAGTATCGAGGTGAAGATACTAGAATACATGTGGTATTCAGAAATATGAATAAGATTGATTGATTTTCAAATTGGAAGTGCTGAATGAATGAGAATCTATGCATGAAAATTATAAATTATTAATAGTGAAGGAAACACCAAACTTGTAGAATTTTAATAAGAAAATTCCATTTGATAAATACCTGTTTGTTTCATTATGTTAAGAAATAGAATATTTGGAAAGAGGTTTTAACTATTCGAAAATGAGATAGAATTATTGGACTAAAAATGGATCATTGAATAGATTATCAATTAATTTGGTTTAGAATTGCAAGTTTGATTATTTCTTCTAAAATATAAAGATCATTGATAATATTAAGAATAAATAAATTATTGTGTTGATTATTATATGCTTGGTAAATTTCAGGTTTATCTCAGTCCCGCTAGGATTAATATTTTGTTGCACTCAAATCTCTTTTGCATGTATTTTGTTGTAAATAGTTTTGTTTAGTAATGTTGTAATTTAAAGAATTATGTAATTATTCTTGTTTAGTAATATTTAATTTTGATCTTTGATGTGTGATTGAATTGTTTTCATCACTTGAGATGTTTTAAATACAAAAGAGACTTTATCAAAATTCCAGTAGAATCTGATACATGTAAAAAGATGAAAAAAATATTATGTTTTTTTTTATATATATATCTATGGGATTGAGTTAATGTTCCAAAAAGGTGGATCATTATCTAGGGTTGTTACACAATTTACCAAGGAGACGTAAGAAGATGTTTCTTACCTTAGAGACGAAAAGTAGAAAAGGCGGGAATAATCATATGTTGAACATGCTCAAGAGTAATGTTGGAAGAAAAGCTTGGAACAACATGTTGTGCAGAAGATGTAGGCACAAAAATGGACTGAACACCAACATGAAGAGAAGAAACAGATCAATTCTAAGTGCAAATACGACAATCCTTAATATTATGACCTTCATTCTTGCAATAATTGCATAATTTCTTATTGCAATATTTTGCAATATGCCCAATTTCCTTGCAACTATAACATTGTGGTGGAGATCTAGATCGTCTTCTTCCTTGAGTAGCGTAGAACATATTAATCATCTCAGAATCACTAGTATCTTGAGCTATGCTATGAGGTGAGACATTGTTCTTCATGCAAGAGTTCACATAAGCAAACCTCCAAAGATGGAACATGTTGGCAATTGATTAGCCCAGCTTGTGCACTTTCAAATTCAGGCCAGAGTTTCATCAAGAAGTGATCTCGATGGCTCTCAAAGTTAACCACTTATATTGCTTTAATTGTTAAAGCTTATTTGGGAACATGTGAATGCACTAATCCATAATAATCATTCCATAAATTATTAAAGTCAAAATAAAATTGTTCAATTGAGAAATTTCTCTGGCAATAGTAAGTTTCGTGCAAAAATATCTTGATAATAAATTCTTCAAAGGTAATCCCATATCATCTTATCAGTGATGAACCCACAAAAGATTGTTGATCATGTGAGGTTCAACAAAGAAGAGAACCCAAAAAATAATTTTGGCATCCCTGCCCTCCCATGAACTAAGTTCCTTAGGATCAGTAGAAGCCATAGAAGACCTATCTAAATAACCCTATAACTCCTTTCCTTTCACAAACATCCAGAACTAAAATTCCCAATTGGCATAATTCTTCCCTTACATAAATGTCTTGCCAGTAAGATGTACAATAGAATTCTCTCCTGACATAATAATCACAAAAAAAAAAACAATTGACAGAATATAGAGAATCACCACACCACCGAGAAACTAGGATCTATCCGAGAACTCTACAACCAGAAACTAAACCTCCAAACCAGAGAACCACTTCTGCCAATACCCAGAAAAATGCCGAAGACCTACTTTCTAATGTTACTCACAAAAAAAAAATACCAAAAAATAAATAAATCAAGAAACCAAAAGGATTAAGACAAGCTAAAAAAAAAAAACCACTATGAAGAGAATTTAGAGCTCTCATGCCATGTCAATAAAGGTTATGGTTAAAATATCTTTGCTCATGAGAATTGCCTTCTTTATATATTGAAAATGTAGCTGCTTACAAGGCTAAAAACTAGCCATTAATAGTACTATACAAGGTTAAAGTAAAGTATAAAGGTCCTGCAAACACATTATCATCTAAAAGATACACATTTATTTTATTTTATATACTATTATCAAACACAATATTTCATTTTTGTTTTCTGTTTCATCTCATTTCCTTTTCCAATTATCTCCACCCTTTTATTTTAATGCATAAGCTAAACATTTTCTAAATTTCTGAAGTCCTGTTAGGTTACTGCTTCAAACATTCAGAAGAACTTATCACGTGTGTGCGTGTGTGAGAGAGAGTGATTGAAAGAGGATTTTTTGTCTGGTACCATGATTTGGTTATTGCTGCCTTTTCTACTTCTCCATGACTATCTCTATCCACTGAAAGAAAGAATAAGATATTGGGTAGCCGAAGGCAAAGCAAGAAGAAAGAACTTATGGAGTTTTGAGTGTGAAATCTTTGTTTTATGATTTGTCATGTTTCCTTTTTTTCTTACTCTCATTCCTCTTTTGACTTTAGTTAAAAAAAATAAAAGCATATAAGAAGTAGAGGTTGGCATAATATTTAATTGTACGTCTTAATAGGGTGAAAGAATGGAGAATTATGGAGGTAAAAGTGAACATGAGAAGATTGGAGTTTGGTAAGCAAATTAATTGAAGGAAAAATCTTTATTACCTCAAGTTTAAATTTGGTTTAGGAAGAAAGGAAATAGGATTGATGATGATCTTTGGAATATTAATATTAAATGGAAGTGTTAAATTATTTAGGAATGCATGAAAATGATTGAACAAAAAAAAATTGTGAAGCTTCTATTTACATAAAGTGGAGATTGATGAATTTCTTTATGATGAAGATTTCGAATTGCATGATGATAATAAAAAAGAGGCTGCCGGGGTTGCATAACAATCAATGAAGATTATTTGATAGTAGACTACAAGTGGTGTTCATCATCTTGTTATTTTATTGAATTTTTCTAATATATTTTGATCACAAATTTGTAAATGTGCAATCTTGTTATGAAATCTGCATATATACGTGAGAAAGCATATGAATAGAATGGCTGGATTGATTGGTATTCACTCGGGAATAACAAACATTTAGATTTTCATATAGAAATGTTGGATTGATTGGCTTTCAAGTTGGATTGCTTGATTACTTGATAGTTTGATAAAATTAAATGTTGGTATTCGAAAATCGACATTGAGGTTATTACACTACCCGATAAAGTAACCTATAATAGATGTAATTTAATTAATGTCCTAATATTTAGCTTATTATTTTAATGTTGACCTAAATCGACACGAGTTATTTCTTGTGCAGAGAATTTGATAAATTTATCTTGATCCTTTTAGTAAGATAAAAATTTCTTCACTATAGCTGCCTTAAAACATAACAAAAGTTGATTTTTATACTGTACAAAGATGCATCAACAATTTCAGAAAAAAAAAATTATAATGTACAATTCATCTTTATCTACCATACCAAACATTACTTGAAAAACATGTAGTGTATTTTTCTCTTGTGGGTGGCATGGATGCAGTGTATTGAAACTTTAACACTGCAATATTATGTAATGCAACACACATTCTTATTCATCTGTTGTAACATTTATACAGTCTAGGAACCTTAATTGCAGGAGTTCAAATATGTGTAACGGAAAGATA
>Ga0307507_10004694_pt1 | contig 23691 bp, 23 predicted proteins | sample 7_EM_MG_FD_207223 | JGI IMG/M metagenome (GOLD analysis project Ga0307507, IMG submission 207223) | Populus trichocarpa ectomycorrhiza microbial communities from riparian zone in the Pacific Northwest, United States - 7_EM | ecosystem: Host-associated > Plants > Roots > Unclassified | place...
ACCTTATAGTCGGAGGCACGTGACTATCATCTTAAGCTAGACCGAGATGTATCTTTTGTACTTCGTACTTTTTTTTAACTGATTTGGTACGCAGGGGTCTGTGCGTGAGCCTTATGGGTCGGCATTCTTGGCATGCCTAACACGGGGTTTTCCCTCTGAAATCTTTCTCCTCTTCCCTGGTGTTTTCCAACCTCTCCAGTGGTTCCCAGGTATTAACATCCTCTGACCATGCTGCCCATTTTACAAAGTAACTGAGTTCCTTGAACTACTTGTCTACCCTCGTGACCTTTCTCCTGTAGGTGATTATCTCACTTTTAACGATTCTTTCAACCTCTCATTCCAGGTCACATTTGATGTCCTCTGGTTCTCGTCGGGGTTGTTCTCCCTTGGGTCGGTCAGAAACTTTATAGGGTTCAAGGAGGGCGACGTGAAATACTGGGTGGATTTTCCAGCGAGCTGGAATCTCAAGTTTGAACCCCCTATCCACTTTCTTCTCTCCAACTTTAAAATGGCTGTATAATCGTGCGGTGAACTCTCTAGTTGGTTGTTTGCTTTTAATGTTTTTTGCGTTCAACATTAGCCAGTCAACTATCTCGATGTCGGGCTGTGGTGTCACCCACCAGTCATAGAATTTGTTCATGGCCTCTCTTGTTAGCCCGAGAGTAGTCCTCGCATTCTTCTGCACTGTTTTCATCTAGTGCGTATACATTGTGGCCTCTGGGTTTTGAGCCTCTCTTTACTTCCTACATACCGTCTGTGGAAGGAACCCGTAGTTGGCCAGAAAAGCTGGTTAGTTTATGTGCACTTGCATGGAATTATTGTAGGCTTATTCGGCTAACGGTAGTAGCCAATACCAGTCGTCTTGGTCAAGGTTGACGAAGCTTTAAAGTAAACCTTCCAGCACTTGGTTCGTTCTTTCCCTTTATCCGTCCATTTGTGGATTGTACGCCGTTGACATTCGCCTTTTGATTCCTCATGCTTTACACAATGATTCCCAAAATTCCAAAGAAAGCTTTGCGTCCAGGTCTGACACGATTTCAGAAAGGAGTCCGTGCAGTTTCCTGATTCCCTTAAGGAAGGTATCCGCAACAACTTTTGCGGTCGCATTTGTCGCTAAGATGATAAAGTGTCCCATTTTTGTAAAAGGATACACTACTACGATGATATGGGTTTGGCCATTGGACTCGGGTCACTGCGTAATGAAATCCACTGAGATAGAGGTCCATGCTGGGTAGGGTACTTCTAATGGTTGGAGTAATCCATACCTCGAGTGTCGTCGAGATTGGTTATGTTGACATTCGTGGCAAGACCGGACATGGTCGTTAATGCATTCACTGAGATTTTCCCGTGGAAGTTTCTCATGACCAATTCAATTATTTTTTCTTGTCCGAAGTGTCCAACTACCTGAGAGTCGTGCCATCCTTTTGGGATCTCAGTTAAGAGTTGTTTTTTTGATGGAATGAACAGTCTATTTTGATAATAGAATAATCGATTTTCTAGCGCCTAGTGCTTCGGTAGTGCTTCCCGTGTTTCTTTTAATTGCCTTACCTTCTCTTTTCGTGCAGTCCAGGTGTCGTCCTCTTTTCCTGCTGTTCTTATTCTGTCCGGGAATGAGTCGCCATGGTTTGCATTTGTATTGCTTCAATCATGCCACTGGACAGCACAGTGATTTCGTCTCGTAGAGTGCTGTGTGTGTGGATATCCTCTTCGTCGAAATATGAGTTGTCCTGTCGGTCTAGATTTAGGAAACACATTTTGACTTTGAGTGCTTGACACATAATTAGCCTTTAGGGACCGATGTCGCTTGAGCCAAATCCCAGAGTTCCCCTTTCCGTGTCTTCCAGGTTATTGTTTTCCATGGCATCGTGTGTTTGGACTTGTTTTCCTGATTACTTGTGCGATAAGATCCCCTGCCTTGAATTTGTAACTGCTATTCCCATGGTTACGTGATATTACTTTTATTTCGCTGGTGTAATGGGTATCTATAACTCCACCGCCCACTGCTATTCCATGTTGGCTTGCCATGCCACTTCATGCCACCAGCCTGCCGTATGTTCCTCTGGGCAGTCGTATTGCAATTCCAGTATCCACTAACATCTGTCCTTGGGCTTGTAGGGTGCCATCCTTTAAGGCGTAAATGTCATGTCCTGCTGCCATCCTGGAACCGTATGTTGGGATTATGGCTTTTTGTTGCAGTCTTTTTATTCTGAGCCGGTTTGTGGTTCACTTTTTTCCTTCCACAAGGGGGACCTGAATTCCGTCCTTTTTGTGGCAAAGTGAAACTTCCAAATGTTCCAATTTGAAAATTGTCTGTTCGCGATGCGTAGCTCCCTCCTCAAGCCGGTACTCCGGCCGCCGGCTTAATGTATCAGCTTTGCCCCTTGGACTGCCGGGGTGGTAAACTATTTTCAAATTGAAAGTAGCTAGCCATTGAGCCCACCTGATCTGTCAGGGGTTCCGACCTTAGTTGTGAGAAAGTATTCCGGGTTTTGGTGGTCGGTGTATACCGTCATCGGCTCGTCTGTTCCCAACAGGTAGTGTTTCCATTAAGGGAATGCTTCCAAGATTGCCAATAACTCTTTATCATGAATTTGGTAATTCCTTACGGCATCGTTTAACCTTCGTGAGGAGAACGCAATCGAGTGTAATCCTTTTCCCGAGTACTGGGAAAGGATCCAGTCTAGTGCAAAGTCACTAGCGTCCATCTCAATTTGGGTTTTTCATTCTGAGTACAAGTGTGCTCAGATAGGGGCTTAGATAAATCTTTGCTTAAGTTACTCAAAGCCTTGGTCCTCTTCCTCTCCCCAAAACCATAAATGTTTTCCTCCCGTGGTTTTCAATGTATGGGAATCAGTTTGCAAATCTCTGAGAAGTTTTCTATGAACTGTCGGTAGAAATTTACAAAACCAATAAAGATTTGTACGTTCTTTACCCACCGTTAGGCTCTCCAATTGAGGAAACTCTGAACCTTCTTTCCACTCATAGTGGGGCCCTCTTTTCCCACGATGTATCCAAGGATTTTGACAGTCTCGACATGGAACACGGATTTCTTTAAGGATACTGCGAGGTCATGGCGTTCTACCGTGGCTAGTACTTGTTTGACCAGAGCCTTGTGTTCTTCTATTGTTTTTGAGCAAATTAGGATCTCATCCAAATATACTACAACTCAGTGATCCATAAATTCTGATAGAATAGTGGTCATCATGGCCTGCAATGTGGCGGGTGCATTGACCAACCCAAATGGGATTACTTGATATTCATAATGGCCATATCGGGTACAGAAAGCGGTTTTCCATTCATCTCCTTTTCTGATTCGAATTAGATGGTGACCGTCTTTTAGATCTAACTTGCTAAAGATGGTTGCACCGGCCACTCTTTCCCTTAGTTCAGTCATGAGCGGTAAAGGATATTTGTTGAGGATGGTTAACTTATTTAGTTGACGGTATTCTACGCAAAATCGTAGTCATCCATCAGGTTTGGGGACAACCAGGATTGGTCTGCCCACTGCAGATTTGCTCTGGATTATTTTTCCTTTGGCCAACATTTTGTGAAGATATTTGTTTAGTTTTTCCAATTGGAATGCCGACATTGGGTAAATAGGTCCCCAGTATGGGGTGGCTCTGTCTTTGAGTTCGATCGCATGGTCGAAGGTTCGCCTAGAGGCCAGCATTTCTGCGTTTTAATTGTCAAACAATTCCTTGTACTGCCAATACAGCTTTGGTAATCCTTCTAGTTGTACCTCCTCTTGTCTCGTGGATCGAATACTCCCCGTCATTCTTGGTTCTTCATCAAAAGCCACCGTGTCGTCCCATTCAAACATGTCAGTGATGCCTTCCTCTTTTACATGTTCTACACATTTGGTGTGTTTGAAACAGCATTTTTCACGGGTTTCAATATTGTTTATCGGATGTTTATGGTGCCACCACCCGAACAGTATAATCATATCATATTTACCTGGGTCCGCAATCTGGCCGGGGAAAATAGTTGTATGGGCATTGGTACTCATTTCCAGTTGAATTGGATGTGAATAGTATTTCCCTCTTGTGGAGGATACTTCGCCATTCAATGCCATGATTTTAAGCAGGTTCCCTTCTATTTCATAAGGTACATTGAGGGTCTGTCCGGTGTTTTGGTTTAGAAGGAATATGTTTGAGCCAGAGTCTAGTAAGACTTTAATTTGGTGTGGTTTATCTGATATGAAAAGAAAGGCATTTCCTTCTGGGCACTGGTAGTGTGGTAGACTTGGTTAATGTTTTGTTCGCTTGAGCCGTGGGCCTCGTGTCTCATAAACTCTTTCCATTGTGGTAACCTTTTGGGTATGTACCGCATGTGCACAGTTTCGGCTTCTGGAGCCTTCTCAGACAAACTGCTTTTTCCTTTCACTATATCTGTGTGAAAACATAAAAGAGTTTTATGATGGTTGGGACATTTGAGGGGAGGATTTCTCGTAAATGATCAAATCTGGCTGGTTTGTATATCAGGCATCCCACTACTAGCGGTCTTTATTCCCTGCCGAAGGACACCCATACAGAAGGGGTAGTTCATCTGCTGACTCATGTTTTGCGCCTCGGATGCGCCTTCCATTCTGACTAACTTATCCACACTTGTCGGTAGTTACCTGGAATCCACCATACCTCTCGCCTATTGCCATGAGCCCAAGCTAAAGTTTCTTCATAAAATAAGTACCGGTTCTGATTGTGCAATGAATGTGCCCAACTACTATGAGAGAAAACTTGAGCTCGCGGGCTTCGTCCAACATGACAACCAAGTGGGGTGTCTTGTTATTCTATCATGCGACCCATAACACTAGTGGGATATTTTTGCTTGTTAGCGTCTGTTCTTTTAATCGTTTTCGATTTTGTTCTTTAAGACATGCCTCTGGGGACGATTACGCTGGTGTCACTTTCGTCTGATGCCAGTTTCTCACTTACCACTTGTCTCAAGTTCTGTACTTGGCTCTGTTCCTGCTGTCCTTGTGTCCTCTTAGGTTTTGTACTAACCCTGGTCAGTCCATGGGATCCCCCCAACAAGAGGAGCCGTTTTCGGGTCGTCTTGCTCAAGGTGGGTTCCTTTGCAGCTCTCTCAATTTTATCTGGAATATAGACTTTTTTGAACGTCATCGCCGTACAACACCCAGGTGCTACCAGTTTCCCAGTCGGAACTTATCACCCTTTTGGGATCGATGCCCTCAAAGGGTATGAGCTGCAAGGTTTACTTCAGATTATTTCGATTCCAGGTTCAATGGCCGGACTCCCCACATGCCGTCGCCAGTGGTGCCACTAAGCGTTATAGCGCCTCATCTTCCATAAAGGGTCATGCTAGTAGCCTTTGGCTCGCTGGTCGCCAGGTTGCTCCACGGCTATCCTCAGCCACGGCGGCTACCCTTGGCTTTCTAGGCTTTGGGTGGTTCGTTCTTCCTCGCAGGAACTTGCACGATTTCCTTTGGAGGGTGCTGACTCAAATCTCTTTCTATCAGTACTTCCATCCGTGGTTTGTCAGGGTACATCTAGTGCATTGCCTTTTTCCTTTTCATTCATTTACTACTTTATGGTCGATACCCATGTGTGCGTCAGCTCAAACTCGATGCATCATTTTCTGCCGCGGCGCCGCCTTTCCTTTGTCTACCTTCTCCTCCTTTTTGTTCTCCTGATATAGCCTTTTCGCTTTAGCGCTACACTTGGGGTTTTTCGTTGTCCTTGGGGTGGTTGGCTCGTCACGTTTCCTGTCCCCGCTTGAATTTGACCCCTAGAAATCACTGTCCTTAAGCCTCTTTCTTTGGTGGAAATCTTCCTCATCGCGGACCGCTTGTCGGAGACCTTCTATCCAATCTCTGTCGTTAGCGTATTCTTGATGCATGGAAATTCGCCGTAGAGTCTCATCCAGTATTTGGTATCTGATTAATTTTCTGAAGGCGATTCCAGTAACCTTTGCTTTAACATTCCAATTTTCAAATTCCAATCGAAATTCGTTTTTGGAAATCTTGTACCGGAATTGCAACATTTCTCGTAGGGTTTTTGCTTCTTCATGAGTGGGACCGAATCGAGGTATAGCTTCTTCGGCAAAGACATCCCATAATTCGTAACCCTGCTGTCGTGTATTGCCTAATTCGCCGGTCATTTGATTCCGATAGGTCATAGCGAAAGATGCTAGTTGTGATCCTTTTAGTTTCGATAAGGGGTGTTTGATACGGTCCGCCTCGTCCTGTCCTTGGTATGTGTTGCGATCGAAAACATTGTTGCATCCGGTTAGCCAGAACCGGATATCCTGGTGATTGGCATGTGCGTATGCTGATGGGAGTTGAGCTGGACGTTTTGTGGTTGCTCCTATGGCTTTGCTTAACGCCGTGGAAAACCATATTTCGTCGTCTGTGGCTGCTCCGTATTACTACTTATCAGTTTTTTCCTTTTCTGCCGGCTTCTTTTTTTTGTTTGTTAGGTCTCTCGTCCCGCCTTCCACGTCTCTCATTGTCACTTCCTTCTTCTTCGCTATCTTCAGGATCAGGGGTGCCTCCCGTAGCCCGGTGCATTGTGGGGGGTGGTAGTCCACCACCTCCCCCTCCTGCTCCGGCACTCTGTTCTGGGGTTGGGTTTGAACGCTTTCCTTTCACTCGGCTCAGCAAGGAGGTAACGGCTTCGGTTTACTCGGCTATATGCCTTTCCTGTCTTTCTCTGGCTTCTTTGTTTGCCTCCAATTCAGCCATCATAGCGTTGAGTATGCGGTCCTGGTCCTGTCGTTGTTGTTAATGCTGGGCTTTGGTGTTCAGTAGTTCCTGTCCTAGCTGTTCGTCCCTGCCCATTGCCGTAGCTGCTTCAGCTTGTATAGTTTGGTGGAGGTGTGATGTGACCTGCTCGGATTGGGTTTGTCGGTTATCTTGTCCGTCCATCCTACCACTGACCCTTTGGAGTCCGTCTTGCAGCCCTTTTGTTGCCGCTTCCACCTGTACCATGCTGGTATCTATTTGTTCCAGCTATTTTCCAATAGACTTTGCGCCTGTCATGATTTCCATTTGTACTTTGCGCAGTTCCCGTACCAAGTGTTGGATTTGGGGTTCAAGAGATTAGAACACAATGTGTTCGTGGTCGACACTTTGGGCTAGATAGTCCTCGTACAGGGGTAGACTTTGGTTGATGTGGTCAAGTTATCTGGACATTTAGGGGTTTAATATAGATTGTCTTGGGATGTGAGACTGTTGCTACCGGCACCGTGTCATCGCGGCTCGATAGAAGCACCCAGGTGGCTCAGCGGGAGATACTCTAGTATCAGTGGATCTAGGGATCCTCGTGTGTTGAGATGTCACCGTTGGAGCTTGGGCCTGGGAGAGTTGATCAGTCCCCATGGGATCTGGTCCTGCTCCCCCCGAGTTAGACCTCGACATTTGGCAGTAGGAAAGTGTTTCTTTTTTTTTTAGTGATAAAAAGAGTTTGATTGTTGGTTAAGGTATGTCGCGGTGAGGTTCAATGAGTGGATCAAATTGCGATTCGTATTCGTGATCAAGATCACTTGTGTGTCTCGGTAACATACAGAATAACAATATACCGTTATAGAGTTAGTAATCTTCTAAGGATAAGCGATTTCACTAAGCCCTTTGGTTGGTACTTTGGATGATGCCTCCAAGGAGAGGAAGGTTAAGATAGGTTTTATAAAGTCCGTGAAACGATAAATATTTGTTGAGGTGTATATATTGTTAAGGTCTCTTCTCCGTTGCTTGATAATAGATAGCTACGAAGGCACCTCGATATTTATCTTCCCCGTCTGGGTGTTTGTAGACTATATAACCTGTTCCTATAACCAAGTATCTGTCTTCCATCTAGCGCCACTTCTTTAAAGGGGGAACCCCACTTGACCCTGAACATCTATTATCTTTCTACTCTCGTTCGCACAACTTGTTGCCACGTATGCCTCCCTCATGGGGAGGGTGTAGCGCCCCTCCACCATGATGGCTATACGAACATGTATCCGTTGTTATATAGCTTTACGAATAATCTCTATGTGTTCGCATGTCAGACACATACTCGCTGGGATAGAGGATGGCTAGTCTTGATATTGTTGGCTCCGTTCCGACATAGTCTGCAGGAAGCATTCCCATGTCTTAACCGGCATTACACGAGTCTTGCCTATCGATCGAATCCATGGTGACGACCATAGTTATTGGTCTCTTGCCAACAATCCCTTTGGGAGTTTCCCGAATCCCTTTCCGAGTATAGTGCATTCCTACTGGTTACTGGGTGTCTTTCCAGACCGAGAAGCCTAACTAAGGTAGATACGTCCCGTGAGGTTGTGTCCACCTTTCGATACCCAATCTTATAGTACTTGTAACTTGGTGCCATGTTGTATGATCGAGACGCTTTCACCTGCATCAGGTGCTCTGAGGTCCCCTCTCATCTGTCATGCAAACAGGAAGCGGTTGGCCAGACAGCGGCGACCTATACCGTGTTGCAAGTAGGGTCTACTTTACCCATGTCTTCGGTGAGGGGACCCAATATCCCAGACAACATATGGTGACCTATTGTCCCAACGTCGGGGCTGGAGGGGGGTGTTGCTAAGTCATTTTTAGAAGTTCGTGCGCAGAGGTAGGGCAACTTGACACCCTTATCCTTCTGGGAGCTCTGTGCCTAACAATAAGACCTGACGCGTCCATTGAACATAACTACAGATTCCTCATCTGCACGACATAAAAGATACATTCCATTGTTCTACGTCCTAATACCTATTTTGCCTGATGTTGATCAACCGTTCAGCATTCCACCATGTCTAGACAACTCCAAGCCAATTCATGCAGCCAGCCAACCCCGTGAGCAGGAAATCTGAACGGACATAGATGCCAAGTCGTACCTGGTGGCATAAGATGAGCGCCATTGAGGTCGGGAACGTAACAAAACCAATCCGGCAGCTCGGGGGCACACTGCCGAACGAGCAGCAATCGCATCTGCGCCCTGCACCACCAAAATGGACCAGAGCACTCGAAAGACCACCAAAGCGCCCCTGGAGATGGACGACAGCGAGCACGACGTATAATGATATTAAGACAGAACCTGACAGACAAGTACCAAAGGAAACAGTTTGTGTAAGCGATGATAGCAGTGAACAGTACAAAGACTCTTGTGAATCGGATCAGAATGGATCGGATACTGAGCAAGATGGGGAAGACAATGATATTCCAGATGCTACTGCAGCAGGGGTGCGTTACCGGTCACGAACAGCTGACAAACAAACAAACAATGGGGTATCATCTGGGCGAGTTTCGACCACTGCCGGATCACACGAGACAGTAGTCGTTGGGCGCACTCCAGCAGCTCGAGCCTGTATAACGCCTGGTTGAGCGTAGGCTCTCCCGATGCTACCGTCATCCAGTGTAGCCAGATATTCATTCCCACTGGCCAGTCGCAGTACCCCTACACAGGGAGTTAGAAGTTCGAGTCCAGCCGTGGAATCGAGTACGACACACTCTGAGGACATCTGGTGGGGTACCCATTCACGGCGAAATCCAGGGTGAGGAGTAGAGGCGGCTGTAGTAATGCGGGCCAAAGCTCTCATTCTCTGGTACACCCAGTTTGTTGACCCACTCCCCGGTCCAATTACTGTGACTTCTAAGGTACACAGTGCTTGGCTTAAGGCGTTTGCTTATATAGCTGAGGCAGGAAATATGGAAGCTTAGGAGGAAAACATCAAGAGAGTAAGTGGTCATAGATACTGAGGGATGACGCCTCCCTGAGGCCGGGTATAGTACTAATTCTGAAAGATAGGCAATTGACAGTCTGGGGTAAGATCCCCGTTGGTTTCCCCTGTTAAAGATGAGATCGGAAAATTATACCATATCCCGGAAGATCCCACAGCGATTGCCGGCAGGGTGGACTACCTGCTGGAAACAGATAGATTTATGTGCTCTCCCAATGGATATGAGGTTGGTGCGCCCTAGTTGGACAACTTTCTTCCAATAACAAACAGGGATTACTCTCCGCCCAGAAATTGACATTTCGATCCAGGGCGCCCCAGATTCCCGAGGCCATATGGGGTAAGTACTTTAGAGGCAGGACATTGCGTACGATTGTCGAACCCAATTTTCTTGGGTGTATCAATGGCACGATGATTTGCTCAATGTGTGCAATCCTCTGTCATACCCTACGAGCATGGCAAAAAGGAGTTTATAAGGAATCAGGCGAGTTCAAGGCTCACCCGGTAGGAGGGTAGCCAGAACCCGAAACCACCTCGGATTCCCCTGGACGCTAACATGATCCGAACCACTAAAGACCTTTTTCCCCGGCAAACTTAGACGTGGGCTGATTGCCCAGACTTCTGGGCACAGGCGATAATTCTAGACAAGATTCACGGGACCATTCGGGCAAAGATGGAGAAGGAGCACGGCATGCGACAAGACTGCCGTGAAGGGTATACCGATGATTGGGCAGGGATAGCCGCAGAGCTGCAGAGTCCGGCATCCAGCCAGACTACGCAAGGGCCAGCGCATCAAAGCCAAACTCCCGGCGCTTGAGTTGTGGTAGCTGCCGAGCTGCCGAGTCAACCATCAGGCCAGGCTACGGAACGGCCAGCCCCGTGAATTCAAACTCTGAACAGCCGGCGCATTGGGACCCCAGTGGGGTAGCAGGATAGTCAAAACGATTCGCAGGCCACTGATTTGTCCTTTGATGTCCTCCAGATGTCAGCTGCCCGGGTTCTCGGATTTCTGGCTTCTTCTCCGCCGAGCGCAGATTGTTGACGGGAGGTGACCAGGAAACTATGGTTGGACTGGACTGTGAGTCATACTCCATCGCGACAGCTCTTGCTGAGCCTTGACGGAACCCAGCCAGCGCAACAGGAGACTAGTGATAGTGAGTGGGGGGATGTGGAATAGGGGCGCAATGGGAGCGCCCGTGAGGGTAATTAAGAAATGATATGTCGAATATGTCACCTATGTGTTGACTAGCTTAATTAATTAATACTATTTGTTTGACGGCGATGTCTTGATATGAGGACGTAAAGGAACATCTGGGTGTTCAGAGTACTAGTAGTAGAGTCAATTAAAGAGACACGCCACGGGGGCATGTGGGCGGTCTTATAGTAAACGTTACGGGATGATGTTGGACAGAAGAGGATAGAGCGTGCGCAAGATCCGGACTTTGTCAGGCAGACTTGCGATAGTTCCCCACGTGTCTGGGAGGCATCATGAGGGCATCTAGATATTAAGTTGGAGCGTACACTCGTGTCCATAAAATCCTCATACCCCCATGGCGCAACCGCACAACCACCCCAACCCTTCATAGAAACAAAAAACAAAAAAAGCAGACTGCTCAATTAAGAAAACTATAAAAGTAGAACCAGTAAAGTTTAGGAAAACATTATTACTCCTTGGTATGACTTCCATTTGCATCTAGTACAGCCTGCAGTCTCTCAGGCATCCTCTCAATCCACCCATCCACCTTCTCTTGGGGAATTAAATCTCATTGCACCTTTGCTGCCTCAAATAATTCAGCAGCACTGTGAGGCCTTCTTTCCAAACTGGAGAATCGCTTTCTAAGGGGTCTTTTGAGTAGTGCCTAGGTGTTCTCAATATGATTCAGATCGGGTGAGTTGGGTGGCCAAGGAGGTTTTTGATAACCACAATCTGCTTGCAAATTGCGATTTTCCACACCAGCATGCCAGGGTGCATTGTCTGCAGCAAGGTAGATGTCATTAGAAGGTCTACCTAGACCTCCTATGAAAGGGATAAGGTAGGGCTGGTGGATCTCAGTTGGATATTGGTGGGAATTGAGGCCAAGTCTGTCTCTTGGGCCTGTTCTTTCCTCCTCCCCCCTCTTCCTCACCTGAATTAACTCAGTCCTTCCTCCCTTCACTATTCCAGAATATACCCCAATCCTAGTCCTCCCAGACTTAAAGCTAGGCTTTAATTTTTTTCTTCCAGTTTTTCTCCAAGTCTAACTCTGACCTTTCTGCCAGCACGATTTGGATCATAGATGATGGTAGCTTCATCTACAAATACATCCCAATTCCATGCCCTCCTCCGGTTCCTCCTTCTCCTAGCAAACTCCTTTCTCTTTCCCTTTTGTCCATTCCTCAAAAAGGGCTTTTTTCTGGGCATGAAAAGCTTAAAACCAGCTTCAGAGATGATCTTATCAACAGTGCACTTACGAAGACCAATATTGGCCTTTTGGGTAATGTCTCTTTGTGCTAACTGAGGCTCAGCATCGATAATATCCCCCACTATCTGTCTTTTTTGGTCTGTAATGGTTGTTGGTCTGCCAGATCTGGTGGCATCATGGGTGTATCCATCTCTTTCTTCAGCCCTTTTGACTACGGATTGAACAGTTGCTTTTGAGATACCCAGAACCTTACATATTTTATTATACCCCATATCTGTGTGTTTATATAAGATATAAATTTCTTTGTTCCTGTCTTCTCTGGCTCTTTTTGTATGTGGTGGAGGCATGGTTGAGGGGGGTTGTTGTTGTGAAGTGGGGTAAACGGGTTGCGCGGCAGGGGTATCAGGACTTTATGGACACCAGTGTACGGATAGAATAGAAAAGATCAAGCTACGATCAGGACACACAGCACGTAGAGAGAGTGAAATCAGGATAATGGAGCGCCGGCAGAGAGTGTCTGGAGGTAGAAGCCAAAGAAGTGAGATACCAGGACAAGAGAGCTCTGGATCCCGGGATCCTCATGTGAGGCGTCGGAACGAGTGAAGCCCAGGCGCGGATGATAAAGATTGGATGTCATCACAGAAGACGTCAGCATCAGTGGTGATCAGGATGGAGCGGCGGATCATCAGACATCGCCCTGGTGCAGCAACCGAGAATCAGAGGTGTTCAGCACGCAAGAGCAAAGGACCAGGCGCAGTCAGGAGGCAGAGAACGTAGGGTCCGTGTCAGGAGGGAGTCATGGCGCAGCACCTCAGGTGATGGAAAATCAGGACGCAACGTCAGACCGACGTTGCGTCCTGATTCACAATTGACGTTATGTGCGCTAGGTGTGCTAGACACATGGGGCGCCCCTGACGCAGAGTATGATTTTTGCTGATGTACTTTCTATCAGTCCACCCCTCTTGCTCTCCCCTGTAGACCGTGACCTGGACACTTTGTTGCACCCTGGTTCTCCCTTGCCCAGACCTTGATCCTCGCAGCCCCCTCTTATATGGACATTTGGCCTTTACTATGCCGGTCCGCGCTTGGCGGGCCTTTACTTCTCTGGTCTGTGCTTGCCAGGATCTTCACCCTCCAGGTTCTCGCTTGGGTGCGCCTTGACTCTTCCAGTCGGTGCTTGCATGGATCTTCACTCTCCAGGTGTGTGTTTCCTTGGGTCTTTACTCTTCCAGTCTGTGGTTGCCTGGACCTTTATTCTCAGCTCCCTGCTTGTGTGGACCTGATCTTCCCCGTCTCCCCCATTGTCACCCCTAAATCATCCTGGTCCACTATATTGTCGCCCCTCAATCCCTCTGATCCGTGTCTCTGTGGCCAATAATTCCCCTTGATCTCTTCCCATTCAACATATGTTCCCTCCTAGTCTGCCCCTAGGTGACCACTTAACCCCACAGGTCCTCGTTGCTCTGGCCCTTGGTAACCTCTTTCGTTCCCCATTTGAATCATGAGCCTCCCCTCTCATCCCTGCCTGGATCCTAACCTTGGGAGCCACCCACAACCGCCCTCAGCAGTCCTCGGGTTGCTTTAGCTACCATACTCTTGTTTCTGGAGTCCCTAGAGCCCAGCTCTCTGGCTTCTTGCCTCATTCTGGTCTGTCCTGGATCCTCCGAGAGGTGGTGTAGACTTGCAGATCACACGAATTCGGTAGATATCGTGATCCAGAATTACCACCCTCGTTCACATTCTGCTCCCTAGTATCCGAGTCTTTTAATTCCAGTTGTTTCTATCTATTATCTTTGCGTATCATGTTTTGCCTAGTTCTCCCCTCCCTCACTACGCTTTTATTTCCACATACACCGCCGATAGTAATATACTTAATCCTAGGTCTCGAGGTCTATGTGCCTATTCACTAGCCACCTTTTTTTCCCCCGGATTTTTACCCCAGTCTAACAGATGGACTGGCCCCTCAATTGGTTCCCCTTGCGCGACATACCCACCCGGTCATTGAGCACAACCTCCACAAACCCATGGAAGTAATTCGGGTTGCTCAATTCCATCGCATACTTCATTCCTACTCGCACAACAAACTCCAAAGTTTCTGTCACGTGGGATTGGTTTAGTTGTGTGGTCTGTGGAATTAGCGCCTTAGATGGGATGAACCAACAGTGTTGTAGCGGTTTGCATGCCTTCTTCCCTGGAAATGAATCCTTGTCCCTGTCTTGACTTTCTGGGACCCAAATATTGTGGCTCAGTGGCTCATTCTTTCCTGCCTCTTTGGTACATCGCAACAGCTTCTTTTTGATCTCCAACGGGCGTTGAAATGACTAGTAGTAGTTTGCCACTAAATTGTACATTTCAATCATCGTGGGTTGCACGGAAGTTTCTCTCCTGCCGAGAGCCCACTCTGTCTCACGTTGCCCCCGAGTTCTTCAACATTATCATGGAAAAGCACTAGTAGGTCAGGAATACAAATCCGCCCCACAGCCTCACTTAGTGAGAGCTGTTTGATACTGCTTGCCCTCCCTGCTAATCGAGTCTGCTGGATTACCTTATCTACTCGCTGCTTCCACTTCGGGACTGGAATTTGAAGCTAACCGCGGGTGCCAGGTTCCGGCTAGACATGCTGCTGGTTCTAGAGCCGTCCTGGCATATAACTGGACCTCTCCACCAGAATCTCGCAGTCCTGGTAAGGAGCAATCACTCATTCTGAGTCTGTATACTGAGTACCCTAGCAGTATCCGGATCATACATTCTGCTTAAAGCAAAGTACTCTAAGGTCAGGATCTTATAAGCGATCCCAGTATGTCTCTCATTGTACCTGAGCATTTTCGCCCCGTATTGTACTCGATTGGAAGCACGGTATTCTTCTTTGACCTTTTCTATATGCAGGAGTTCTGATATATCAGTAGCGCAATTGTCAGGTGATCCCATTCCAGGGATGCCTTTTGAGGCATGACTCAGCATGTGCATTTTTGGAAACTGGAAATGATAGATCGCAGTCTCTAGTTGTTCCTTCTCCACCTTCATCAGTTGCCTTGACCATCCCTCTGGGCTACCCTTCGTCTCCATCTCGGCCCACTTGTTCTTGAAGCTCTTCGTCGTTGTTTTGGTCCTCCTTTGCGGATGAAACACGGACTTGCTCTTCTAGAATATTGTGAGTCTGTTACCCAGCTGACCGAGTGGGTAATCTGAGTGGCTGGGCTGTCCATGAACCAGGAGAAATTCCATGAGGGATCTGACACATGCTAGAACCTGCGCTTCCTCTGCTTCGCTAGATCAGACCCCATCGATCAATATTAGGCCTAGCACAGCAAGTAAGAATGGCATTATGGTACTAATCTCTTTCCCCTGCTATGAACTGACCTCATGTAGCTTCGCTTAAATGGTTGAAACCCCGGCTATAGCGGGATTGACTTAAAACGCTCATTGAACCAGCCTAGGATCCTCTGCGGCCGCAGATATTCCACCGACCAATCCAACATTATCTTGACAATTCCTAGATGCAGGAAGTCAAGAGCGTCAGGTTGCCAGAGTGTGTACACATTGCATAAAGGAAACCTCCAAAAAGGATTTTCCTCCACCTGGAGACCCATGGACTTGAAGTACTCTGCATCTTCAGTGTTTCCTCATTCTAGCGCTTGTGGATACGACTTTGGATCGCAGTCTCTAACCCCCCCAACTATACTACTACCACTTGGCTTGTGCCGCATCTCAGTCCGCAGAATCTCATACATTGGGCAAAGCCCATTGATTATTCTTGCAAGGATGACATGTTCTTGTTAGTCAGCAATCCAGGCTGGTAGGATCGGATGGCATTGGCGGACCTGGCCCTCAGGGCAATCCCACTTATACTCTAGGCTAGCTATATCTAGCTCGGCTATCGGTTTCAGCCTTTACTTATGGCTTGATGCCAAGACCGATGAATCTTGCCAACCTTCGGCTTCTTTTGAGAAACCTCTAACAAAGCAACTAGTCCCCATGCGCATTTAGAGCCCTGAAATCGTAAATCTTTGGTAATGTTACCGATCAATATATAGACCGCAGAAGGAGCCTTGTCTCCGGAGAGGTTTGTAAGGTGATTTTTGTTGGAAGCGAAAAGCATTGGAACCACTGTTCCGCCTCTCGGCACCGAGGCTTGGGTCTCCCACCACCAGTCTGCGATATGAATCTCATTATATACTCTTCGGCTGGTACCAGCAAAAAGACGCTTGGCACTGACCACCATATGGTTTGTGAAAGGTAAATGGCTAAGAAGTGGCCGGATGCTGTATAGGATGTTGCGAGAGTACAATGTTCCGGACCTACATCGGAACGCAGACCTGCTCTGGGGCCCAAACCGTATTCTATGCGCTCAAACAAAGACCACAGTTCATCTGCTGTCTGGAACGATATGCACCTGTCATCCTCCAGTCCACACTGTAAATACTCATCAATCAATCCTTTTGTTAAGCCCAACCACAGTATCCACCATCAGGGCTCAAAGTCTTTTGAATTTCGAAATGGGTGCCACAGATTCCAGTCCGCATCTGGATATCTGTGGTAAAGTCCAGCCGCAGTGTCATAGGATCTGCCGGCTTCACAATGAAGATACTGCATTTTGCTTGGATTAGGCAAACAGGTTAGGCCTTGGTCCTCCGGTTTCAGGCTTCTCTGTTCCTGAAAACTATTTGAGTCTCTTTTTTCGAGATCTGTGGGTGCCTGCCATCTAGTTACTTCTCTCAATGATATTAGTTTGAGCTGAGAGAGTAGTTGATCCAGAATAAAGCTTAAAGTCTACCCAAAGATTGTCATCTCAGGGATGCCGATTGCTAGCACCCCCCTCTCATTTGCTTTGCGGACCGCTTGGGTACTGCCTCTGTTTCTGCTTTGTTTGCGTCTGCCTTTTTCAGGCAGTGGTTACCGTTGATTAATAGGCCCTTATATGTCTTGAAGGGCCTTCCGCACTCTGGGCAGGTGGGATTCGACGGAGATGGCATCCGAGTCGCTTGCTGAGGTCGATTCTGCATATCCTGTTGTGGAGTGCCAATCTGACCTTGGTGAGGTAGATTCTGTGTATCCTGTTGTGGAGTGCCAATCTGGGCTTGATGAGGTAGATTCTGCCTAGCCTGCTGTGTAGTGCCAACCTGGGGAATAATGCTGCCGCCGTAATGGGATTGATGTGATACGAGCACAAAGAGTACTCGAGTACAGTGTGTGTACAAGTGGTATCTTTGTCGTATAGGGCACGGGCTATTGTGCTGGTTAATTATAGCTGACTTGTAATAAAACATCTCTCCTGGTTGTTTGTACTAGTATAGTACACACATGGTGTGCTGCAGGGATGTGCCAGGGTGGACCTATCCCAGGTGCTCGGTAGTGCACCCGACACGGATCATGCCGTAGAGACCCTGCCTCTCAGACTCTACGACAACCCACCCAGTTGATAATACTGCGTACCTGAAAACGAGTGTTCATTCAAGTGCACTGAGTGTAGTGTTCACCTTGAAAGAAGATGTTCATCTTGCAAACCAAAGCCTACCTTGAAAACCGATTTTGGTTCAAGTACACAAAACGCACTATATCCTGAGGATGGGTCAGAATTGAAAGATCCGTATTATGAACTCTGAATCTTGAAAGAGTCCCCGCAAGGATATATAGAGAACACTTTTCTCCTTCAAGCCAGAAGAGCATACATCAGTAAGCCTTCAATACACAGCAGCTAATCTCAGAACACAACCCCTATTCAACACCCTAATACTCCAACCCATAATTGCAGTTCTGCACTCTATCCCTGCCCGATTTTTACTTATGATCTTTCTCAATCGCTCTCGCCCCTGGCCTGACCATGGACCACAAACATCTTAACTGTTAGCAGTTACACCTATGCACTAGGCGGTCTCACAATAGGTACCCAGATTTCAAGCTTCTAGACTCCAACCTTCCATCTCTACTATCTTCAGACAGTCTAACATTCTCAATATCTAGAGCAATTGACTTCGCAGACCTATCAACCCTGCGCATCAAGACTCCTAGCAATCTTAGATACATAATTAAGTGAGCAAAATTCTTACTACTTGCTACCGCCGTGGTTACTAATTTGAGATTGTGGGGTACAATACAGACATTGTGAGAATGGTGAAGAGCGCAGCTGATATTTGTGTGAAACTTGGCTTTGCCACTACCAGCAGCAATGACTCTAAACCTTTTTTTCAAACTTCAAACAAACCTGACTTCATTAGTGGCATGCAGACCTCCTGGTCGGACCGGTGGCACTTAGAGACGCTGATAAGAGTGTGGAGTGGGAGACTGGGCTCCAAACCATGTATACAGACTTCCCAGCTTAATGAGACCTGGAAAGGTTTGAGAATGCAGAGGAACTTTGGGAGTGTGCTACACAATCCTTCATTTTGCAGACGAAGAAGGTCCGATAAGATATGAACCAAGAGGCAAAGAAGGCGGATGAAGCCGCCCAAGCGGCTGTTGCTGCCGCTGCCACGGGCGTTGCCAAACGCACCAAACGTCGTACTGTGGCTGTGACCCCAGCGACTACCACTACACCCCTTAATACCGAGGACCCGCAGGGCCCGCAGAAGCCCTTAGCTAACAGGCCCGCCCGGGTTTCCAGCAGCTCCGTGGCCACCAGCCCCTGAGCTTCTTACGACCCCTTAGTTTCCAGGGGTGCACTGACAACAACGAAGTGGGCCAGGGTTGATGATGATGGCGAGGTTCCTAGGAGCCCATCTACACTCCCTACAAAGCGGCAGAGACAGGTGGAGCTGCTGAAGCTGCCGTAGTTGCTGTTCAACTCCTCCACTGTTCCCTTCAGCGGTCCTGACAGTGATTGAATCCAATCTACAACCTACACTAGCTTCAACGACTTCACCTGCCTTGTCCTTTGGGTCCGCGAAAGAGGTCTACAACTTAGCACAAGCCCCATGCTGCTCAAGACGACTGTTACCCAACGGAATGATGAGTACTTGGATATCTTTCCCAGCGTGGAACAGGGTACAAGGGTGGAACTAGGTATCTCAGACCAAGGTTCATGGAATGCGGTATGGATGTTGGCCCAAGGCAATTGCCCCAACTCGAACTCCTTTGTTGGTCTTGTAGTGGTGGCTATAGTGGCCGAGAGTGATAAGAAACACAGGGTCTCGGAAACGGTTATGCTGGATCATACTGGTGAGGATGAGGATAAGCGGGAGCCAAGATGGCGCCATCGCCTTGGTAACTCGGGGCCCGAAAACAGGCGGGAGGGGCCTTCTCGGTCTTCGGACTTTTCCAAGCAGAATAGGAGTACCAGTGGGGCGGGGGCAACTTAGGGTGGGGACAACGCCGGGGATCGGTGCTCAGAGCAAAGTGGTAATGATGATAATGGTGCTGGTGATGGCGACGGTGATGCTGATGATAATGATAACAACTTGTATAGTCGCTCAAGTATGTGATGGGCCAATGTATTGTCAAAGTAAGAATCTAAAAGCAGATTTATGTTTCCACAATTTTGCAGCTGCAGAGGGCCCGGAAATACCATCTTCCCTGCTTGATACCCTGGTCAGCAATGGAGCAGATCGGTCAAACCCCTGACATATTAGGGATAATAATGCTTTCGATGAGGGTGATGACTATGTAACGGCGACAACGGCTGCAGAGCCTAGTACTACTAGCAATGGGGCTCTTCTTGGCCACTCTGGTAACCAGGGCAACAATAATTTTGACCCCAGATAGATCCAAGATTCCATCAGAATATTCAGAGCGGAACTGCTAACACCTGTCGAACGGGATATTGGGCCCCGAAGGCTCGAAACCCCTGGAATCCCGAATGGAGGGTTCCTTCCCCATCAGGTCTGGGGTGTCTGGTATATTGTTGAGCGTATCCTCGCTGACGGTCCCCCGGTGGCCCTAATTGTGGATGATATCGGATTGGGTAAGAGTCATTGCGCGCTCGCCACGCTGCAGCAGGCAGACTCATGTCATGCTTAGATGGGAAATGGGTTGCGCGATTGGCACATGTTCCACGGATCTTTGACGCCGATAATGAGATGTATAGACGACTCTCAATCCTCATTGTCCCCGCTAAGCTTGTCTCTGGCGAGGAGCGAGCAGTCCAGAGTTTGATTCAAGGGACTGGGCTTGACCTAATCAACCTCGATTCGAATTGCGGGCTTACTCACAACGAGCCCAACTACAGTTCTGATAACCCCGAGCATTGCCGAACCATGCATTTGATATCCTATAGTGCCTACCAAGCCCACTATTCCAATCCTGCGGGCCTGGAGGGCTGCCTTTGCGGGGTTGGCATTTTCGCTGAATCCCATATGGCGAAATCTTGAGCAACACAAAGCTTCGACTCCCAATTGGAAATTGCTACACCCGGTCTGATCCAGCTCATGGGAACCCCAGTGCACCATACGGTTGGTGATTGGGTTGTGCAGACGTAGTGGCAGTTTCCTCAGCTCACAGATGAAGATGAGCTGGAAAAACATGATCCAGTCCACCTAACTTAGTAAACGCGGAGGCAAAGAGCGAAGATATTACGATGGATGAGGCATATGAGCTGAGCAAGGGTATTGCATGGCGGTGGACCATGCAGTGCTGGGGGGAGACAAAAGACTCAAACGGGGATGCTCTAGTCTGCATTCCCGAGCTCGTTCAACATGACCTACGGCTGCAATACACTGAGGCTGAGGCTTCCGCCAGTGATGATTTGATTATGGCTGCCAAGGGCGACAAGTGTAAGGCTATCCAGACTGTTCTGCATGAGTGGCATCTTGCGTGACCCAGCACTGACCTTCCTGACCACGATGTGACCTCAGATGACTCCGAAGCTGTGAATGGAGGACTGCCCTATTTCCAAAGCTGGGACCATGATAGGTTCCACTGTGTGCCCGCTAGAAAAGATAACTTTCCCATGTTTTCGTTGCCCAGTTGTTAGGGGGACCTGAAGGAGGGGTACCGAATAAGGTGGTGATTTTTGCCTCGTTGCTAGGCCAAGCATCTTATGGCAATTGGTTCCTCCGGACCTTCCATCCGGGTATTCACTCCCACTTGGATCACTTTGGGGTTGTATCGAGAGACCGGCATTGGCTACTACAAGGCTTGGCTTCGGTCAATAGACCCGCCACGCTTGTCATGACTCCTGCCCTGCATCAGGAAAATGTCGGAGCGTGGTCCAAGGTGGTACTACACGCTCCTGGTCCACCAAGGGGGGTTGTGGTCCCCGTGATCCACCTGGTCCACTCCGATCAATTCTGATCCAGACATTTTCAAATTTTACCGAAGATGTGGACCAGGGTGGATCATGGTGGACTAGGAGGACCAGGGGGACCCTAACCCCTCTTGGTGGACCAGGACTAGTTTTTACATCTTGCTGATGCTCTGTGGCACCAGGCTCAATCTAGTTCCAGCGAACCACATTATAATCATGCAAAAATTGTCGAAACTGAATGAGCAATGTCAAGAGTTAGACAGATTCACCATATAGACCAAAGGCGGACCCCAAAGGCATGGATTCTACATTGTGAGGGAGAGGTAGACGATAGGGCGGAAGAACTTTACCAGAGTCGTGGAAAGTTTGAGGCACGGATCATGCACGGCGTGATTGGACTGAACTTCTACTATATGCAGAAAACAGACGCTAGGACAACTAGAATCCATGAGCTTGAGGCACAGTCTGCTGCACAAGCCAGGGCTGCAGTCCCCGGTTCTTATGGCACTCAGGGCGGTGATGATTGTACTCCCGGTCCTTCTGGCACTCAGGGTGGTGATGATAGTACTCCTGCTCCTTCGGGCACTCAGGGTGGTGATGATGGTACTCCCAGTCCCTCTGGATCCCAGTAAAGTGATAATAGCACTCCTAGTCCTCCTGGGGCTCAGACCATTGGCGGTGGTCCTTCTAACCCTTACACCACTTACCACTAGTAATGCAAATTCTGGAATTCCCGGTCCAAGGCTCGTCTAGTCATTGGTATTCGCCTATTTGTGTTTCTCTTTTCCACCTCTGTTGTTAGCATTTCATTTCACTCTACAGCACACTATAAAGGGTGGTTTCCTTTGGTTTAGGGGTCCGGGTTTGAGGGCTCTTGTTGCCTGCCTTCGATCCATAGGACCATATTGGTTTCTGGTTTCCTCTATTCTACTGGACTTGTGGGCATTTCTTTTCTATCGACAGCATGCTATGGATGGTGGTTTCCTTTTGTTTTGGGCTCTGTGTTTCAAGGGTCTTGTTGCCTAGCTTCCCTCCGCAGGAGTGTATTGGTTTGTTTCATTTGATCGGTTTTCTTTAATTTTCTGCTGCGTTAGCATTTCTTTTTCGGTATGCAGCATAGGTGCTGATTTCTTTGTTTTATCAGGTCCACATCTCATAGGGCATTAGATTTGGAGTTCACAAGGTTAGTGTCTGCCTATCGGTAGAGTGTTTTTGGGTTTGCATTTGTTTAGGTTGGGATTTTATCGGCCAGGATCAAGGCTTTGCATTCAATTCGATGTTAATGGCGGTCTTATTAACTTCGCTAGATTCCTATCTTTCTCATCTCTTCAACTGCTGTATCTGTAGCTATAACACAAATTTAATTTCACCTCTGCGTCCACAGACTTAGCTTATACTTAACTCTGAGAATTAGGGAAGAACAAGACACCTTATACTAAGAAGCCATTTCATGCTACTTGCGGCGCTAGGTGCAGAGGCGTGTCACGGACTGCCATTTGTGTACTTTTCTCTGCCTAGTTTATCCCTTGAAATATCCTTGACCGCGTCCGAGTTGGGGTGGCTTCCCGTTGTGCACCCATGGACCTCACAACCTGCCTTTATCTTCCTGCCTATACCTCATACTTTGTACTTCACTCTTCAGATCACATCAGCAAAAATAATACTCTGCGCCAGGGGCGCCGCATGCATCTGGCACACTTGGCGCACATAATGTCAATCGTGAATCAGAACACAATGTCTGTCTGATGTTGCCTACTCATTTTGCATGACCTGACATGCAACACCCTAACGCTTTCCTGACATGGGCCCCTATGTTCTCTGTGCCCTGACTGCACCTAGAACTCTGCCCTTGCGTCCTAAACACCACTAATTCAAGGTTGCTGCACTAGGGCGATACCTGAAGATAGGCCGCTCTATCCTGAAAAGCACGGATCGTGGCATCTTCTGTACTGACATCCCATCTTTATCTTCCGCACCTGGGCTTCGCTCGTTCCGACGCCTAACATCACGATCCAATGATCCTGAGCTCTCGTGTACTAATATCTTCCTCTATTGGCCTCTATCTCCAGACACTCGCTGCTGACGTACCATTATCCTGATTTCACCCTCTGTATGTGCTGGGTGTCCTGATGGCAGCTTGACTTTTTCTATTCTATCTGTACGCTCTTACGTAATATTAGGATGTCCTCATGCTGCCTCCCAGACGTGTGGGGAACTATCTCAACTCTGCCTGACACAATCCCGATCTTGCGCAAGCTCTATCCTCTTCTTTCCGACGTCACCCCGTGACGTTTACTATAAGATCGCCCAGACGCCCCCGTGGCGTGACCCTTTCATTGATTCTACTACTCATACTCCGAACACGCAGATTACACTTTACGTTCTCATATCAACACATCGCCGTCAAACAAATAGTATCAATTAATTAAGCTACTCGAC
>Ga0307507_10004695_pt1 | contig 23687 bp, 29 predicted proteins | sample 7_EM_MG_FD_207223 | JGI IMG/M metagenome (GOLD analysis project Ga0307507, IMG submission 207223) | Populus trichocarpa ectomycorrhiza microbial communities from riparian zone in the Pacific Northwest, United States - 7_EM | ecosystem: Host-associated > Plants > Roots > Unclassified | place...
GAGGGAGGGAGAGGGGTAAGGGGACGTGTGTTAATCGGGATGGATGTTTGCGAGATGTTTCATGTTGTCGGTCATGGGTGAGATGAGGCAAGGTATAGCATAGGAGGCTTACCCAGACCTGTTTTTTGTAGCTGTTAGAGCCAAGGTTCTTTTCTCCTCTCGTGCACTTGTAAGTATTATGATAAAACTATGAAGTGTTCGCAGAGTGCCTCCCGAGACAGGTTCCTGCAATGCCAGCTAATTTAACCCCTATCTACAACATCTTCCGACACCACCTCTGTAAATGAGTCGAATATCCAGCCCGCATCTAGTCATCACGAAATTTGAAGGGAAGGATACCCTACCCCCCGCTCCATCCTCACACTACCCATCACACAAAATCACCCGCTCACAACCCCTCACTCGCCCAAGCCATAGAAACCCTAATACAACCTCGGGGCAGAGTGCACCACACCAATCCATCAATCAAACACCCCACACAATACTCGTACAATACAGTATTTGTGCCTCCGCGCTGAGAGACATAGCAATATATTTTGATGATGGAAATGATGAAAATGACGATAAATACACCCAACTCCAACCTACCTCAAAATTTTTCTTTTTCCAAACCCCCCCTCGAAGAAAAACACCCGCTTGCGTATGTGAGTAACGAACGGCTGAGTGAATAATTGGGTAATGAACGAACGCGAGTGTAACAGAAAGAGAAGCATTGATCAATAAAAGGAAAAGAGAAAGAAAAAAAAATGTACGCCAGCTATGCAAGTAGATAGATGCAAGGAAGGAGATTTGTGAACGAACAAAAAAAAAAGCCCGCAAAAAAATAAATGAAAAGTGAAATAATGAGAGGAAAGGTAGAAGTTGCATTAACCAATCTGTAACGTAGAATAGCGTAAAAACAACAAAATCTTTCCTAAGGACAAGGGAAACCAAGGAAAGGTTCCAAATCTAAGGATTGTCCTGTCTCGGCAACAATATCTCATCCCACTCGTCTCCAAAAAAACCATCAAGGCCATTGGTCCCCGAGGTAACGCCCATAAAGTTCGGTTGGGCGCTGCTACTGGTGATCATACGGACGTCCTGGCCTGCCGCTCCCGGGGAAGTGCCTTCTGGAGCCTGCGGCTGGCCTTGGAGGAGGTAAGGTGGGAGGGGGCCGAATAGTTGCACTTCAAGACTGTCGTATGGGTTACTGCTCCCGCCACTGCCAGATGCACCGAAGCGGCTTTCGGGAGAGGATGAGCTATGCTCAATTTTAGCGGGGGCGCCCTGCCGGCGTTCAAGGTATGTTGTGGAATGCGGAGCATGTATTTGCGAGTAGTTATAACCGAAGGGGTCAGGTGACTGGAACATCATTGAATCGAGGTCCAATAGCCCGTTCCCGGATAATTGTGACTGGAAAGGAATTATTTGATCAGGGGTCTCCACACCGGACGAGAAGTCAGAGCTTGTGTGGTAAAGCTCATACGAGCCCCTTCGTGCTGCATTAGGATCCTGAGTGGGCGTGGAGTTGCCCCTCTGAGGCTGCAGTGGCATTGGCTGTCGTTTCGATTCGGGTTTTGGGGACGAAGGAAAGGTTCTAGAGCGTCGATTCTGCTCGCCCACATCTGGTGACATGGCACCGGATGACTCTCGGCTGCTCCAGTTTGCTGGTGGGTCTTCTGAGCTGGCTTTTGTTTGCGAGCTTGCCCTGGCCCGCTTCTTCTTGATTGCTAAGTTTGCTTTCTCCAGCCCCGGTCGGAGGTTTTCCGGAAGGTTTCCAAAGAGCGTCTGATAGGTCAGCAAAGGTGTACCCCTTCAAACACAGGGTGTAACATACAGCCAATGCCACCGAGCATCTTTTCGCAGCCTGGCTCCTATCCCTCATGCTCGCCAATAACTCCCTTCCCATCTCCGCATCACGCAGTACCGCCAAGGAAGTTAACTCCTCCGGGTTCTCCAGTACAAAGTACACAAGGGTAATGACAGAAAAGAAGCATGTGTACATCGTGAACCAGTAGGCGCCATTAAGTATGCCCAACCTCCCCATTTCGCCCGCTGTGTGGACGATCTTCCTAGAGACATTCACGCAGTTGGCTGCGCTAGCATAAGGCCGCTCATCACAGCCTTCGTTTTTCGGACGAGAGATGTAATGCAGGAAGGGACGGTATAGCATCATTTGAACGTGAGCAAAAGCCATCTTCAAGAGGTATTGCACCCTGTTTTAGATCAGCATTTTGCGATGACTGTAGAGTGGATCGTATACTTTTGTAGTTCTTCGGGAGTATCTCCTCCAGGCCTCAGCTGCATCGGCAATCCCTCAAGCCACGCCTGGAGGTCACGCTCAATCTCACCTAATTTTGAAGAACTGACACTATAGTTTGATCTCTTCCCAGTAACACTAGCCTCGACCCCTTTCAAAGGATAGATATATTTCACCATCTTTGCCATTATCTTCAACAAGTTGCAATGTGCATTTGCTGCAAGAATCATCGGCATCACACCATCCGGCTGGGGAAGAATAGCATCTTTAGTGATAAACCCATCGTCCACTTCAGCCGGCATCTCCTGATCTATATCCTCATCCGCAATCCCTTTTGGCAAACCTAGCAAGGCGCCTACATACGTATCCATCTTCCGCACAGTCCAGAATATCCGCTTCCGAGTTTCACGCTCAATAGGATCAAATCTTGCCTCTGGTAACGAGCGGTGAAGCCCCATGCGCACCGAGGCGGACAAAGCTATCCCAAGGTAAGAATAGCATGTTGACATTCTAGCAGACGACTGAAGAAAGAGAACCATCATGATAACACATTGGATGGATGGGATATCCCAGCAATCTGTAATCTCTATCATACGACGCCCGATATTGAAATATTTAGTCCTACTAATCGTCAATAGTGATCGGGCATGGGGCCTCATAGACTTCAATCTCACCCTTCAGCAACCGGATCTGGAATTCCAACTCCCGTAAGGTCACTAGAGAATATGCATCCAACACTAAAAGCGAGATATAACAATGGTAAATGATTGTTCTCGTCATCCCCAAAATCATTCGGATCTTTTTCGTATATTCGATTCACCACATCATCAAAGGTTGGCCGGTGTATAAAGCGCATGAGAACACAAGCATCGTCCATACAAACATCCAGTAGAACCTTTGCGACCTCCTTTGTAGGTAACATGGAAGTATTTGGGATCTGGCCATCGAAGGGGGAACTCGCTGTGGAGTCAGGAGTGTCAAAAACCGTTGGAAAAGGTGCAGCGCGCACTTTTACCAAGGCCTTCCCGCAGGCATCGCTCCCCAACAGATCCGACAATTGTGTGTTAAGGTGAGCCAGAAAAGCTGCTCCTGAAGAATGACCACGAAAATTCATATGCCCACTCTCATCAATATCCAGACGACCAGCCGCTTCGACCATGGATTCCAAAAGGGAATCCTTCTCTGCCGAAATAGATGTTGCAGCACTCCCGTTAACGACTGGGGGGCGGCCGCTGCTAGCAGTTACATCCTTTCCTGTGGCACGGGTTGTTGCGTTTGTCTGCACCTGCGACAGCAGTTTGCCGAGGTCAAAGTTTGGATGATTCACATCGACATCGGGAAGCAATACTTTGAGCAAAGCCTCCATCCGGTGAAGTCGTGTCTCCAGGGCTTCGATGTATTGCGGGGCAGGGTTGCGCCTTCGATTAGAAGGTTGATCGTAAGTACATTCTATTTGCACAATGACACCACAAGCGTCAGTTCAAACGGAAACTCCTTCTCCACCGCCGTAAATAAAGATCAACTTGCATAGGGACAATAAAACATCGCAGGAAGCAAACACTCCGCCTCAAAAAAATAACACGAACCATAACTATAGACTGTACAATGGGTACAAGGTTGTTTGCCATCACATTTGATCTTCTTCCTCCGGCATTCGTCACAAGCTCGAGTGACTCTCCGGCGCTTCTGAAGTGGTAAAGTTTGCGCTTTGGCTGGAACTGAAGAGGGTGCGCTGCTCCCATTAATCGGCGGCGATGTTGCCTGCATAGGGGGAGGTATGCGTTGCCAATTCGTAGTCTCCATCATGCTTGCTTCGTCGCCGAACTCAGAGGGAGAGGAATGAGTCGAGCTCAAATGGGATGATGTATTCATGGCGAATCCCAACCCGTGATACCTTCCTTCACTCAATATTGTCTCATAGATGCCAAAAGTTCCCCGTCCCCTTATTTTTTCTCTCTCTCTCGCTTTCTCTCTCTCTCGCTCTCTCTCTCTCTCTCTTTCCTTTCCTTCCCTTTCCTTCTATTAATTAGAGACCAACAAAACAGTGCATTACCCAAAAGAAGTATACCGGTGCAGCTATAATCGAGTTCCGGGGAGGCGAGGAAGGCTAGTTATGTAGGCAGGGAAGAAGGGTTGGGAGGGGTGAGGTAAATATGATAATATGTAGTAGTAGCGGTGCTGGTATTATAGTAAAATGTAGGTACTGTAAGAGGGTTAAGGAGCAGGGGGGGGAGTGGGGTGGCCCACAAAACTGTCTCCCGAACAGGCCCTCACTGTACTTTACTGTACAGTATTGTTTCCGAGGCCAAAAAAGTGCTTGACCTTGTAACTCGAGTCGCAGGCACTTTAATGCAACGGGTTGGTGTGTATGATGCTGAAGCCTATTCCTCTTCTTTTTTTTTTTGCAGGCCCAAAGAAAATTCCTGACTGATGGGGACTGAACTGGCATACTAAACTCACAGAGGAAATTCAATCCTTCGGTTCCCCGAGCCTAGTCCAATGATCTGCGGTTAAGTCAACAGTTACCCACTGCGAAATTCCTTCCCCCTTCCTTCTTTTCCTTTTCCTCTCTTAGTGTTGCTCGCTTTTTTCCCTTTTCGATTCTCATAGCTTGGTAACCAATTAATTAAATCGTGCCCTACTGTAAATAAATATGAAGATAACCATAGCAATAATAAAAAGAAATTCCAATCGACAAGAGATGCAGATACCAAGGGGATCTCAATTGTTCCCCCCCCCCCCTCCCCCTCTTCCCCCCTGACGACGGGACACCCGTGACAAGAAATGGAGAGTCATGTACGACACGGTTTGTAAAGGGAAACTAAAAAGAGAAAGAAAAAAAACGAAGGGGAAAGGTTGTCGGGCTGGCAATGGCGGCGATTTCTCCACCGAGTCACAGAGATATTCTTTGCTTTGCCAACCCTTGCGATTTACCACTACTACCTACACCTGAATAGAGGACCCACAAGGCGTATTCATGGCTCGGATCTTGGGATAGGCCATCCATAGGATCAAGCAAAGAGAATGTTATGGGGGGAGGGGGGTGAGAGAGTGTATGCGGCGTAGAGTACGGTAGGAGGATAGAGTGAATAAGGATCAAAAAAGTAAAAATAAAAATCCCAAAGAGCTAAAGGTCAGGGTGGGTCAGCGAGTCCCAGAGAGAGGTTACCCGCTGGTCAGAGGTCAAGACCCCGCGCCGTACTCGAGTAGAGAGAAGCTTTCCCTACCTATGATATCTCCAGCCCATCCAAAAAATAATACCGTAATCTTATCATTCAACAATCTACAAAAAGGAAACTCCTCCCGTGGAGGAAAGTCTCACTACATTTTACCAATTGCGTTTCTCCCGGGGAAGAGGGGGGCAGACATGATTGACTTCCCAGTTTTTCCTCGAAAGTTCCACCAAACCTTCTCGTCCACCACCGACCTCCCAAGAGTCCCCACAAAGCAACCGCACAAGAAAAAAGCAAGCAAGCAGCAATCTGTTTGGTAAGAAAGCAGTACCGTCCCGGTATCTATCCGCCTTACAGTTTCGAACTCTTGGCGATATCAGAATGGCTGCGCAGAAGAATCCGCAGAAAAGTAGTCATCGACTTTGCTTCACCATTAGCTTTTTCATCATGTATGATACCTTCGTTTCGGGCTCTTCCCCATCCGTTGTCCACCCCTCCTCCTCTTCACTACCCTGCCCTATCGGTACTCCCACTCCCATGGCCTACGTAAACCTAAACCACACCCCGAAAGACTCATCAAACCCTTTTTCTTACCCTATTTAACCCCGACACTTGGTCAGCTTAGGGTGAAGGAAATAGGAGAAGAGATCCCATCACCATACACACTGCGCCAGTGCATATCCCTCCATACCCGCCCATTTATGCTTGCACATATAATATCCTATCCTATGCAAGTCGTACTTCCAGCGCTCTAGTGCTCAACATCCATTTAGTAATACCAGTGTAGGCCCAGTGGGGTATTTGTCAACACTAACGCTGCGGCAACTGCTGGCGGCAATCGCAGCAAGAGAGAAAAAGAAAGGAGAGCAGCCAAAAAAAAAACAAAAAAAACAAGCGTTTGGTAGCCTGTCAGGACATCTCCGGGAAATCGATATTGGGACAGAAGGATCAAAGACCACGACGGCTCATCACCACGACTACCGCACACCGGTAGACTACTATTACCGTGGTTGGAATGTTGATTAATAAACCAGGCATCCAACCCAAAGAAGGAGGAAAAAGAAAAATGATGAAAAGATAAAAACTCAACACACACCTTTCGAAAAGTAAGCTTTTTCGCCTCACTGCACGCTGCGGGGGAAAAGAAAAAGGAAAAAAAAAAAGGTCTTACAACTTACAGTTACTCAGATAGAGAGAAAGAGGGGGGGAAGAGCAAAAAGGCGATGCACCCTTCAAATTTATTGAACCTGCGGTGTGCGCGCTAGATACCCAGAGAAAAAATGATTGTGTTGTATGACATCATAGATTTCATTTCCATCAGCAGAGGAGAATGAGCACAGAGCGCCTGAGGGGATTGGCTACTATGGTAACTCAACTCGTCCTTGTTTGGATTCGAGTACCGGTAGCAGTAGATATTGGTATCACCACAAGAGACGCCGCTGGGGAGCAGTCTGGGTAGAATAGGTGGGTAAAGTGTCGGTGTGTAGGCAAGTTCACCGGTGATCATTCTCTCTGTTACCCCAACTCCCTCACTCCCTCACTCCCTCTCTCACTCCCTCCCTCACTCTCCCCCTTTTCCCAATAACCGACAACCATGCCATGCGGTTTAGTATGATAATCTATCGTATTCGTAATGCCCAAGGGCACCATTACCGGAGCTGCCGTGAATCACAACGCATCACTGGGAACTCGCTCAGGAAAGCTTCTTTTCGCACCCCAAAGCGGCTGTTTCCGAACCATTCAGAACACGATTAGCAGCCAATGACCCCTCCCCCCTTCCCCCTTCCCCCTCCCCCTCCACATTTCCTTTTTCCTTTCCCATGAACCATGCTAGCCGAACCTCGCCCCCGTCCCCTGAACCAAGCACGCACATACCCCCATCCATGCGAGAAAAGACGCCGCCAAAAGCTTGTCAGCGCCATCCTGCAGGATCAGCCTAAACTAGCAACATTTCCATCCTGTTTCCATCCCATCACAATTCGACAACCATTCCCACCCCTATTCTTCTTTCCTCCTGCTTCCTTGTGAGACTCGTCAACAAAAAGTAAGAGGGAGAAGGATGGAAAGAAAAGAGCTCGCATTTAAATGTGATAGGTTATTTTAAGTTAACTTAAGTTTAGTTCGAAAGGTACGAACAGATACATACGTCCAGACACCCATCCGAGGGAGACTGGGAGTCAAAGACGTGCGCTGCTGCTTCTCTAGCGCAGCGAGTCACAAGTTGGGTCCAGAAAATGCAAAAACCCGGTCTTTAGTTGGGGAATTGCAACAACAGCAACAGCAACAACAACAACAAACTTTGGGTAAATAAAACCTACTTAATGTAGCCCTTTCTTGAAAGAATAAGCGAGTGGTTTTTTTTTATCTTTGATCAGATATATCCGGCTCGGGAAATCAGCCGTGCAAATGTGCAAAATTTTGATAGGAGTAAGAAAGTATTGAACTGGACTCAGATATTCGCAATCTGGGATACAGAGCAAAATTGGCATGGCACAGTGCAGCACTTCGCTGGAGGTGAGTGTAACTGGTTTCATGCTTCGGTTTGTTGCCACAGAACGGTCCACCACCAATCCGGCGTTTCACGGAGGGCCTACGGTTGGGCACGTTGCACCGTAGCTCATCACCAGGGCTCAATAAGATCATTCGGAGCTCCGAGGTCCGGTTAGCCCCGAGGCACCCTGGTTGTTCACTTGAAGGGGGGAAGAGGAGGAGGAGGAGGAGAATTCAGCACGGCTTACGGTAGTAGCCTACAGGTGCTCAAGTGCTCGCACTTGGAGAAAATTTCCTACCCTCACTCGCTTGGGTAATAAAGTGGTGTATCTCGGCGATCTGTTTCCTAGGCCAAAGGCGAAATGCTGCGTATTTGGTATAGCACTCATTCTCTACTCGTACGAATAGTGCGGGTACTGTCTTTCTTTTGGACTCCTTTCCCCTTCCATTAGTGCCTTATTCTATTTTACCGATGTGATGGCTTGTCCCTTGCTCTGGGTGCAGATTTCGGACCTTTTCAGCACGGTTGATGGGCTAGGTTAATCCCAGATCTTCAAAGATGGTGGTGTGTCCGGGGGAGCTCTTTCTGTGACCTCACCAGTTGCAGTCAGTATAATATATGAGAATTAACGCCTAGTGGGAAGCATCTACATGATTGCTATACTTGAACTATTCCTAATCTTAGAATACTGTAAAGAACTAAAAAGCGACAAATATAGACCAAGGGATACTAATTCGGCATGGAGGGAATTGCTCTTGGATGTGTGTTCTCAAGGCCTTTGGGGACAACTTGACTTGTTAGTGGTAGGCTTCCTTCGTCACACGGGTATGTATCGCGACAACCCTCATGAACGGCACTTTCTCATTGTTACTTGTTTCTATAGATGTTCGAGCATGAATACCAGTATGTGCCAGATAACAGAGGAGAACACAAGGGAAGTTCAATGTGACAATATACCGGTACTTAGGCAACTTGGGGAGATTGCTGAAAGTGAGAAGGGAGTGGGTACGTGAGTGAATGAAGAGATGAAAACCTATGTTCCAATTTATTTACCCAAGCGCACTGCTGGTACGCCGCACAGCAACGGAAGAGTTATATGGGGTGTGCATTTAACAGGCATACAAGGGCTCCACGAGGTGTTGAATTCAGTTCAGTTCAGTCCTCCAATTCAATACCGGTACCGGTAAACCCCAAGGTCTCCAGAAGGGAGACAAAAAGTAGCCGAATGTGAAATGAAATGTGTGTTGGCAGCGGGTGAAGCTTACGACGAGGATCACAGCCCCAGCCTTCTCTGTAATTGTATCCCCAAGCTTGGATGCGGGAAATTAGGAAAATAAAAATAACAAGAGTCACGATGGACCATAGCGCAGGTCAAGTCAGGTCAATCTCTCACCCAACCAATCAGCCCCACCCAAACCCCATCGTCAACGCTCGTCAACTGACGCGGTCGATCCCTCATAAACAAGCCTTTTTGACCCCCTTCACACCCCTTCCTCCCACGCGAGCGAGCATTATGCTCGCACATACTCAGCCCACAACAGCCTCAACCAAACGAATTCAAGGATCCCTCCTTTTCCCTCCCTCCAACACCTACGTGGGATGGGGAGTGCTTTTTTTTTTTCTTTTCTTTTTTTCCTCTTCTTTTCCTCCTCCTTTTCCTTACCGTACTTACTTACTTATTACGCTCTTGGAACCCCCCTCCCCTTTTGAGTTACGGTAACAGTTGTTCCCGGTACGTCGTCGCCCAATGATGAAACCGACAACGCGCGTCTTCTAGTTGTTGGCCAATGGGAGAATTACGCTTTGTTGAACTCATGATCCCTTCCCAGCTGAACTTGAGAAATTCAGGGCAGGTTAGTAGGGCATGGCATAGCATGGCACAGCAAGGTGTTGGTGAAAAGGCCGCAAAAGAGCGCATAAGGGTTTGCTATTATGCTCTACTTCTAATGCATCGCAAGTTGAACAAGATATTAACTATCAAGTTACTTAGCACGTACTTGCGCGTACCCAAGTGCTACGGGTACAGTATCAGGATAAGAAAAAAGAAAAAAGAAAAAAGGAAACGAGAGCCCACGGGACCTGTGATACCGGTAGGCTTATAATATGGTTGAATTGATATCCATACAGAGCAATATAATGAGAGTATAGCAATGCAAGGCTATATGTGGTATAACGACGATACCGTAATGATAGGCCTACAGAAAAGGGCACAGTTGGCTAGATGGGCCATGGTATGAGTTTTATTTCTTTCTTTATCCTTGTGATGGCTACTCGGGTACTACCGATATAGACTGCGTACAACAGCGATATGGATGAAGCCAGCAAGCAAGCCGCGAAATCATACTCCCTCCACCAGACCAAAAACTCGGTTTTTGCCTCAAAAGTGCCCAAAATACCCATAAGTTACCATACCATATCATAACCAATTCCTGCACAGCAATCAATCGAGCAAGCATGTGCTGTGCCATTCCGGATTCTGGTACCTTTTACAGAGCCCTCGCCCCCCCCCCCCCCCTTTCCTCTCCCTTCCTCTGGGGAAGGAGGGAGGGAGGACGCGTAGACAGTCTCAGTTAAAATCTCGGCGCCGCGATTTGCGCTATGGTATACGGTAGGCTAGTTAGGCTATCAACGTACCGTAGTTCTTGGAGAGAGGGTCATTGCTCAAAAGCTTGGTAGATTGCGCTTACCCGATGTTTGGGCAAGGTATATGATAGTAACGTAGTAAGTAAGCAAGCCAGAAAAGCCCCTCTTGGGATGATTACGATGAGGATGGATGGTGGCGATCGGTGTATAATGAGATGGGATGAGTTGAACAAAGGGGGAAATGGACCGGGAGGGGGATTTTTACTGGTTCTACAATATGTATGGCAAAAACACATGATGGTATATAGGATCGGGGCAGACGTAGGCTAATTCATGAGTTTGAATTGGCTGGGGGGAAGGAAGAGGAGGAGAGGGGATAAATCTGGATGGGATTGAATACTGATACTGTATCAATTCAGATTCTTAGTTGGACTGTGGAATGGATAATAGGACTGAACTGGGCCGGTAGACCCTTCTCGACTTCCGCCTCCCTTCCCCATTTGCCGAGGGTTTTGCGATGGTGCTTTTTGTATGATAGTATGGGGCAAGGTAACTTGGGTCCAAGTTTAACTTTGCCTTACGATGCTTGTCTTCTGCTACATATTAATACTACGACCACCACTACCGGAGGCCTGGGGCAGACTGATGATGAGGAGATATCATACTACAAAACATTCACACACACACACACAGTGGATGCACAGGGATCTCACGAATCCCGCCCGCGCTTTTTTCCTCCCTCTCCTCCTTCCCCTCCTCCTCCCCACTCCTCCTTTCCTTCCTGTGACCCCCACATTTCTACCCACAACTGCAACAAGCTTTTACATTAATATCAATACAGCGCGGCACCATCCGGTACGTACCGTACCGTACAGCACTCGAGCACACAGTACCTACCCCCCCCAGCCATCTGGCATCCTACTACATACTGGTAGTCAAGCTTTTCCAGCAGCACGCTGACGTAATTTACGATGGAAACTGCATCTTTCTGTGCTTCCACTAACCTTCAGTACGGTACCCTTACGCCTACCCACCCACCCGCAGCTAACAAATAAACAAAGAAACAAAAGTCTATAGAGCGAGAAAGAAAGGTTTATCTCCCGTACCATATCGTACAAGTACACTACTCTATCTATGCTCTTTTTTTTTTTGTTTTCCCTTCCCCGTCACCTTAATACAACAGTTCCCTAATGCCCCACAAGACCGGGTTTCTGACCGATACCCACATACGCGTCTAAGAATAAATAATATCATAAATAAATAAATAAATCCCCTCCTCCTCCTCCTCCTCCTCCTCCTTTCGCACTTTCACTCGCCCCCCCAGGAACGGATAATTAATCACCCCATCCTGCCCCTGTCTTGACCGGTTTCGCAGAACGTTCTCTACTATGGGAAATGTTCTGGAAGCTTTTTTTTGCGAGTTTTTCCGGGTGTAGGTTGGGTGGGTGGGTGGGTCGGGGAGTTATCGGTTAGTGCTTGGGCGGGCGAGGCGGTTAGGGTAGCTACCTTGCAGTAGTTCGATGATGATGATGATGATGATGATGATTATGATGATGATTACTCTATCATAACAAATTTTTTTTTTTACAAACCGGGTTCTGGAATCATGCCTTGAGAGAATTATATATTTCTTTCTCTCAATCAGAATTGCAGTTTTTGTCAAACACGTGATGGTAGTATGATATTGTAATGGGGATGAATTTGAGGCTTGCAGCACAGTGAGGGGAGGAGGGCTGCCTTGGTTGTGGAAAAATGCTGTACTGTACCATGATAATGGATAGTGGCGGGGAGTATCGGGGGGGGGGTTGGATCTTATACCCGTTAAAGGAATTGAATCGCGCAAATCTGTGTATATAAGTGCAATATTATGATAATAATATAGAGGCAGCCCCGGGGTCGAAAGAAAGAAAGAAAAAGGCTTCTCTTGAGTGGAGAGTGCTAGCCAAGTTTTCTTCTACTGGATCCGCCGCCGGATTTGTATATACGAGTATGATAATGTGCGGGAAAAAAGGCGTTATGAGAACTGGAGTTCCTTCGAACTGGAGTTCGTGGGAGCACCGTTGCTCCTAAATGTACTGTGCTTGTACCGTCTTTGCTTTAGCCTTTGCTGTCCGAAGCTAGCTGGATAGCTAGTGTACTTGTACTGAGTGAGTACTTTATATTGACTACTCTTGGCTGTTACACTCCATTCATTCATCCAGCAATTCCTTCGACGGAGAAGCACTACTACTCCCGGTGCGTTCGTTCCTGGAGAAGTAGAAGAAGGTACTGTATTGTGTGAAATGATCCGATATCGCATAATACCATGCGGTATCGTGCGGTACTGTACCAAACTTGCTGAGGCTTTCTTGCTTAGTAATATTTACATACACAGACAAGAAAGTATGATACTGTGTATAGCGCCTTGGCATAACTTTGTAGGAATCTTCACTTTTTGTTCTCAACCAACCAACTCACTTTTGTTAAATGATGAAATAAATAAATAAATGAGTTGAACCCAAGTACCGTACCGTATTATAGTTCTTCTATACGGAAGTTTTCTCCAGAAAAACCAAAACTCCGTTGTTGTCGTTTGCTGTCTGTCTGCCTGGATTTTGCTTGGAGTTCTGTCTGCAAAAAAGGCTTGGCTTGACCGAGTGATGATGACACATTAATATGAGGCCTTTCTGCCCGGGCGTTTTTCTAGAAAAACATCTCTTTATTTATTTATTTATAATATTCATCGATACCGCTTTTTCTTATTACGGTGCTAGGCCATGTTTAGGCCCATGCCCGTGGGGCTGGCTACTGCTGCTGTTAGGGCGTAGCGGGCTTTTTTTTTTTTTTTTTGCTCATTGTTTTGTGTATTTCTGTGGGTAACTGTAAAGAACGAGCAACTTTACTGCGTAATGGGTGGGTGTGGAGTGGTTTCGAATGTAGGTTTTTTTCTTCTGGAATGCCCGCCCTAGGTGAGTGGTTGTATCACATCTTCGCCTTTTTGTTCCAAGACTCCGGGTTTATACGAGGCCATATGTACTCGAGTATTATATGGTATTGGTGATGATGGGTTTCGGTATGGATTTTTATGGACGCTACGGATTGAGTTGCGGGTTGCTGTTACGGTACCGTATTTGATTAATTAATTGCCCCGGGTGAGGCGAGCCAGCGAGCGAGCTGTGTTCAGTTGGACAGGGAGTGAGTGAGTGAGGCCTGATAGAACGGTGAAGATACTAGTCCGGTACTAGTCGCTGCCATATCGGAGCTTGCATGAGGTTGGGTTTTTATACTATTGCAGCCTTAGCGGGTGCATTTGGAACTATGTATGATGTCGCGGCTCATGACCGACTTGACTGGACTTGACTGGACTTTACTGACTTGACTTTGTGCCAAATATTTGAAGATAATTTAACCCTTACTTGGGCGATCATTCACGGGTGCAGTACTATACATATGCTTAATGATATATAGGTACAGAGGTATGATACCTGCCTTGTAGTATGGGGGGATGCTTGCGTGAATCGGGTAGCCTCCCCAGTAGGAAACGAAGGTAAGGTACCTACTGGTATGATACTCGAGCACTGTCGTGCCAATGCTGATGCCAATGTTAATGCCAATGTTGATGCTGGCGAATCCACCTGCCCATTAGGGTTTCGGCTGCTAGCCCCAAATTTGGACGGAGATCGCAGCTCTCCTGCTATCTATCATATCATTCAAGATTCACCCGAGATGAGGGTGGATGATGTGCTGATAGAGGAATCAATGGGTCGCTCGGGGTGGCGTTGTGACATTATGATCGGAGGGAGGGAGGTACTGTACCCGTGGGAGCTTTATGAACTCGCTATGGCCACCGTATAGTACTAGCCTTTCGAAGGCGTTTGTCTGTCTCCTGCAGTACCTGTACCGAGGCACGTTTATGGGTAAGTATGCGATAGTCACCGATTGACTGGGCATGAGGTATGAGATTTGTGCTATCTATGGTGTCAGTAGGATACAATAGTGCCCGTGAATATCATGCTTATCATGGGAAAAAAAGTATTACCGTATATGGTGGTTTCGGGGTAGCCCATCCGGACTACTCCTATAGGCAACACTTCCGCCAACATATCAGAATAACTTTATCAGAATCATGATGGGCGTCCTCCTCCGGTAATGGTTGGTAATGTAAATTTAATGTGGGCACGGGGGGGGGCAAACAAAAGGCTTGGGATTGAGTGAGTGAGTGAGCGGGAAACGGTAGAAGCTAATGATAAAAGTGTGTGATGGGCAGAAAATCCTTTCTCTCCCCCCAATTCCCACCAAACGGGTTCGACGTTGAGCACGTCTCGCTCGATGCTCGCAGCTCGCAGCTCGCTTGCTCTATCCTAATCCCAGCACCGTTACTGCCGACGCCTTACTCCAACGGGACTGCCAGGTGACGCAATATTTTCATTTTAGCGCTTGTTGTCTACCAACACCGAATCTCTGAGCCCTATGTAAAATGGACAACAATACCGATACTTTGTGTTCACGAAGAGATAGACCCTCCCGTTACTCGACTCTTTTATAATCTACCTTCTCTTTCTTCGTCCTATCTCTTGCACCACACACACACCGCTCTGCTGCTATGATACTTTTCTCCTTTGTCTTGGCTCTCTTGGAGGATGAGAGATAGAGGCTCAAATCGGTGCCAAGATTCTGGGAAGTGGAAGTCCGTTAAGCGACCGGGTTTAGCCATTGTGTGTGGTGTTGCTGCTTTTTGACTCACGTAGTCTAAAGCCCGAAGCGCGAAATCAATTTCGCTTTGAATCACTTACGATACAGACAATTACCACCAGAGTTCGCGTATTTTGAGATTAGAGTTCTCATCCTTTTTTCCCCTTCAAATCGTGTACTCCTATTAATAAAGTTTTGTTCGTGAATTGTGTTTTTGATACCATCTTATTGTTCCCGAGGAGTACGACTGGGCTTGGTTGGTTGGTGGACACCATCTCTCTTCCTTGTAAACATCACCATCGTCATCGTCAGCTCCCACTTCGTTTCCAAATTACAACCTGTTCCCTCATATCCGCCTCCTCGTTCTGGTCTCTGCACAACCACGAAGTGAATTTCTGTTTACAAAGTCGCCCTTACCTCCACTCCCCCCCTTCTTGCGACATTTGAGGTGGCGGTGCAGCGCTGCTGGGGGGTCTCCTTTGCTATTGGAACGCGATCACATTCTTATCCCCACTTCCACAGTTCAAACACCGCGTCGCCCTCTGTCTCTGCCGTTATCCTTCCACAAACCAGCGCATCTCATCGCCTCTTACCTCATCGGCGCTACTGAGAACGCTTTCCATTGCTTTCCTCTCCGAGTGTTCTAGCGACCGGTACTTTCTCCAGATCCCCTCAGTTCCTTTATCTCATGATCATAGTCATGGGCTATTTGACGGTCACCCTGTTGATGGGCAGGGCTTTTACGCGTGATGTGAGGTTGCTGATTACTGCTTTTGTCATCATAGCTCAGAGACAACCCCGGTAACGTGGGAAAACAGAGAAACAGAGCAAAACCAAATTTGTTTCAACCACAATGCCGACTTCAGCACTTCGGCGAACTCGCAACCGTCGTGATTCGACGCCCGATCAGCATGCTCAAAACTCCTCTCCCTCAAGGCCCAGGAGCAAGAGACGCAAGGTAAAGTCGTCCAGCAATCCAGTCGGAAAAAAAATGATAAAAATGCATGAATGAAACTGTCCTCTTTCTCTGCGACCGCTGCCCACTGAGAAGGAGGACTGCGTTAGCGGAAAATACTAAATTTCATCTTTCGCTATAGGTTCAAGCCACCGAAGCCTCGCCTGACCCCCCTTTGGACCAGATAAACGCTGTGATTGCAAGCTTGGCAATGCCAGATCCTAACGTAGTGGTAGCTGTAAAATATGCCAACGATGAAAACTACCGTCAAAGCGCTCAGGGAATTACTGCGTATGCTAAGGTTGCTGGCGCTTCGTGGACTTATTACGTCAAGGAACTGACCATCCGCATCGGTCGCCCGCCCGATGCTCGTCCTGGCACCCTCGGATCTCCCACTCCCCCACCACAACAGAAGGCCGAGGATATTGTGCATATTGACTTGGGCCCGAGCAAATTGGTCTCCAGGAGCCATGCTATCATTACTTATGACATGGCTGGAGATCGGAATTGGCAGTTGCGTGTCTTGGGAAGGAACGGTTTGAAGGTCAATGAAGAGCCGTATAAGAAGGACGCGGTTATTGTGCTTCAGAGTGGAAGTGTTATTGAAATTGGTGGGGTGCAAATGATGTTTGTCTTGCCCGATAGGCCCGCATCTATTCACTCCAGCTTCTTGCAACGGGCAAGGGTCCTAGCCCCGATCGAAGACGATCTGCAGCTGCAGACTACCCAGAGCAACGACTCTTCAAGTTATGATACTGCCACAATGCCCTCCTCACAGGGTCCTAGGCCGTCGTCATCCCAGCAGCAATTGCTTCCACCGATCGCCGCCACAGACGGCTCATCACAACTAGAACCCGCTAGGAAAAAGGATGAACCAACATTTCCTCGTGGGGTTGTTTTGACGGCTGAGAATATCGATTACTCCGATGATTCTCTGAAGGACATGAAGCCGCCCTATAGTTATGCCATGATGATAGCACAGGCCATTTTGTCTAGTGAGGGGGAGCAACTAACACTGTCTGCTATCTATTCCTTCATCACAGAAAGATACGCGTTCTATCGGCACTCCAACACAGGTTGGCAGGTTAGTCACTATTGTTTTCTCTTTTTGGTTTGGTTGACCTAATATACCCTCCTAGAACTCTATCAGACATAATCTCTCACTCAACAAGGCCTTCCGGAAGATTCCTCGACGTACTGATGAGCCAGGCAAAGGGATGAAATGGGAATTGCTTGCAGAACATCGTGACGAATATATCAAGAAAATCCAGAAAGTCACAAAGACTGGCTCCGGGCGTCCCGGGTCTGCGCCAGGGTCGCCGTCCTCACCCAAGCCCGCTAAGAGTAATCAAGGCCAGGGGCAATACGGAATGAACCAGCAGCTTCCGCTGCCTTCTCAAGGCTTAAGGCTAGATGATTCTCACGACCTGGGCACGGGATATCCTACGATCAAGAACTCAAGATCTGTTACACCACCCCCGGTTGCCTCCTACAATAAAGTTGCACCGCTGGAGGCCTACACGCCTGATCGTGGATCTCGTCTTCCCGCCCTACGTACCCAAGGCGAGGCTTTGAATGACTTATCGACCAACCCTTACCACCCCCGAAGGTCTAGTATCATCACTGTGGCACACACCAACGATATGGTTTCCTCTTCCCAGAATCACCGTCCGTCATCGGTACACGGTGATTCTGCCAATATGCCTTCGCCGTCTCGCCATTCTCCTTACGCAGATGACCACCCGGCGCTGAGTGCGGTAACACCTGCACCGCAGCGCCAACATCCCCGCCTTGCCCCTCCTTCTACCGGACAACTCCCATCTTCCTACCTTCCAACCTCCTCTCCAGCCCCGTTCTGGAAATATGTCCAATTTGGGTCTACGCCTGCAAAGCCCGGAGACTATAGCCCTTTGAAGGATTTGCATAGCTCTTCTCCCCCGCCGGTTTCTGGGCCTGAGGGAAGCAGTAGGATTAGAGAATTGGGTAGCCCGTTGAAGGAACGTGGTAGTGGTTTTCACTTGGCGGGGTCAAGAGGCGGGACAAGCCTCATACCGGATATTAAGGAGGATGACGATGAGGATGAACTTGGTGACATGCAAGGTGTTGATTTGGCTAGGTAAGTTCACCCTCTCCCAAAGTCCCTTCAAGTGCAATGGGGTATGCTGATGGTAATAGGGGGTTCGAAAAAATCGGAAAATTCCACTTGAATGGAAGGATTGCTGGGGCCGACTGGGGCGCGCCTTGAAAATATTGTTGGGACGCAACGACGAAACGAAATGTTAATGTCACGGGGGTTTTCCTATTTTCTCTTACTAAAACAATTCTTACTCTTATTCTGTGTCTATCATGCGTAACGACGGGATCAAAAGATTGAATTCGATTATAAATACATGGTATTCATTGAGAGCGGAGATTTAAAAGTCTGTAAACTAAAAGTACAATCAATCGCAATGATAATTTTTTTTTTTTATCCCGAGAACCACCCGCGACCCTTGATCGCATCGCGAATTCCATTTAACTCCCGGTATATCATCTTCTCCTGTCTTGCCTCGGCGGCCTTCATTTCTTCTTTAACTCTTGATTCGGCGGCCCTCACCTCTTCCTTCAAACTTGCTTGGCTATTTTGGAGTCTTGTTTCGGCGGCCCTCACCTCTTCCTTCAAACTTGCTTGGCTATTTTGGAGTCGTGTTTCCACTTCACGGATTCCCCTGCCCGTCTCCTCGTGCTCGTTCTTAAGCAGGCCTTCAAACTTCTCTTGGATCCCCTGGTCATAAAAGACCTTGCCGCCTACCTATACAAATGTTAACACACAAAGAGGAAAGGAATTTTCTATTTAGCATAACACATACCCCGAGGAAAACGATTGAGATAAGGAAGTAGAAGTAACCTCTGGTCTCAGACTTGAATCCCTCAATCTTTGACTCAAGTTCCTTGAACCTCTTAGTAACAGTCTCCTCTAAATTGGAGACACGCTGGTTATAAATTAGCCAAGTCCACTCTATCATAGTTAAGGAAAGGTAACTAACCGTATTAAGGTCGCCACCACTCTTTTGTTGCTCGCCACCACTCCTTTGTTGCTCAGCCCCCCCCTCCTCTCCACCAACCCCAGGCCCGTCTTGGTTGTTCTCGTGGGTCTCGGCGGAGGAACCCGAAGGCTCCTCGGGCACGAGTGCCAGAGAGTGATGTTCGGACCCGCTAAAGAGACTCTGTAAATCATGTAGTCCTCTTTTGGCAATGGACAAGGTAGGGGTGTTCGGGAGAGAAGGGCGGAAAAGAGCTGCCGGGCGGAGGCGGAGCACGGTGCTCTGGTAAGTCCCCGGGTTAGTTGCTTTGGTGCTCTACAAGTAGTTAGGGATAGAAGTACCAACCCGCTTAGTATTGTGAAGAGCCCCAGACAAATCAATCAAGGTCAGCTTCGACCTTTCGTCATTGAGCCTAGGGGGCAGCCTGCTAAATTCATTATCCGAGTCCCAGTCGTAGGAGTAATTCATATGGAGTGTTAGACTCTTCAGCCCAGGAGATCCGATAGCTTTGGCAGCAGCAGTCATCTGTTCTTTGGTCTCGGCGTTGGCACCTAGGTAAGAACCAAGGCGAAAAACTCGGACGGAAATATGGCGTTTAATCTTAGAAACAAACATGATTTTTTGTGGTCTGAGGGGGGTTTGTTTGATGGGGGGTGTTCGGTGGTGGGTGGGAGGCGATGGAGAGGCGATGGAGAGGCGATGGAGAGGTGGTGGAGAGGCGATGGAGAGGTGGTGGAGAGGTGGTGGAGAGGTGGTGGAGAGGTGGTGGAGAGGTGGTGGAGAGGTGGTGGAGAGGGGAGGGTGTTTGAGAGGCCTACTTTTGTCGTGACGCTTCCAAACTTACCGGTATCACAAATTCACAGATGCGCAAACCTCAGATCACAGCTTAGTCATCTCTGTCTTTGGCATGACATGGGGTTCGGCTCATTTTCCAATCCAGTCACCCGCCTCACTTCGCCAGAGGGATAGAACAGCTCTCCTCATTTATTCACCTAATCGAATATGGAGTACATCCGAGTTGCTAAATAAAGCATGTGTCTCTTCTATCTTTACTCCGCTCCAAGAAAATACTTGCGAACTATCAACTAACAGTGAAAACTCATTGGTTGGGGGTGATCATCCCCTGTTTGCCTTCACCAGTCGCCCGATTCGTTGAAACGAAACAATGGCCCGTAAGCGGTGCAAGGGTGGCTACTGCACGGCGAACTGGCCTGCCCACTGAGGATGTTTCATCCATACAATTCTCAATTTAATTAACTCAGACAATGCGTAAGGAAAGATTGTCCTACGGAAGGAAGAAAAAAATCTGCCGGCGTCGACAACCTTCGTTCAAAAGAAAATGGCTTATTAGTAGCCTTCTAAGTCACCCCACAATGAAAGAAAATAAGTGGCCAAAATAGGCCAAAAAAAATCATGGAGAAAGAAGAAACGACCCCCAACTCGTCTAAGATGTTGCGCCAAACCTCACAACCACCCCCACCCCCACCAAAAAGACAAGACCCACTCTAAAATACAAGAAATATCGAGCGCCGAATTCAGATTCAAAAAGCAAACCGATACGCCTCCTCCTCCGAACATTAACCTCATGACGATGATAACAAGATGAGCCAAGTCAATCGACGCAAGCCATGCGGGATCTTTTCACAGGCGGAGATGGGTCCAGTTGTTCTGAGGTTTTGATACTCTCGTGGGAGAGGCGCCGGCGTACCGCTTTGACTACGCGGACTTTATCAGGCGCGTGTTGCGAGAAAATAGCTTCCATGTCTATTTGTGGATCCTCTGGGTCGGTGTCTGGCTCGAGAATACCGCCTTCTTCTTCATTCATCATTACTGGAGGGATCCTTGGCTTGTACTCTTCGTAGTACCCATTTTCCTGTTTGATGGGTGGTGGAATGGATGGTGTAGAGCGGGGTATCTCCTGCTTGGTATTCTTTGCCTCCTGCTTGACACCGCTCTCCCGGGTTCCAAACTCGTGCTCCCTTTCGTCTTCAAAGACGGCTGCCTTGATCGCTTCGATATCTTCTTCTAACTCCTCAGTCCTTCCCTCCAGATCGTGCAGACGTGCCTCCAACGTGACGCCGTGCCCCTCGTCACCAAATAGCCTTTCCTCGGCTTCTTCCATTCTCTCAGCCAGATCGATCATCCTCTCATCTAGCTCGCGTAGCCCACCCACCAATCTTTCCAGGTTTATCTTATCGGCAGCGACCTGGTTCCTCCTCTCGAGCTCGTGTGCCTCGAACCGTTCTTCCAAGCGAGCTATCCGAGCCATCATACTCGCATATGCACCAATCGTTAGAAACGTGCTCGGGGTGGAGGGCACGACTGCCGCTGTTGCTGGGGCCATAGTCGTTTCGGCCGAATGGTAGCAAGCATGATGCCCGCAGGCACACATCTCTGCCGAATGAGGGCTTGGCCAGTAGTTTCGACAATTGCATCGCGAGTCCCGTGAGCTCGAGTAGACCGCTGGCACTAGCGGATCTGTGTACGCGACAAAACCGCAATCGCCCATCGGGAGCTTTCGGGGAGGCACGACGATTGTCTGGTTGTAGCCACGAAGCATCTGTTCCTCCTTCTTTTATGTCTTTCCCCCCTCGTATCTCTTTGCGAGACGCGATAAGGAATAGCGGATAGATTTCGGTTCCGGAAGAAGATAGCGAAAAGGACCAACCTTTTTCTTGTTCCAGGGGGGATAGGGTGACCGGGTATTTATGATGGATCGAATGAATAAAAAAGTAAAGATAAAAAACAAAAACAAAAACCACTTGGAAGGCGAAAAAGTGAGAGGGGAGGGAGAGCGACAACGACAAACGACAATGATAAGGATATTAACGAATAGAGCACCAGTATGTTAATCAGACCGTTGTGTGGGGGCAGGGCAGTTCCAGAGGGGGCTCACGAAAAGAAAAAAAAAGTCCCACTGCAGGAGGTGCTGTATGGGGTATATATCTACTTCCACTACCCCACCCGTGGGATACCGGTATCATAGAAATGCAGGCGCGATGCTTGATGTTCCTTGCGTGAGTCGAGAGAAAAAAATGACAAGGTGTTATCAGCCGGTGCTATGGCATCGATCTCTCATACTTGTACTTCATCACGTCTCGGGGGGGAGAACTGGCGGACTGGAGGAAGGAGAACCCCCATGCTTTCCTACGGAAAGCCAAACGGGACGAGCCGCAGTGAACCAACTGGACAGAACTAGACCAAGTTAAAACGCATGCGAGGGGTGAATAAAAAGAACAAGAGAAAAAAGAAAGGAAAGGAGCAGATGATTGGCAATCAAAGAATTCAAGGGCTACCATATGATACAAGTATCATGAACAGACCGCCCTATCTCACATGGGGGGGCATTTTAACTGCACTTACTTTTCGTTGCACGATATGATGGTTTCCGTAAGTGCATTCCCCCTCATACAGAGAGCTCATCGATATAATCAAATTTATTTTGGAGATACCGCCAATCCAGGCGATAGAAGATTATTGGATCTACCAATCAATCACTTTTATCACACCATATCCAATCCCATCAAGGTGGCCGAGGCGGGAGGATCTGAGATTTCACCAACTTGCCTCCATCATACCATCGGGCGCGCTTGAGTCCACTTTCACGCCTTCCTTCCTTCCTTCATTCCATCCCTTTCCTCGGATAAACCGCCGATGCAAGATTGGTCGGGAAAACCTATTCTATACCAGCGAATCTCGGGCCCTCCCTATAGAATGCCAGCAATGTTTTTTTATACCAGCAAAAAACACAAGGTTTCGCACACAGCCAAGAAAATATACTTCAACTTCTAGCTAGGAAAACACAATCACAAAAAATAATAAAAAATCACAATATTTCTTTAAAATACTGCAGAAATACTGCTAGCTTTTTAGAATTTTTTCTGATACCAAAGGGCAACTATGCAGATGGCCTGTGTCGCTTAAAAATCACCTTTTTAGGAAAATGCTAGGGTATGATAACTGCCAAGGTGCATTAAGACCATGCTTATTACCTTGTTTGGGGCTATGGTGAATCAGTGGGTGAAACCTTGCACTTTCGCTGGTATAAAAAAACATTGCTGGCATTCTGTAGGGAGGGCCCGAGATTCGCTGATAGAATAGGTTTTCTCGTGTTTTGTGAGGATTGTATTATCATACCAGTATGGGGGGACAGGGTAAGGGAGTGTGGTGGGGGCTAACTTCAGCACTTCTGACCCAAAAAAATGGACACCGCCAAGGTTCCTCAACAACAACACCCTTATTTCATAGATAACAAGCAAGAGATTTGGGGGGTAGAAAGGGGTCTCAAAAATACTAAATTTTGGGCGGGCTACTTGTGTACGGCAGGTTTGAATATTAGATGTGGGGGGCCCAGGCGCACAGGGTCCGGCAAGAAGTTATGGAACGGTTGTTCAGCCAAATACTTGTCCCAGGCAACAAGTGACCGAAAATTTAGTGGAAAAACAGTGATAATACAGGGGTAGAACAGGGATATTGCAAGGATCTTTCCGGGATATTTCACAGATAAGACATAGTCTGGAGGCCTGTTTGGGCTGTTAACTGGGGCGACCTG
>Ga0307507_10004696_pt1 | contig 23685 bp, 9 predicted proteins | sample 7_EM_MG_FD_207223 | JGI IMG/M metagenome (GOLD analysis project Ga0307507, IMG submission 207223) | Populus trichocarpa ectomycorrhiza microbial communities from riparian zone in the Pacific Northwest, United States - 7_EM | ecosystem: Host-associated > Plants > Roots > Unclassified | place...
AATATACTTATATAGTAATAAAGGAAGAAAATGCTTATATAAAGATGTATAGATAGCGTATATAAATATATATTATTATTTATTACTTAACGTCTAATTTAGATCCCTATTGGGCCTATACGGATTACTCCTTATATATATATAGGGAGAAAACTCTATTTAAGAAAACCCCGTAATATATATACCCGCCTTTATATAACTTATCCCGCCTCTACATTACTATATAGCTAAAAAGACATTAAGTACTTATAAACTTATTATAAGCGCGGTGGGATCTAATATATATACTAACTTTAAATATAATAGATTATAAGTTTAAATTCTACTAATATTATCCTTTATTAGGAATTAGAAAATATAATTATCTAGTATATTTCTTATCCTACTATATAAGAGGTTCTCTAATAATATTACTAGACTATAAGTAAAATCTTCTCTTTATATAATACCTATATAACTAATTACTCTTAGAATAAGTAGAAGAGGGTAGAAGTTTTACTAGTAATTAATATAGAGACTTAAGTAGGGGTATATTAGAGAAGTAGGTATAGATAGAGAGGCCCTTATATATAAATATAATTCTAATTTAGAGCTGTAGATCTCTAAATATAACTATAATTAATCTATGCTACTGTTGGTATGCTTTAACACAGTGCAATAGACGTAATATACGTGCAGTGCGGTGTGTAGTTAGATTCTTATTGTTCTATCTACACGTCTTAATAATATATATACGCGTCTCGCGTAGATTACGTGCTCTATATATATAACACGTAAAATAAATATATACCGACACTGGAGCAACTTTAAAGGAAACCAAATTATACTACTCCCGTTATTTATAGCGTATACGCAATAACTGGCTCTTCTGTCCATAATATATAATAGCTTCTCCTTTAATCCTATCCTAGTTACATAATGCTTATAACAGTTTATATAAACTAGAGCTTATGGATTAATAAACTATATAATAAAGTTAAGACGTTACGTAAGGAAAGAAGGTAAGAAAACGGGAAGAAAGGGTATATATTATTAACTTAGTTGCTTAGTTAATATATACATAGAGTAGAATAGGATTTGGGTAGTAGTCCTAGCAGAACTTAGCAGGATTTAGTAGACTTTAGCAGAATATAGCAGAATGCCGTAGATTACCGTTATATTGCTATCTCGCGGTTGGTCTCCAATTACTAGGTTGTAAAAATAGGTGGATGTGTATAAGGTGTTATAGGGGTGTCTTATAACAATTGCTATTTAATAAAGATATTAAGCTAAGGAGAAAAAGAAGGAGAAGAGTTGTTAGGGGTAGTAGGTAGATATGTTATAAGGGTTGCTAAGGCACTAGTAATAAGCAAGCCAATAGTAATTTTCTATGCCGGGTATAGAAAATCCTAATTAGCTAGTTAAATTTAGGGTCTGTAGAATATAGCACCGTTATAATGCTATGCTAAATCTTAGTTTATTTATTTAACCTACTCCATAGTCTGCAGTTCTAGGTAATTAGTATTAATTAACTTTTTAAGAGCTGTAGATGCCTTGCTCTTAGTTATTAAGTTAATAGGGTTGCTATTACTATTAATCCACTTAACTTCCATAATCTCTCTACGCTTATATAACTAATAGAGATACATAACGTCTATTATAAGATATTTCTCTTATATAGTGCCTAGCTTAACAAGATATTTATAGAGTAATTTTAAGTTAGTGTAAAGTATGAGTAGGAGTTCAATCTGTAGGAGTTGTTTAATAGTTAACTTAATTATAGCGCTGATATTAAATCTATGGGCCATTGCGTAGAGTTCTAAAGCTAGTACGCTTTTAGTAACTCTCTTATACTTAATTAACAACTAGTAAATAATATTAGCCCTATATAACGCATCCTATAATACTAGTATATATCCTATTTATAACAAGAGGTCCTTATTATTAGTAAATAAGGCGTTAGTAAAAGCAAGTAGGCGTAATATATTAATGTCCAATTTAACAAATATAAGGCCTCTTATTAGGTTGTTAATCTGCAATTATAGTTATTTATTAAGTGCTGTAATATCTTCCTTTTTAGGGTTAATTACCTAGGTGGTAAAAGAGAGATTAAAGGAAGCTTCTAGTTAATATATAGAGGCAATATATACGCCTCTTGCGCATTATACAACGTATTATTCCTTTATAGTTAGTGCATTATAGACAATACCTCTTAAGCTTATAGTTATAGCTATTTTACTAAGGTGGACTATATTTAGGTTTTTACACTAGTATTCCTAGGTTATTATAATATTACCTTCCTAAGAGAGTTAAATAATATATCCATTAAATTTAAGTGACTATTTAACCGTAAGTTGCTCGCGCTCTTTTATAAAAAAGTAAGCCTTTTCTAGATGTTGTTACTCCGCGTCTATAAAGGTAGTATTAGCTAGGAAGAGAGTATTATTAGTTTAAAGGCTAATAGTGCTAAAGTAGTTGGGAGTATTGCTCTATAAGAGGCAAGGATTGTATATTAATAAGTTTATATCTAACTCCTTAATATAATAATTATAGTAGGTTATAAACTAGTAATTGCCTACTTCTGGAATACTATATAAAGGCTTAATTACCTTTAAGATGGAGTTCTTTCCAATGCCTAGTTGGCTTCCTAATTTATAAGGTGGTTAGATATAGAAGTCTTAATTCAGCTTTATAAGAGACTGGACATACACCTAGGAGATATCTTGTAGGTATAACTATATGCCATTACCTTATAGTACTACTGCAATATATAGAATAAGGCGTTAGCTAACTCGTTAAATAGTAAGTGACTAGGTTGGTACAATACCCTTTTTAAGATTGTTGTACGCTTAGATAATAAGTCTTAATTTCTTAAAGGCTTTGTTAGTACTAGGGTTCTTAATCTTATTTATAAATTATAAGTTAAAGACTCTAGCTCCTACGGGTACGTCCTAAGGGTTAATTATCTTAAATACGCCCTTTTTAATTAGTCCTATAATTTCCTTTTAGTGGGACGTTTTAAACTACTTATAGTTGCTATTCTCTTACAAGAATACAGTAATATTAGTAGTATTAACATAAAGGGGATGCTTATAGGGTCTTCCTCTTCCTTAGTAAGATAGTTATACTTCTCCAGTTTTAGTAAGGGGCGGTTTCTGTATAGAGACAGTTTCTATAGACGGTTTATATATACGGGCAGTTTCGTTAACTTAAATATTATTAACTTAGGTACTGTTATCTTAAATATCTTTAATGGGAATATTTCTAGGGTCTGTTAAGTATGGTTTAACAGTAGTGCTGCGGAACTTTATAGGACCGCTAGGTAGGTTAACAGCACACATTTCTCCTTTAATATTTAGTAGGTTGTATAGTTCTGCCTAGTATCTAGGTTGTCCTATATTGCCTTCTCTCTAGACTAGTACTAAAGAGTTAAGGGGTAGATTATAAATTGCGGTAGTGCTGGGGCCATTATATATATTAAGTATATCTGCGACCTAGCGCTCCGCTTATATCTTCTTCACTTCCTCCATAGCTTTCTTAAGTGCAATTGCATGCTATATTACTATAGGTAAAGGTGCATCGGACTCTATTATTTAGGGGTATACTCTAAATACCAATAGCGTGGGTATTAGGCTGTCTGGTCCTGCGAAGTCGTTAATTGCTTTAAAGGCCATTTATAGTACTATATCCTTATTAATTCCTGGTATTTTAGAAGTAATAATGTGGTATATACGTTATAAGGGGCCGTAGTAACGCTCTACTATGCTAATTAAGTTATAAGCTTTAACCGGTACGCTCTTTATAGTAGTGCCTATATTAACCGCGTATTGCTTAAACTCTCTACTAATAAAGTTCTTTCCTATATTGTGTGCAATTACATCTAGGGGGCCTAGGTATATATTAATCCAGCACACTTATAATATATCCCATATATGCTTAGCGTTAATATTCTATAGCTATCTACCTGTTTAAAATTAGGTGCCTTTATTAATAATATAAAGTACGGGCTTGCTATTAATATATATAATGTTAACAATAATATAGTAGTTAAAATTAACGTTGTCCTTTAAGGTAAATCTAAATCTACCTAGTAACTTTCCGTGCTTTTAACAGTATAAGCAGTAGCGGGTGATATGCTTAAGGGTCTTATAATTAGTATTGTTTTTATAGCTAGCGCGGTCTAATATTCTCTTAAGTTGCTCTACTAATAGATGCCCAAGGCGTCGGTATAGGCGTCACAATTCTACGTCAGTTAAATAGCATGGGTTTTGGTTAAAAGACTCTATAATAAATATGTGTAATAAGGTATCCTATAGTAGAAACAGGTGTCTAAATTGGTATATAACTAGTATAGTCTTTAAGGGGGTTATTAGGATATTCTTTAGATTGTTAAAGTACACTTATAAGTTATTTATATCTGCTAGGTAAAGTAGGAAAGGGGTATTAACTTTAATAACGTAGAACTCTACTGTACCTATTAGTGTAGCTACCTTAATAGAACTAATAGAAGATATAGAACCTATTCCAAACTGTACGCTAACTATGCCTCTTATAGACTTGTTTAACTATACTTTATTAATCTTCTAAAGTATAAGGAACTAACTATATCCTACTATAGAACGTTTAGAGGCTCTGGTATTAATTATTACACCTATAAACTTTATAGAGGTGTAGTATAAGGTTATATTATACGCAAACAGGTCTATATTAGTAAGGAATGCGTCTGTTATGGTATTAATAGTTATAACTACATGGCTATATACTCTATTAGCCAGTTCTAAAGCTATAGTGGTTATATTATCTAGTTCAATCTCACCATATAAAGTGTAGTATACTATAGCCTAGTCGTCCTCGTTTAGTAGAGTGTTAGGGTCTATGTTAATTACCAGAGTATTAAATGCGTTAGTGATCTCGTCGTCCTTATCATTATTCTTATTATTATTGCCTTTATAGTCCATAATATATTGCTTTATTCGCTTCTAAAAGCGGTCCTTAAACTTATTTCTAAACTTAGTCTTAAACTCTTCTTGCTCCTCCTTAGTATATTTCTATAAGTAATATCCTTCCTTATTATATATAAAGCAATATAGTTTCTATCAGTTGCAGTTATACAGGGGGTTGCTGCAGTTATTATAGTTATAGTTATTATCTCTTCTATAGAATTATTAGTCTATAAAAAAAGCTTATATCTTCTCCGTATACTCTTTCTTATATGCTATAATAGACAATTAGAGTTTATTGATGGGGGCCTTGGGGTTATCTAGTGTAACGGGACTAGCCCAGTTATAGTAGGAATGTCTCGGTGAAACACTCAACAGATAAATTCTAACGCTTTAATCAAATTCTGCCAAATTCTGCCAAGTCGATTAAATTCTGCCAAATTCCGCCAACTTAATCAAATTCCACTAAATTCCACTAACGTAATGGAATTTGGTTAAAACCTGTTAAAACCCGCGTGCGCACATACCCATGCGTCTGCTGCTAAGACTCCTAAATATTTAGTTATAAGCTTCCTATATTCCTTTCTCTTCTTTACGCAACGTCTTATACTCTACAAGAGCTATATACCCTTAGATTTAGATAGAATTTATATTATTCCTTTAAATCTTCCCTAAAGCCTCTTCGCGCCCTTATATTACATTGCATTAAAACAACTACTATTAAAATGGCAAACGAACCCAAATCCCTTTTAATAACCATAAGTATTATAACCCTAGTTAGGGAACAGTTAACTATAATGCAATAGTTCTTTATAGAAGCCTTAGCTTAGCAGTGGGCTGTACTAGAAGCCTAACACTAGTAATTAATGGAAGTACTCCATAAAGAACTCCGTAATATTAAGGCACCTATATTACAGACCCTAATAACAACACCTATAAACAAGATTAATATAATAGTATCTAAACCTGGCCTGTTAAATAAGAAAACAGAACTAGTAATAGTAGCTTAACCTATATATATAATAAACTAAATACCTATTATAAAATCTAAAAGGCTCCCTAATCCTCCAATGTTTAATAGAAACTAAAATAACCTATATCCCTTTATAACCAAGCTCCGTCTTAAACTCTTAACAAACTATAATTAATACCCCACTAAAGCTAGTAAGGTTAGCTATAAAATGTCCTAATTAAGTAAAGACGCTATATAAACTATAAATCCATTCTTCCGTAATAGCACTTTTATTAATTTTAAAACCTTTATCTCTTTACTAGAACAAATATATAATAACGCCAGCTATAAACATATAGCTATTACTAAACTTAAAAACCTATAATAACGGAACTAAGATTTTACCAGCTTCTTTTTAGAATTTTTAGGCCTTATTAGAGAGCTAGATTGGAATAAAGCTGCTAGAGTCACTGCTCTTTAATAAGCTATCTTAGATAAGATTAGAGCCCAGTTAGTAGGCAGAGAACTACTAATGTTGGTCACACAGGGTAACTCACCAATAACGACTACTCGAGTAGGGTTACAGTGATGTTGGTTAATATACTTGATTGATCTAAAATAGGGGAGGGCGAGGAGCTTAAGGCTCCTCGCCACGCTAGTGCCGCGGCTATATGTGACCACACGTGATATATTCCTAACACTAGCAACTCTTCTTTTGTGGTTGCCATCTATATATAAAATACCGCTTAACTAGCGTAACAAAGATCAATCCTCCTCACTTACTATTACCATTGCAATATGTGACGGCTTGCACAAATGCTTTTAAACTAAAACTTGCGGATTGTTATCTAATAAAGATACTAAGCTAAGAAAAAGAAGAAGAAGAATAATCATTAAGGAGTGGTAGGCAGATATATCGCAAGGGCCGCTAAGGCGCTAATAGTAAGCGAACCAATAGCGATTTTCTATCCCGGGGATGGAAAATCCTAATTGGTTGTTTAGAGTTAGGGTGGACATCGTATTAAGGGCGCCAAGGCGCTAAGCGTAAGCGAGCCAATAGCAATTTTCCATGCTGGGTATAGAAAATCCTAATTGGCTAGCTTAAAGTCAGGGTCCGCAGGATATCGCAGGTAGTGCGCTCTAGCATCATTATAAAGTCTCGCTCTTACTCCCTTTTAACCCAACCTTTAACTCATATATATAGAGTGTTTGTGTTAACAAACGTTTCTAAAGCCTTATTTAGGTTTACCTTTGTCATTACATCTACCGGGTTATTTTAGCCATTAATCCATTAAATCTCAAAGAGTTCTCGCCATTTGTAAGATTGCTAAAGTGCTATAATATCAATTATAAGGCGCTTCTCCTTTATAGTACCAAGCTTAACTAAACACTTATAGAGGGAATATAAGTCGGTACACACGATTATAGGGATAGTGGGAAGTTTAAGTTAATCTATAGTTATTTTTAGGGTAGTTCTAATTGTAATTGGTATGTTAACTCCGCTAACCATTCCATATATCTCTAATACTAGAACGCTTTAAGTAACGCACTTGCTCTTAGTTAAGCTCTAATAGATAAGATTGCCGTGGATTATAAAGTCATTCTCTCCAGTAGATTTGTTTATAATAATAATCTTATATCCTAACTAGGAGCTAAAATCTTTGTTATTTATAAACAATCTATCAACAAATATAAAGAGCTTAGCGGTAGGAAGACTAATAGGCACATAGAGTAGTCCCCAATTAAGATAGTTTATTTGCTAAAAAAGACACTTATTTAGGGCAAGGATGTTATCCTTAGTTGGTTCCTAGTGTTAGGCGGCAATAGAGAGATTAAATAAAGCCTTAGGTTGATAAATAGAAGCAATATAAGCTCCATAAGCGCGTTGCTCCACATATTCTTGTTTTAGAGAGTTAACGTTAATAACATTAATCTTCTTACCTTAACCCTTCTGGCGCAAAGCAATAAAATCCTTATTTAGGGAGAGGATACATCCATTAAAAAGTAATAGTGTTATTAAATTAAGCTTTTCCTTTAGCTTTGCTATAAGATTTGCCTTTACTAGCTTATCTTCTTTAAGAGCTGAAAATTGGTTGTCTCCTAAGATAATTATATCATCAGTTTGCATGCCAATAATTCTAAATAGAGTTCCCGTAGTTATAATAAGGAAGCAGGGATTAAATATAGAAGTAGTTATTAAGAGCTTCTCTTTATAGTACTTACTATAAGTAGCCCACTAATAAGTTCCTGCCTCTGCGATTCTATATAATAGCTTAAGTACAACTATAATCGTATCTTCAGGATATTAATAGCGAATTTGCTCTAGAAGGTATACCAATATTAAGCGCTAAAGGCGCGTCTCTAATTAGGTATAGGCCTAAGTAATATCTCTTAAATAAACCGCTATTCCATTCTTTATTAGGGAGGGAGCTAGCGTAATAATAACTCGCTAACTAGCTTGTTAAATTATAGGGGATTGCGTAAGAATCACTTCCTTACTATTATTATTATAACCTTAAATAACTAGTCTCAACTTCTTAAATAGGGTGTTAGTAGCTTTGCCTTTAATCTCATTAACTATTCTTAACTTAAAGATGCGAACTCCATTAAACTTAGCAGGGTTATATTTCTTAAATTTAAAGACTCCTCTTGTAATAAGACCGTCGATCTCCTACTTATTAGATACTTAAAAAGGGGCTCCTAAAGTTATAATACGGCCTTCCTTTTAGAGTTATTTTATAAGCTCAAAGTCCGCCTTCTCTTTAGCTATTATAAAGGCCATTAACAACTCAACTCTACTCTTAATAGCGGCAATAAATTGCTCTTTAAAATCAATAAGATATTAGCAATTTTATAATCCTTTTAGGCGACCTCTACCGCGTCATAGTTGCGGCACATTTACTATAACTGTATTAGAATTATAGTCGCCTTTTAAAGCACATTAATTGTGGTTCTCCTCTAGGGTATCCTCTATAGCATCCTATAAAGGCTTAAAACTGTCGTCCCTATAGTAGGGCTTAACAACGGTTAAGCGGAATTAAGTGGGTCCATAGGGCATCTAAAGAGTATAAGTTTAACCCTTAATGGCAATAAGTATATATAGGCCTAACCAGCCCCCTTTCTTACGCCATACCCGTACTTCAGATTGGAGTGGTAGATCTATTATAATTAAGGTGTTTAGACCGTTTCTTATTCTTAATACGTCGTTAACCTAGCGCGTAGCGTAGATGCGGCGCACTTTCTTTATTACCTTACGGATAGCCTCAGCTCGTTACATAATGGATAGAGATAGTGGAGAATTATTAGTCATTCAAGGGTAGGCGCCAAAGACTAGCAATATAGGTACAAGCCTATCTGGGCCAGCGGAATCGTTAACAGCCTTAATAGCCATCTATAAGGTAAGCTCTTTACTAGCACCCTCTAGTTCCAAAGAAATAATCTTATATGCTTAGCGTAATAGCGTGTAATATTATTCTACTTTTCCAATACTATTATATGCCTTAACAGGGACTTCCTTAACCTTAATTTCCATTGCCTTCGCCTATTGCCAAAACTCTATAGATAAGAAGTTCCTTCCTACATCATAAATGACTTAATTAGGGGGTTCTAGGTAGACATTAATCTAGCACAATTAAAGAGTATCCTATGCGTTCCTAGCTAATATATCCTTTAGGAAACGTGCGGCTTAAAAGGAGGTTAAGAGGTTAATAACTTAGAGTACTAGCTTGCCGCTAAGATATATAATGTTAATAATAATACAGAAGTTAAAGTTGTAGTTATCTTTAAGGGTGAACTTAAATCGGCCAGGGGACTTCTTGTTTATTTGGCAGTAATAGCAGTACTTTATAAGATGCTTAATTATCTTAGCCTTAACTTTATAACCTACTTACTAAAGAACCCTAAGCAATCTATAAACTAATAGGTAACTAAAGCAATAGTATAGTTAACATAACTCCAACTCAGTTAAATGGCTCCAAGCAACGCTCCTTTCTAGCTATTAAAGAAGCAACCAAGGGTGACCCCACTTGCGTATAACAGGCACCCGATTCTCTCCCTAAATAAGCATATTCTTAAGGTTATTAAGCTTAACGCCTAACTTATCCATATCTTGGATATAGAATAGAAACGGGGTGTTCGCGGGAACAATATAGAAAGTAATATATCCTAACAGAGTTTGGACCTTAATTGTGCTGAGGGAGATTATAGTACCCTTACTAAAGCGAATTGTATATTGGCCTACCATTAATTAGTTAATCTAAACAGAGCTATTAAGCTACTAAAGAGCTTAAACTTAAGGTTCTCCTACTATAGATACTCCTGCGGCTCTAGTATCTAGCATAATACCATAAAAGACGTTCGCCAAGTATCTATTATTAAAGGAGAACGCGGAACTTTCTTTTAGCTCATTAAAGATATCTAACTTTATAACAGAATGGAGCGTAGATTAGTCATTAAGGACAGTAACAGTTTATATGCTATTTACCTTACCATACTCAGTAAAGTATTAGTTGGGAGAGTAGTCCTTAATTTCTATATCTATAAGGAGCTGTTTAGCCTCGTTAACCTTACCCTTAAGATCTTCTTCGCCTTCATATTAAACCAGGAAGCTTTGGAAGTAGGCTATAGTAACCTTACAATTTCCAACATTTCGTGCGCTCTGGCGAAACTTATTATATACCTCCTTTTATCTATTAAGAGGGTGCCTAGTTAACCAGCAATTTAGCTTTTCACAAACATAGCATTTCTTCTATTAATTGTTTTAAGATAAACCTCCACAAGGACCTCCATAATTGCTTTATAGTCAACGTTAATCATGCCCTCTGCCGTATCCCCTACCCCAGCCACCATATGTTCGATCAGTCCAGTTATAATTGTGTTGGTCAGTCGGGTCAATCAAAGTAGGTTAGGGTTAGGCATTAAATTGTTATACTTCTTAAGAGCGCAGAGTGGTGCCAATAAAGGATCTTAATTAAGCATACACTCCTTTATAAGTATTTACAGGATTAAAGAGGGCAAGGTTGCATTCTTTAACACCTTAGTATACGCTAATAACTTAATCGCGTAGGCTGAAGTCCTCTTAATATAATTTAGATAAACCACACTAAATTATCTAAAGTTAATTAAAGAGCTTTTAAAGACAATTAAGCCAAGAAACACCTAGGTTTATAGCAATAATCCTTAGAAAGGTAGTCTCTCTCCACTCCAATATATACTATTGCTTATTCTCTTCTGTTTCAAAGTGGCACCTTAACTCATATATTATGCGGTCAAAATCGTATCCTTTTCCTACCAAACGATTATAATAGAAGGTGCTAGCTCGGCCCCTAAGCATAACAGAATAGGCGTTGTGGTATTAATCAGACTCTATTCCTATCTTTTAGCAACAGTCGTAGAGGATACGCAGTTTTAAATTAAGAACATCATATAATTCCCCACCAAATTTATTTTCTTAATCTAAATAGAGCTTCGCAAGTTCTATAAGCAATTTTAAAGTGCTTTTAATTTAAGATTAAGATAGAGGAGGGAGTTGCATTGTAGGTTGCAATAGGGATATAGGTCTAGTCAGTAGAGTCTAAAGGCTATTGGCTTGCGAAGCAGGGGGGTCTTATATTTGCTTTAGTAGCGTATTATTTGGATTCCATCGTAAGTTAAGCTTCCTCATAGTGCATAGTTAGTGCTTAATCTCCTATAGAGTCCATTCATACTCTTCTTTTATGTTAATAACTTGCTCTTAAATATTATCTCTAATAGCGCTTCCATCCATAGGGACAAACACTCCATTCTCCTAAAGGAAGTTATAGAAGTCTTATATAATAAGCTTATTCGCAAGGGCCTATATTTTCTTTATCCATCTAACAAAGTCCTCCTTCATGCAATACCATAGCATAGTGTCGTTGTATTTACTGTCTGTGTAGTGTACTATATAGTATAATAAGAATCCGTTCAGGTCCTTTTACTTAGCGTTTACAGGGTCAATGTCTTTATTCTATATCTTCGGGTTAATGTCTTCTTTATACTTCTTTAGGTAGGTTAACGCCATAATAGGTTAAAGGTAGGTAGGGTTTTCGGTTTTATAGAATCTTATAGGTTTGCTATTAAGAGGTAGACAATTTAAGATATTATTTAACGCGTTTCAGACGTTAACTTAGGACCTTAGATTTAGTAACACTTCTAACCTAAAGTACTTAACCAAATCTTCGTAAACATAGTTGTTCTGCGTAATAGACGCAACTTAGTATCTCCTAGTACTCAGTAATACTTCTATTACTAGTTTTCCGCAAGTCTAAGGTAGCACAGTATCGCCGGGATCCATTCCATATGAGCGCATATAGCACCCCTACACAAGACTATCTCTTCTGTTAAGAACCTTGCTGTTCTATAGTTAACTGTGTATTTAACCACTAATCAGTGTTGGTCACACAGGGTAACTCACCAATAACAACTACTCGAGTAGGGTTACAGTAATGTTGGTTAATATACTTAATTAATCTAGAATAGGGGAGGGCGAGGAGCTTAAGGCTCCTCGCCACGCTAGTGCCGCGGCTATATATAACCACACGTAATATATTCCCAACAACTAAAAAACCTATCTAAATTTGCTATAATATGTTAACAAATTAATAAGGACCTTTAATATAACAAACAGACTCGTTCCCTAAAGTTAACCACACCTTACGTTTAAAACTCCATAAAACCGGTATATGCTCTAAGGCGCGATCCTTCTCCAAGACCTAAAAGCCCTATATATAACCCTATGGACCTTAATACTGCTTAATCCTATACACCCTTAGGAACTGATAAATAAAGAACTCAAGCCATAAATAGAGAATGCTTTAGATGCAGTAAAAAAGGATATATTTAAAAGCATTATTAAACTTACCCCTTTAAAAAGGTTCGCCGTAGTTCCTCCTGTTCCTTAAGTTATACTTATTCCTTAAATCGTACCCGCTCTACGAATCATACTTAGACGCCATAAAGCACCTTGCCCTTAGTTAACTTGGAAAACGAATCGTCCTAAGGCCAAGTCGCGTTTTAGGATAAAAAGTAGAAGAGTATAAGTGTCTAGGCTCTTCTAGCGCTAATACACAGCACGACTCCCTTAATATACTTAGTGAAATTTAAATACTTAAAAAATAGAAGGAGGTATAAATCCTAATAGACAGTGGAGCCACTAGCATAGGCTTCGTTAATATAAACTATATAAAAACTTAACGCCTAAATTTAAAGAAACTTAATAAGCCTTAAGGCCTATAAGGCTTTAATGGCAAACCCTTAATATATAGTGAAATAATACACTACGCCCTAGTAAAAATGCGGATAGACAAACACCTTAAATATATCTCCCTATTTATTACACCCTTAAAGCAATATAAAGTTATACTTAGACACAGATAGCTAAAATAACATAACCCTTTAATTAGCTGGGTTAAAGAAACACTAAAGTTCCATACAACCTATTATTAAAGTCATTGCTTAAAAAACCATTTACCCTATAAATATGCACACGACTATTTAAATTTGTTATAATATAAATTACCCTTACTACGAACCTCAAGCCAACATAATAAATCTATAACTGCTAATTATGGTAAAGAATATAAAGATATTTTGTTAAAACCTTTTAAAATTCATATAATATAGGCCGCGCCCTTTATCTTATTAGCAAAAAGACAAGATTATAAAATCTTTACTATAACCATGGAAGACATTAAGAAGGCACTAGAACCGAAACAATATCCTAATCCTTAACCTCTTGTACCCAAAGAGTACCACAACCTAATTAACGAATTTAAAAAACAATTTATAGACCAACTAGCCCCACACTAAGATAAGCACGATTTTAAGATAGAACTTAAACCTAGTATAACACCAAAGTTCGGTCTGCTATATGGTATGTTATAAGAAGAACTACTTATAATACAATAATACCTTAACGAGCACCTAGAAAAAGGATTTATTCATCCTAGTTAATCCCTATTTACCTTACCTGTACTATTCATTAAAAAGCTAAGAGGAGGCTTAAGATTCTGTGTCGATTATTAAGCTCTAAACGCAATTATAATTTAAAACCAATATCTAATTCCTTTAATTTAAGAGACGCTTAACTATTTAGCAAAGGTACGGTACTTTATAAAGCTTAATATAGTCACCGCCTTTAATAAAATCCGTATATATAAAGGAGATAAGAAGTATATAGCTTTTTACACATAATGGGGACTCTTTAAATACCTAGTAATGCTATTTGGCGTAAAGAATGGTCCTAGCACGTTTTAGTAATATATTAATAATAAGCTTCGCGAATTCCTTAATGTATTTATTACCGTATATATTAATAATATCTTAATCTACTTACCCTTGCTTTTAGAACATCAAAAACATATTAGAATAGTCCTTAAACGCCTATAAGATGCAGGCCTATAATGCAATATTAAGAAATATAAGTTCCACGCGTCTAAGGTTATATACCTAGTGTTGGTCACACAGGGTGACTCACCAATAACGACTACTTAAGTAGGTTATAGTGATGTTGGTTAAAAGCTTATGATTATTGGAATGAGGGAGGGCAAGGAGCTTAAGACTCCTCGCCACGCTAGTGCCGCGGCGATATGTGACGATTGCTTGCCTTATTCCCAACACTGGCAACTCTTCTTTTGTGGTTGCTATCTATATACAAATACTGCTTAACTAGCGTACCATATATCAATCCTCCTTACTTACCATTGCTATTATAATATAAGTCTCGCTGTCCTAAAATTTGCCTCTTAACATGTAGTGCTTTCTTGCTTAGGAGTTGTAATTAGACATCGTGTTAGGGCCACTAAGGCGCTAGTTATAAGCAAGCCAATAGCAATTTTCTATTCTAGGAATAGAAAATCTTAATTAGCTAGTTAGAGTTAGGGTTTATAGAATATTATACTTCTACTCCCTCTTAACCTAACCTTTAACTTATATATATAGAGTGTTTATATTAACAAACATTTCTAGAGCCTTATTTGGGTTTACCTTTGTTATTATATCTACTAGGTTGTCTTAGCCGTTAATCTATTAACTCTTAAAGAGTTCTTGCCGAAGTACTATAATATTAATTATAAGGCGCTTCTCCTTTATAGTACTAAGCTTAACTAGACACTTATAAAGGGAATATAAGTTGGTATACACAATTATAGGGATAATAGGAAGTTTGAGTTAATCTATAATTATCTTTAAGGTAGTTCTAATTGTAATTACTATATTAACTCCGCTAACCATTCTATATATCTCTAATACTAGAACACTTTAAGTAACGCGCTTGCTCTTAGTTAAGCTCTAATAGATAAGATTACTGTAGATTATAAAGTTATTCTCTCTAGTAGATTTGTTTGTAATAATAATTTTATATCCTAGCTAGGAGCTAAAATCTTTATTATTTATAAATAATCCATTAACAAATATAAAGAGCTTAGCAGTGGGAAGATTAATAGGCATATAAAGTAGTCCCTAATTAAGATAGTTTATTTGCTAGAAAAAACGCTTATTTAGGGCAAGAATATCGTCCTTAGTTAGTTCCTAGTATTGGGCGGCAATAGAGAGATTAAAGGAAGCCTTAAGTTAATAGATAGAAGCAATATATGCTCTATAAGCGCGTTGCTCTATATATCCTTACTTTAGAGAATTAATATTAATAATATTAATCTTCTTACCTTAACCCTTTTAGCGTAAAGTAATAGAATCCTTATTTAGGAAGAGGATGCATCCATTAAATAGTAATAGTATTGTTAAATTAAGCTTTTCCTTTAGCTTTGCTATAAGATTTGCCTTTATTAGCTTATCTTCTTTAAGGGCTAAGAATTAGTCATCTCCTAAGATAATTGTATTATTAGTTTATATGCCAATAATTCCAAATAGGGTTCCTATAGTTGTAATAAAGAAGTAGGGATTAAATATAGAAGTAGTTATTAGAAGCTTCTTTTTATAGTGCTTACTATAGGTAGCCCACTAATAAGTTCCTGCCTCTATAATTCTATATAATGGCTTAAGCATAACTATAATTGTATCTTTGGGATATTGGTGGCGAATTTGCTCTAGAAGGTATGCTAATATTAAGTGCTAAAGGTGCGTTTCTAATTGGGTATAGGCCTAAGTAATATCTTATAAATAAACCACTATTCTATTCTTTATTAAGAAGGGAGCTAGTATAATAATAACCCGCTAACTAGCTTGTTAAATTGTGGAAGATTATATAAGGATTACCTCCTTACTATTATTATTATAACCTTAGATAACAAGCCTTAATTTCTTAAATAGGGTATTAGTAGCTTTGCCCTTAATCTTATTAACTATTCTTAACTTAAAGATGCGGACTTCATTAAACTTAGTAGGGTTATACTTCTTAAATTTAAAGACTCCTCTTGTAATAAGACCATTAATCTCTTGCTTATTAGATACTTAGAAAGGAGCTTTTAGAGTTATAATATAACCTTCCTTTTAAAGCTGTTTTGCGAGCTTAAAGTCAGCCTTCTCCTTAGCTATTATAAAGGCCATTAATAACTTAACTCTATTCTTAATAGTAGTAACAAATTGCTCTTTAAAATTAATAAGGTATTGGCAATTTTATAATCCCTTTAGGCAACCTCTACCGCGTTATAGTTGCGGTACATCTACTATAATTATATTAGGATTGTAGTCGCCTTCTAAAGTATATTAATTATAGTTTTCCTCTAGGGCATCTTTTAGGGTATCCTATAAAGGCTTAAAACTGTTATCTTTATAGTAAGGCTTAATAACAGTTAAACGGAATTAAGTGGGTCCGTAAGGCATCTAAATAGTGCAAGTTTAACCATTAATTATAATAAGTTAATATAGGCCTAACTATCCTCCCTTTTTACACTATACGCGTACCTTAGACTGGAGTGGCAGATTAAGTATAATTAAGGTGTTTAGGCTATTTCTTATTCCTAGTGTGTTGTTAACCTATAACAGTGCAAGTGTGGGAGAATTGAATGAGCGACTTGATTTTGAACGTAGCTCTAGAGTCTCTATATATACATAAGGAAGATGCAGGGAATAGAGATAGGTGGCAAGAATTACAAGGCTAAGCAGCTGAAATGGTGAGATATGCAGGGGTAAGCAGTTGAGGTAGTGAGATGGTAGTAAGCAAGTCCGATCTTGGGTCGACAACAGCATAGTACCGGTAGTCGGTTACATAACCTGGTATATAGCGTAGAGACGTCAGACCTCCTTTATTGCCTTATAAATAGCCTCAGCTCGTTATATAACGGAGGGAGATAGTAGAGAATTATTAGTTATTTAAGGGTAGGCGCTAAAGACTAGTAATATAGGTATAAGTCTATCTAGGCCAGCGGAATTATTAATAGCTTTAATAGCTATTTATAAGGTAAGTTCTTTATTAGTATCTTCTAGTTATAAAGAGATAATCTTATATACGTAGTATAATAGCGCGTAATATCGCTCTACTTTTTTAACACTATTATATGCCTTAATAGGGACTTCCTTAACCTTAATTACTATTACCTTTATCTATTATTAAAACTCTATAGATAAGAAGTTCTTTCCTATATTATAAATAATTTAATTAGGGGGTCCTAGGTAAATATTAATCTAGTATAATTAAAGGGTATCCTATATATTCCTAGCTGATATATTCTTTAAGAAACGTGCGGCTTAGAAGGAGGTTAAGAAGTTAATAACTTAGAGTACTAGCTTGCCGCTAAGATATATAACGTTAACAATAATATAGAAGTTAAAGTTGTAGTTATCTTTAAGGGTAAACTTAAATTAGCTAGGGGACTTCTAGTTTATATAGCAGTAATAGTAGTACTTTATAAGATGCTTAATTACCTTAACCTTAACTTTATAGCCTACTTACTAAAGAACCCTAAGTAATTAATAAATAGATAGGTGGCTAAATTAACAGTATAGTTAACGTAACTCTAACTTAGTTAGGTAGCTTTAAGCAATACTCTTTTCTAGTTAATAAAGAAGCAACCAAGGGTAACCCTACTTGCGTATAACGGGCACCCGATTATCTCCCTAAATAAGTATATTCTTAAGGTTATTAAGCTTAACGCCTAATTTATCTATATCTCTAATGTAAAATAGAAATGGGATGTTTGTAGAAATAACGTAAAAAGTAATATACCTTAAGGGGGTTTAGACTCTAATTGTGCTAAGAGAGATTATAGTACCCTTACTAAAATAAATCGTATACTGACCTGCCGTTAATTGGTTAATCTAAACAGAGGTATTAAGTTATTAAAGGGCTTAAACTTAAGGTTCTCCTACTGTAGATACTCCTGCGGCTCTAGTATCTGGTATAATACTATAGAAGACATTCGCTAAGTATCTATTGTTAAAGGAGAACGCGGAGCTCTCCTTTAACTCGTTAAAGATATCTAACTTCGTAATAGAATGGAGCGTAGATTGGTTATTAAGAACAGTAATAGTTTATATGCTATCTACCTTACTATACTTAGTAAAGTATTGGTTGGGTAAGTAGTCCTTAATTTCCATATCTATAAGGAGCTGTTTAGCCTTATTAACCTTACCCTTAAGATCTTCTACGCCTTTATATTAAACCAGGAAGCTTTAAAAGTAGGCCGTAGTGACCTTATAATTTCTAACATTTCTTATACTCTGGCAAAACTTGTTATATACCTCCTTTTGCTTATTAAGAGAATACCTAGTTAACTAGCAATTCGGTTTCTTATAAACATAGCACTTCTTCTAGTAATTACCTTAAAATGAACCTCCATAAGGACCTCTACCTTTGCCTTATAGTCATTAATTATACCCTCTACTATATTGCCTACCACGGCCACCATATATTTAATCAGTCTAGTTATAATCGTATTAGTCGGGCGGGTTAATTAAAGTAGGTTAGAGTTAGGCGTTAAATTACTGTACTTCTTAAGATTGCAGAGCAGTGCCAACAGAAGATCTTAATTAGGCATATACCCCTTTATAAGTACTTGCAGGATTAAAGAGGGCAAGGTTGCATTCTTTAACACCTTAGTATGCGCTAATAACTTAATTACGTAGGCTGAAATCCTCTTAATATAATTTAGATAGACCACGCTAGATTATCTAAAGTTAATTAAAGAGCTTTTAAAGATAATTAAGCCAAGGAACACCTAGGTTTGTAACAATAATCCTTAGAAAGGTAGTCTCTCTCCATTCTAATATATACTGCTGCTTATTCTCTTCTGTTTTAAAGTGGTATCTTAACTTATATATTATGCGGTTAAAGTCGTATCCTTTTCCTACTAAATAATTATAATAGAAGGTACTAGCTCGGCCCCTAAGCATAATAGAATAGGCGTTATAGTATTAATTAAACTCTATTCCTACCTTCTAGTAATAGTCATAAAAGATACGCAATTTTAAATTAAGAACATTATATAATTCCCTGCCAAACTTCTTCTTCTAATCTAAATATAGCTTTATAAGCTCTATAAACAATTTTAAAATGCCTCTAATTTAAGATTAAGATAGAGGAGGTAGGAGTTGCATTACAGGCTGCAGTAGGGACGTAGGTCTGGTTAGTAGAGTCTAAAGGTTATTAAATTGCAAAGCAATAGGATCCTATACCTGCTCTTATTAGGGTGTAGTATCTAACATTAAAGTTGCGGGTTAAATTGGAGACAGAGGAGTTAAAGGCGGAGGTAGATTTGTCTCTAGAGGTATATTACTTAGATTCTATTATAAGTTAAGCTTCCTTATAGTGCGTAGTTAATGCTTAATCTCCTATAGAGTCCATTCGTGCTCTTCTTTTATATTAATAACATACTCCTAAATATTATCTCTAATAACTCCCCTATCTATAGGGATAAATACTCTATACTCCTAAAGGAAGTTACGGAAGTCCTATACAATATCCTTATTTACAGGAACCTATGTTTCCTTTGTCTATCTAACAAAGTCCTCCCTTATGTAATACTATAGCATAGTATCGTCGTATTCGCTGTCTTTATAGTGTGCTATATGGTATAATAGAAATCCATTTAGGTCCTATTACTCGGCGTTTATAGGGTTAATTATGGCTTTATTCTATATCTTTAGGTTAATATCTTTTTCGTACTTCTTTAGGTAGGTTAACGCCATAATAGGTGTAGTTAGGTAGTGATTGTAATTCTACAGTCTGCGAAGGTACACTAAAGGGATTAAGGTGGTTGTTTAATACGTTTTAGACGTTAACTTAGGACCTTAGGTTTAGTAACACTTCTAACCTAAAGTACTTAACCAAATCTTCGTAAACGCGGTTATTCTGCGTAATAGACGCAACTTGGTATCTCCTAGTACTCAGTAACACTTCTATTACTAGTTTTCCGCAAGTCTAAGGTAGCACAGTATCGCCGGGATCCATTCTATATAAGCGTATATAGCACCCCTATACAAGACTATCTCTTCTGTTTAAAAACCTAGCTGCTCTATAGTTAACTGTATATTCAACCACTAATCAGTGTTGGTTATATAGGGTGACTCACCAATAACGACTACTCGAGTAGGTTACAGTGATGTTGGTTAAAAGCTTATAATTATTAGAATGAGGGAGGGCGAGGAGCTTAAGACTCCTCGCCACGCTAGTGCCGCAGCGACACGTAACGACCGCTTGCCTCATTCCCGACACCTAGGCTTAATTATATCCCGCAACGGAATTAAAATAGACCCTAAGAAAGTTGCTGCAATTATAAACTGGAAAAGCCCTAGTAATATATAAAACGTTTAAAGATTTCTAGGATTTACAAATTTCTATTATTAATTTATTAACCACTTTTTAGAAATCGCCTAGCCATTAGTAAACCTAATAAGGAAGAATATAAAATTTAAATGGACCGCTAGATGTGAACAAACTTTTAATAACTTAAAACGTCGCTTTATAACTGCTCCAATTCTCACTTACTTCAACCCTAACCTTAAATATACTGTTAAAATAGACTTGTCTAATTATACACTAAGGGGAGTATTATTGCAATACAATAAGAACGGCGAGCTATATCTAGTAGCCTTTCTCTCCTAGAAGCTCGTCCCTACTAAATTAAACTACAAAATATGTAATAAAGAACTGCTTGCGATTGTTAGATGTTTTAAATAGTAGCGCCCTAAGCTTAAAGGATTATTGTTCCCAATACGCATATTAATAGACTATAAGAACCTGCAGTATTTTATAACTACGAAGCAATTAACGCAGCGCTAGATTTATTAGGCTGAATACCTCTTATAATTTAATTTTAAGATTATATACTAACCGGGCAAACTTAATTAGAAGCCTAATGCATTAACATAATGATTATAAGACCTACCTGCGAACGCTTTAGACAAATGGATTATAAATTAATCACGGATCTTACTACCCCCTAAACGCTTTAAAAAACTACGCCCTATATTCCTAGACACGGAACTTAAAAGAAATAAATTAGAAATTAATAAATGGGAAATAGAAATTGATAAACTAATAGAATACGAATATAAGAATAACGTATAGATAATTAATATAATAAAAGCGATTTAAATAGGAAAACGATAGCATAAGGATATTACACTTACTGAATGCAAAATCTGAAATAATTGATTGTACTATTAACAGAAGATGGTAGTTCCGAATTCCAAACCTTTATAATTTAAGATACTTAAATTTATATACAACTCCCCTATAGCAGGACATCCTGGCCATGTAAAGACTTATAAGATTGTTTAACGCGTATATTACTGGCCTATAATACACAACTATGTATAAAAATACGTTTAAGCATGCAGAATGTGCGTGCGTGGAAAGACCTCTTATATAAAGAAGTAAGGAGTACTTTAACCGCTACCAGTTCTAATACAAAGATAGCGTAATATCTTAATTAACTTTATAGTCGACTTGCCTAGTAGTAATAGGTTTACAAACATTATAGTAGTAGTTAACCATCTTATAAAAATGCGACATATAATTCCTATAGACTTAATTAATATAATATTAGTAGCTAAATGTTTTATTAAGTACGTCTTTAAGCTACACGGACTTCCTAATATAATAATATCCGACTACGAAAGCTAGTTTGTTTTAGACTTCTAGCAAGCTTTATATAAACAATTAAGCATTTAAATATAACTCTTAACTATATTTTATCTAGAGACAGATAGCTAAATTAAAATTATAAACGCGATTATAGAACAATACTTATAAATATACTGCTCCTACCTGCAAGATAACTGGGAAAAATGGCTGCCTTTAGCTAAGTTTACCGCAAATAATATAATAAATGTATTAATAGGTGTAACGCTGTTCTACGCAACCTATAGACAAGACCCTTAATTTAGATTTAAACTATAACCTAAAATTAACATAATAGGACCCACGATTAAATGGATTTAGTTAATTAACGCGCATAACTTTGCTAATTAAATAAAGCAGTTAACGGAACTATTATAAAGTAAATTAACGTACGCTTAAACGTTATAGGAATGGTATACAAATAAAAGACGAGCTCCTATATAGGACTTTAAGGAAGGTAATATAGCCTACCTAAATATACAAAACCTAAAGACTTAACAGCCCTTAAAGAACCTTAATTAGAAGTTTGCAGGCCTGTACCAAATTAAGAAGAAACTGAGCCCATATGCCTATAAGCTTAAACTACTAACTAAGATAAAAATACACCTAATATTTTATATAAGCTTATTACAACCTTTAAAAGATAATCCTATAACTCGTGAAGTGCCGCCGCTACCTCCTATAATTGTTAACAATGGTAACGGTTCTTACCTTATTAACTTAATTAATAATATGCAATAGAAACCACAATCTAAATAATTCAAACTTCTTATTAAGTGGGAAGGATATAAAATATAAACCTAGGAAACCTATAACCAGATTAAGGCCGACGCGCCTACCTTAGTAAAAGAATTCTATAAAGACCATCCTTCGCGGCCTGCTCTGGCTGGATGGACATAATATAAAGGTAAATAATTACCACCTAACACAAATATATTATTATTCATTGCTTAACGTCTGATTCGGATCCCTGTTGGGCCCACGCGGACTACTCCTTATATACATGTGGGGAGAAAACTCTATTTGAGAAAACCCCGTAATCCGTCTCCCTGCCTTTTAGGGCTCGCTTGCAAGTCGCCTACAAGTCACCAGTGGTGCTCTACTACCTTACTTTTTGACCTCCTTAGGAACCACTGCTGCCGTAACAAACCTACAGACATACTAGTATTACACACTGTACTCTACTCCTGTAGAGTTATTAGGGGGCGCCTATTACTCGCCCCTTTGCCTTCTATTACTATTTCCTTTACAACCCAGAACTGGTCTAGCACATTTTAGCCAATAAGCTACCGGGTAGCCGCCTTAAGGCCTTTCTGTATTAAGAGCAGTATATTATAGTTTTCTATACCAGCTACTAAAAGCATTGCTTCTTAGCTGGTGCGTAAGGGGCATAATAGTATTACGTGTTTTAATGTCTGTCTTAGCCAGCCACATTTGCACCTTAGGCTACTTACTAGGACACCCACCTAGTAAAGCCAATCTTTTAGTCCTATTATTCCTATCCTTAAGAGTATTGCCATTATATTTTCTGCCTTTATTAGGCCCTCTTGGAGCCCTTAGGTATTTACCCCCCATAGCATTACCTATACTACGGCTTAGGTTCCCCTTGCCTAAGCCTACCTCTATACCTTTAACTCCTATTCGTCTCTCCAGCGTCGGTCCAACCAGTATTATATTACGGTAGATGGTTTTCCAGTACTCTTTTATACTCTACTTTGGCTCCTTTCTCTCCCTTACTATTGTCTTTACTGGCCTCTTACGCGTCTCCCTTCCTCCTC
>Ga0307507_10004697_pt1 | contig 23680 bp, 30 predicted proteins | sample 7_EM_MG_FD_207223 | JGI IMG/M metagenome (GOLD analysis project Ga0307507, IMG submission 207223) | Populus trichocarpa ectomycorrhiza microbial communities from riparian zone in the Pacific Northwest, United States - 7_EM | ecosystem: Host-associated > Plants > Roots > Unclassified | place...
CTACGGCGTAAAGTCTATGGTACTATGGTGCTGGCTTCCTAGCGTGGTACCATCAAGCATGCCTACCATCATACATATCAAATAGTTACCCAGCTCTCACTCTCGGATGAACACCCCAGCAGCTCCCATTCCCGTCCCAATACACATCGAAGTCACAAGGATCTTGTTCTTTCATCAACAGCAACGAAAAAATTGAAATAACTTTTTCTAACCTTTCCCTGACGTCGGTTCAATTCATTGAGCCCTGTCACAATTTGGCGTACTCCTGTGCAACGTGCATACGAAGAAGTCAGTCAGAGGAGTCCACTGGTGGTTGTTCATACTCATCTAAAGGATGTCCAAAAGCGATGGCGCCACCGTTCACGTTAACCTGGAGTACTATTGAGGAACAGAAAATATTGTCAGGTAACCTAGCTTGCCTTTTCTCTAAAAAGCAGCGTTATCATTAACCAAACACCGAGCAGACTTGTGAAGCGACGTGCCTTGGCAACCCAAGCTTTTTTACAACGTAAACGCATTGCGATGCAAATGCTTCGTTGATCTGTCACAAAAATCATCAACTCAAGCCACCCAATGTTGTGTTGTAATTTCCTCGCCTCGAAAAGGTCTACATCGCTTGATTCAAGACCACTGTTCTTGAGAGCAAGTGGAATGGCATACACCGGTCCGACGCCCATAACGCGGGGGGGTACACCTCGAAGTGATTCAGTCTTCGAAATGAATATGAGGATGCCGTTTACATACCAGCGACAGCAGTCGTTATATACTTTGCCAGGATTTTAAGGCCAAGCTCGTTTGCCTTCCTCCTTGTCATCAAAAGAACGGCTGCGGCTCCATCCGTGACTTGACTCGCATTGCCTCCAGTGGTTGTCCCCATCCCCCATTGGGGGAACGCGGGACGGATCTTTGCCAGAATTTCCTTGGTCGTTCCAGGACGTATTCCATCATCCTCGGTAACCTCAACCAGTATCCTGTTACCGGTTGCATCTTTCTGAAATACAGTAAACGGCACAATCTCTTCTGCAAAGTAACCAAGCTTTTGTGCTTTCTCAGCCTTCTGGAATGACTGAGCAGCAAATTCATCTTGTTCTTCCCGCGAGATATGGTAATCTGTGGCAACATTCTCGCTGGTCCAGCCCATACGTTCGCAACAATCTTTTGCAGCTGAATTTGCAGAAATCAGGTCGCTTTGCTTCGGACCGCCATTATCAGGACTGGAAAAAAAATTAGCAAAAATTTAGAAAGACCAAAGAATAACTACTTTTCAGACATGCTTTCCACACCTACCGCCAAGCCCACCTCGATTTGACCACACTGAATCTGATTTGCAATGGTAGTCACAGCCATGAGACCACTCGAGCAGAATCTGTTGATGGTTTGTACGGGGACTGTAACGGGAAACCCCGCAGCGAGTGCAGCAGATCGTGCAACGTACGGCGCGTCGGGGGTAAGAACTGTTCCAACACAGATGTCGCCCACAATGCTCGGGTCAATGAGGGAGCGCGCGATGACTTGCTAGAAGCTATTTGGTTAGGCATATATATGTATTGTTGCAGAGTGAGAGTCTGACGGACTCTATACATCTCGAGCATTAACTCGTCTGTTCTGCGTAAAAGAATGGTTCAAAGAAGCAGAACATGAATATAATGACGTCTACCTCGCATCCTCAAAACCCCCCTTTCTTGCTTTGCATAGGGGAGACCGTACCGCCAACGTAATGACTACATCGTCAAGATTTTTCTGCTGAAGAGTATGGAAGTTTTTTGGAGCGTTTCGGAGGTGAGAAGCTATCTGCTTGACACGTTCCATTGCGAATGTAGTGGTAGAACTGAGAAAGACGGAAGGATCATCATGTTGGACTAACAGCGTATTGGTCAGCGACCACTAAGTGCGTCTACGTGGTATCACCTCCTTCGCTCGACGCCTCCCATAATGGACATAGAGCGTCTGAACTACATCCTCTCCTTCATCGGTCTAGGATGGTATATTGTGCTGTGCTTCGTTGTGCTACTGGGAGCGTTTTCCGCGTGTGTTGTTCTATTTCTTCCTTCGTTATAAACGCCCCTCATGTTCCCTAGCCGCCAAAGGTACCGACCTCAACGCCAATCGTTTTCTTGGCGTCCTTTGCTGCAAGTCCCGGGAGTATCCATCCTCAGGCCCCTTAAAGGCCTAGATACCAATCTTTACGAAAATCTGGAATCTACCTTCAAACAAGACTACCCGATTTATGAAATACTCTTCTCTGTGGCGGATGAACAGGATGATGCACTCCCCATAGTCAGGGAGTTAATAACGAAATACCCCAATGTTAATGCAGAAATCGTTATTGGTAACAAAAATGGTTCTTTATTACCGAGTCTTAGGTGCTAAATTTTTTTTTGCCAGGAGAACAAGTTGTTGGCGTGAATCCCAAGGTCAATAATCTTATTCGTTCATATCGCAAAGCAGCCCACGACATCATCTGGGTACTTGATTCCAACGTCTCGGTTGATCCAGGAACTTTGGGACGATCTGTTGACTCTTTGAATGCGCCATCATCTTCATCGCAAAAACCGATCGGCCTCGTGCACCATGTTCCATTTGCATTATTAAACGAGTCGCATACCGGTTCCAGGATAGAGGCGGCTTTTCTGAACACAACTCACGCGAAGATGTATATCGCTATAAACACCGTAGCGATCGAATCCTGCGTAGTTGGAAAGTCGAACATTTTCCGCCGATCAGACCTTGAGCGCGTTGATGGCAGCCTCCGACCCAGGAAACAAAGGGCTACACCTCAGCGGACAGCCTGTGGTTTGCACGTTTTCGGTCGTTTCCTCGCAGAGGATAATATGATCGCAAGTGCACTGTGGCATGAGTTAGGTTTTAGGCACGAGCTATCTTGTGACGTGGCTCATAATGCTATCGGAAATATGTCGCTCTCCGACTATTTTTGGCGAAGGGTTCGATGGATACGAGTCCGACGGCACATGGTCTTGACTGCGACATTACTGGAACCGTTCACTGAGTCTGTGATGTTGTGCATAATTGGAAGCTGCAGCATCGACTATCTTTTCGGTTTCCCGTCATGGATATTTGCAGTCATGCACTTTGCTTTCTGGCTTTTAGTTGACCTCGATGTTTACACATCACTTGCTGGGCGCACTATGGCTAGTTCTGTGGCATTTGACTTCATCGTAGCATGGGTCGCACGGGAGACGCTCGCATTGCCTATTTGGGTTTGGGCAATGCTCGGGAGCGAGGTCTCATGGCGAGGAACCAAATACCAAATGCTCCGCAATGGCGAGGTAAGACCTAGTCACACAACTTGAAGGTGCCCTTTAGACATTCAACCGTAGATCCTCGAGCCAACTTTGTAAAGCATGGGAATCTTGGAATTGCACACATACAGCTCTACGTACAATTTTACGGATTACACACTCGCAATGAGCAGATTATATACGCATTATCTATTGTAAAGTGTCAATTAGTAGTAGTTGAGTAATAATTGGTGAGGTCAATAGTCCGATGTAGTCCGATCATTGTCCACGAGGGCATTCTCTTGTCGTGAATTCCGAAGAACCTTGTAATTATGGATCATAACAACTTCTTCGAATAACTTGTCTGACCACTCTTGGCATGCCTGTATCGCCAAAGGGCGCAGTCGCACTTTATCGCCGTCACCGGTTTCGACTGGAATAACTTTTCCACTTCTATTTTTCTGCCGTTCGTTTGAAAACCAGTTCTTCACTTGTTTGAAGGCTCTGAATACACAGCGTTTTAGCTGACACACAGCGCTAGGCCAGGCAAAACCTACCGCCGAATGATGATCGCCATTAAAACCATCCAGGATTCACTGGGGTACATTGTTATTTCATCATAAACCATGCGAAGGACGATAAATTGACGACTGTTCACAGGGGAGTTGTCGAGTGACCTGATTTTCATGGCTTTCTCCATGAGTTCCTTTCGTCGATTCTTGAGCTGCAGTCGAGCTTTAGGAGAATGTAAGGAAGCCTTGTGATTCTTTTTACGACGGACAGATAAACGGGTCTCGGTATCGAAGCGATTCGAGGAGTTGGAACGCTTCAGTGGTATTGGTTCTGGGCTTGAAAGGCCAGAGGCATCTTTGTCGCAAGATATGTGCAGACTGGCAACGGTGGGAGATGAGACGGAGTATTGATTAGATGGGCCAGCTGCACTGTCAGTTTGGGGCATGTAATTTCGTGCTGGGTGTGGCATGGTACGAATTGCGACGTCAGCAAGGAAATGAAGAGGACCATGGGGTGGCGAGGGCGTCATAACGAAAAGATCGTGAATTGGGAGAAAAAGAGTGTGTATAGAACAGAATGAGTGCGACTAGCGCAAAAGAAAGAATGCGGAATCTCTGGTATGGCTTTGATCTAAATACTGTTGTCAGGTGTCACTGTCGTTGCATCAATTGTCTTTATCTGGCACTTGCCGGTATTGTTTTCTACCACAAGGACAACCCACCCTCACGGGCCTCACTCGTACCTTTACACATGCGATATAACAGACAGGTACGTAAATTCTACCTTCTCCAGTTTAATGAGCAGCCAGTGTGTAGCGGTCACCATGCTTCATGACTAGTACTTTGTACCTTACATATATTCGCCCTAGAATTAAGCATGCGCAAACAGTATGTAACGCAAAGTTCACAAAGAACTTGTCATGGCAGACCAGCGCCAGAAGATTATTGCATCTGTATTCTCAAGGCGTAACGCAAGCGGGAATTTAGAAGAAGCTTATGTCTCTCACGTCAAAATTTGGGAAGATGCAGGAGTGGAAGGAGGGGGAAAGAAACCCCGCTACATACTGTTGTCTCGTATGTCACCCGTACCTTTTGTTGAGATGGTCGAATAAATCTTGGTGCAGAGGCCAATAATGGAAGTGGTTTTATTCACAAATCCAAGTTGAACGCCAACGGCTCCTTCTCTGTTGGAAAAACCTGGACACTCTCAGAGTTGCGTGCAGTTGAAGTCGTGAATGTATGTGGGTTTGAATTCTACTGACCCACATATTTAAAACTTTCGGATTCGCGTTCAAACAGCCCCTAGCCTTCAACATCACCCTTTCAAGGACATATCGGTGGCAAACAGAGAACCAAGACGACCAAGCAAATTTCTTGGAGGCTTTGATTCGCCTTTTTCGAGTCATTACCTCAGGAGCTCCATTGCAACTTGATGGAATCGAAGTTGCGGCACTGGTAACAGGTTTGCCCATGCATCATGGGGACAGTTTCAATAATGACACCATCCTCTAAGCGGACGATCAGACTTCCTCAATTCAAGCTGAAGCTGGACCAAGCCGCGTGCCACGACTTCGGTCGCAAACTCCCATTCAGAACCGTTACGAATCCTTTCAAGACAATCCATCAGCAGGACCACAACGCATTGGACCGCCACCAGGTGCAGACTCTTCCGCAAATGGGAGCCAAGATTACACACAGTCAATACGTCCCGGAGATCGGCCAGGTCCCCCACCAATACCTGTGGCACCTCTTGCTGCTGCTGCAGGCCCAGCCAGAAAAGCCCGACACCCTCTCAACGTCTCCTTTCGAGGCCAAACTACTCAAAGCATTTCCGATGAGCCCCCCCAGATCATCTCTGGACAAGAGTCCTCGATTCCGTATCCTCCGTCAGTGAATGCCTCTCCGGTGTCATCCATTAGGTCTCAAAAGCCGACCGTGCGGGTGGAAGAGTTCTCCACCCAGCAAGATGGTCCATCTCTAAGGAGGGATCAAAGCGCTCGAATCTCATACTTCGACTCTACAAATCAAGCAATCCTAGACCGCTTGGTCTCCATCGCCCCTGATAGTCATAATGTTGAAGCAGAAGAAGAGGATGTCCAAGACACTTTGACAAATGTTGAAGAAATGATTGAAGGGTATGAATGGGCAAGTGAAGATGTTATTAGCAGGAAAACAACGAAGGGTGCAGTAGACCTCATCGAGGCTCGATTATTGGACGAGTTGATGGCTTTGGAGAAGGTACAGTCAAATCATTAGGCGTCATTCCCTTCTCATATCACCCAGGCAAATATCCACTCTTTCCTTGAGTCAGATGACCGCATCGGGATGGTGATGAAATTTATGGATGATGCCATCTCAGAGCTTGACAGCATGGATAACTTCATCTCCACCTATAAAATTCATCTCAATGTTAGTGTCACTGTGGCCTTATCGATGAGACTCACGTTTCCCTAGGCAGTCAGCGACGATATTTTGTTCATTCAATCGCAAAATCGGGGCCTGCAAGTCCAGACTCAAAATCAGCGAGCCCTGCTGGGAGAATTGCAAAATTTGCTTGTGCGCGTTACTTTCTTTCAAGAGTAATTATTTATAATTCCCTGTACCAGCGGACGGTTCACGTCGAACAAGACGCTTTGGTTACGCTCACGCAGGAATCACTCGAGAAAGGACGGAGTATCCAACGCCTGGAAGAAGCTTCGGCAGAGCTGTACAAGGCACTCCAGGCAGGCCGAGACACCGGTGCGTCATTCTTCTCACCTCACAATTTATGGTTAGATACTTATTGTCGTAGACATGGCCGCAACGATGGAAAGATTGCAAGAATATCGAACTCATAACTCTCAATTTTGTAAGAGACTTTTTGACTTCTTATCGATAATGTTTACTGCACAAGTAAGCCGAAGTCTCCGTATGTTAGCAAAATTCGTGAAAATTATCGCAGGGTAAATTACTTCTCGGCGAGACAAATGGTCTCGTGATACCGCCTAGGGGTCTCCCAACAATCATTCCCCATCAAGACATCGAAGTTTACTTGGGTCGATATGCTGGCCTAATGCTCTACCTCAAAGAGATGGATGAAAATGTTTATGGCAGGCTGTGCGCTGTATGTAAAAACGTCATGTCTGTTAAGTTATAATAACATTCTGACAGGCATATTTTTCGGCGGCGAGCGAACTTCACAACACTCAGCTGAAGTCACTTCTTTCCATTTTTTTGCAATCTGTCAGAAAGGCACCAGAAGATGATCAAGGTCAAGGTATACACCCCTGTAAAGGATAAGATTCAAATTTTAATAATTTCCAGGCTTCATGCCGACCTCAACAACTTCTGCTTCCAAGAGCGCAACAAACATCCGTCGTGCTGGCACCCTCATTCGGTCTCCCATAGAAAATAGAAACAAAGACCGTGCTTCGGACGGCGATCTTCTGGCAGCGGAAGTTCGTGATATACCTATCGGTCCTTTACTAATAGTCTTACTCTTTTCGATAGGTTTTGGGACTGTTGTTAGAACAGATAACCGCTACGATCTATCGAGAGGACGAGTTTATAACCGACTTCTTGCAGATTAATGATGCTGGGCTGACCTTTGCTGATTACATGGGCCTTGACAATTATTTTCGACGACAAGCCACTCGGTCGGCTAGTTTGAGTCAAGCAACAATGAAGCTTATTCGAAATTCTCTGGACCTTATCTTCGGATTCCTTCCCGCAGAGTTGAAAAATTTCATTGACGTTGCTCTCTCAAAAGACAGCATGTGAGGCTAGCTTTTAACTTCTCTGCGCCAACCTATTTTAATATCCATATCCGGCAAGGGAAATCGTACGAATTCTAGTGACCCTTGAACGTTGTCTTGTTGGCGCGGAAGAGAAGAACAATCAATTCGTTCTTTCACTTTTAGGAAAGCAGCAAAACCGCATTAAAAATGCATTTGACCGCCACATTGTTCGTGGCGCGTGTTTACTGCTCAAATTGTCACCCGGTTTTAACGCAATTTTATTCGGCAGCATGACCAATTGAAGAGAATCGAACAAACCAAACTCAGCAGCAAAAAACGAAAGGGTGTTACCCATTTTATCAAGCATTTCTCTTCCTATGCGGCTCGTGTGGAGAACCAACTTGTGGGGGCGGATGGTCTTGAGACTCGAAGACTCGTTGACTCTGCATACGAGAGAATGGTGCAGACCATGTTCGAGTCCTTGAAGCATATTGCGAAGATGGAGGGAGAGGGAGAGGATAAGGGGCAGCTGAACTATCACATTATACTCATCGGTGAGATTTCTCCAACCCTGTAGCGAGCATAACTGGATTTCTCTCCCTTTGGGCAGAAAACATGTATTGTTTTATTGTCGAGACCTCCAAAATGGAGAATGCTTCGCTAGTCACATTTTCCCAAAGAGCAGAATCAATTTATGACGAAAACCTCAACGCATACGTTAAAATGGTACTACGCCGACCATTCTCTAAATTGATTGTGAGTAGTCTCTTCAGATGCTTGTATCCGTTTCACCGCTCCCCTCAGGACTTCTTCGATGCGGTTGACCGCTTGGCCAGTTCAAACCCCAATGATTTGACCGGTAACAGCACTTACAATAAAAGTGCCTTACGCAAGGTTGTCAAGGAATATACATCGAAGGACATTCGGAAGCACATTGACCTTCTGTTTAAACGCGTTGAAAAACACTTCACTGAGGGGTCAGACAAAACGACAACAGAAGATGCCACCAGTGGGACAGTTTTGGCTGGTGTGTGGAAGGCTTGCGAGGAGGAATTGCTCAGGCTCCTAAACCGGTTTTCAAAACGGATTGCCCAATCTTACAGCGGCACTGGGATCACCTTGGATTTCACCGCTTCTGACATTGAAGCAGCGTTCCACAAGCACTTTTAATTTTTTGATACCTACGACAGAATCGTGGTACAGATAATGTGGACGACCACTCGATGTTTACCTTGCGATGGCTTCGTTTACGGTCCATGTAATTTGTAGTGATTAGCTGAAAAGTATGGCTGCGAATGGGAAGAAAGACGATCTGAAGAGGGGCGTCATAGCTGTGAACCAGCCGAGAAAACGTCCACGGTGCCCACTTTTCATTAGCAACACGAATCCGGACGTGCATTCAATATCGACAGTAAGCCGTATCCCAATATTACCTTGGTATATCTCCCAGAAAAAAAAGAATTGACACCGAAGACGTGGTACACGTAATCCACACCACAAATTAAGTACAACATGCAAGGTAACTAGAAGGACTCTACTGTACTACCACCAGTGGAATTATTAGTACTAAATAATTGAGCTAATTCTTCCAGTCGACGCGCCAATAGGTCCGATTTGCTGAAGTTCTGACCGAGGGTCATGTTTGCTAGTGCTGTCTTCTTCTTTTGAACTTCGAGTAGGCGAGCTTCGATGGAGTTTTCGATAATTAGCCTCACGGTTGTTACTGGACGAGTTTGACCTAGGCGGTGCTGAGGGAATAATTAGCTGCGAGGTAAGATGCTGTTAGAATGCACAAACAATGCGATCGACTGCCTGATTCTCGACAGCAGGATTCCTTGAGAAAGTCATGAGTCAGGTCATGAGGTCTTGAGACGTGGATCGCACCAGTAAGGATCCATCAAATACACCCGTTGGGCAGCGGTGAGGTTCAAGCCAACACCTCCCGCCTTGAGACTGACGAGAAGAACCTCACAACCAGGATCGTTTTTTAATGCGTCCATGGCTTTCGTCCTGTCATCTCTTTTCATGGTCCCGTCTAAACGATCATATCTAATGCCAGCGACTTCTAAAGCGTCCTCAATCCTAGGTATGGATGTTGTTAGGTCTAAACGTCAGAAGATAGGAAACAGCATACTTATCGAGCATAGTGGTCCATTGAGAGCTGAGGTGTTTGAGATAATCAGTAGAAGTGTTAAAAGATGTAGAATACATACAAAACGACTGTCTTCACGACGCCGCTATCCAAGTGGTTTCCTTGTCCGTCGATTACCTGCACTTCCGAGTCATAGTTGGCCGAATATGGATTCATCCTCGAAAATTCTACCAAGTCTTGCAGCAGCGCCCGAACTTTCGTGGATGGGTGAAATTTTTCTATGGGAATGCCTTTCTGCCTCTTCTCGCGTTTTTGTGTCTTCTTCCTTGGTATCTGATCGGCCACGACGTCTGCTTTGATTTCGACAGCGTCCGAGGGACAAAGGCCCGTCTGGCATGCGGAACATGATCGTCTGATGTCTGGAGATACATTTGGCCATCCCGGACAGATAGAGTTGCGATAGCATTCAAAGCAAAAGAGATGTTGGCAACGCGTTAGAACAGGTCGGGAGGAGGAGGATGGACTATTGGCACGGGTGGATCCGCGTGAATTCGAGCCCTTGGCCTTCCTTCCACGCTTAGCCGTAGGAGGACCATCGCCATCAAGACTGTCTCCTTGAAGATCTGGCGATATACTAAGCTCCCCGCCGCATTCCACGCACTGTGTAGTCGCAGATTCGCGCAAAATGGCAAATATAGACAAAGCGTGCGTAAGGTTGAAGCCTTCTTGGGCAATGTTGGAAACGAGGTCCTCGCAGGCTGCGGTTGCATCTTGTCCATGATCCTCCCGAGTGAGGCTTTTTCCCTGGACCAGTTCGAAATGGTCGCATATTTGACGGAGACGTAGAATCTTTTGCAAAATCCCGACGTAGTTCTTCATAACCTCGTTCTTCGTCGACAAATCGTTGAACTCGGCTTTTGACTCATTGAAAAACTGGTCGTAGATCTCTTGTTCCTGAGAATCAAACTTTAAGTATCGAAGCTCATCACGACGAGGAGGAAGAGCCAGAATCTTTTTTCCATCTTGAGTCTCTGTTTCCTTGGTGCGACGAAGCGTTATGCATTTCATGATGGTTTGTAGCCGAGCAACTCCAAGGGCCTGTCCAAACTTCACGGGGCTTCCGATGTACTCAGTCCACGTATTTTTGTCATCAAACGGTTCCAGCCGCAAAAATTTAATGAGGGCGAACACGTCGTCCAATTTATTTTGCACTGGAGTTCCAGTCAAACAGAGGCGTCGATCAGCCACCAAGTCGCAGGATGCGCGACTTCCAACGGTACCTGTCTCCTTGATAGAGCTTTAAAACATTAACGCAGTCACTAAACTGAGAATGGAGAGCAACGCTTACTGCGCCTCGTCTAGTACGACTCTAAACCAGTGTATGCTCTGTAACGCGCTTGTAACCTCTGCGCCGCTAGTGAGGATGTTTGATTTCTTTCGCTTCATCCCCATTTTCTTTGACTTTGGCAACCGCAGCACTTGATTCCCATACTCATCAATATCGACACCGCCTACGCCGTCACTACTCGCAGCATCGTCTTCATCATCATCTGCTGTTGCTGTACTTTTATTTTGCTTTGAAAATTCTGACGCAAGGGTAGCGTAGGTTGTGATCACAGCGTCAAAATCGGCCAGAAAAGCGGGATCGGGTCGGCGCGCATTTCCGTGATAAATGTAGATCCGCAGGGGGTTGCCTGCCTGGGAAGGGGCAACTGGTTTAGTATCCACGAGCATTGAATTTGAAAACAGGCTGGGTTGACTAGAAGATGGCGCAGAATTGGACGGCATGCAAGTACCTCCGCTGCCTCCAAAAACCACGACATCTCCTTTCCAATGCTCGCGAAATTGATCTTCCCAATTGGAGACAGTCGAAAGGGGGCATATAATCAAGGTGGCCCTGCTCTTCGCCTTGATACGACAGGCTCTTGCGTAATCCGCTTCGAGCTTATCCTGTGACTTATTTGCCTTTGCCTTGCCCTTGTTTGACGCCTGAGGGGCATCAACAACGTCGGGCATTCCCCAAACAGCCCCGGAAAAATGGGAAGCATCTGGATGATCAGTTTCACGAGGTGGAGGAGGGACTGGTTCAAGGGGAGATGCTGCAAAAGCATATGAAGCGGCGCGCGTTGCGGCAATGAGGGAAACGCAAGTGATTGTCTTCCCTAGTCCCATCTACAGATTTTGTGTGAGAAACTTTCCTGGTCCAGGAATTGAACTTGACACATACATCATCCGCAAGAATTGAGCCTTTAGCCTCGCGTGGCTCTTCAAAAATCTCTTTCTGAGTGACGATATGAAACCAACTGATTTGGCGTGACAATGGGTGCTGTCTTTTTTGCCACAGGGAAGAATAATTGCCATCTGAACCAACCTTCTCGCGTTCACGTTCCAAAAGAAAGGTCAGAGCCTTCTTCTGATGAGGATAGAGTTGAGTGGCTACATCAGCAGCTAGAAGGTCCGACATCATAAGCAAATTAACAAAGTGAAGGAGAGTGCAAAAACAGACAGGGTTCGGTTTCTTCGAGCTCGTCACCATCTTTCAAACTCTTGAACAGCTCGTCCACTTGACTCCTTTGAACCTCAACACTCTTGCCTACCATGGAAGGCGTGCTCCACCGTACGTTCTCCCTTTGTGGCCCCACATTCATCCGATTTGACACAAAGACGGCGCGGTTGTAACCACCTGGAGGAGGATTGTGCGGATTGTGGTAATGATAGCTTGAAAGTCGATGGACATCATATGGAGGCGAGGGATGATCAAGAAAAAGACCGGATTCCTTCAGATAGCTGCCGACGACAGGTATATTTCCCTTCGGGGTGTAAACCAGCATCTGTAAAGGAAGAATGGGAAGCTGCAAGACATGTCAACCTCGTATGTTGACAAAAGCGCAAACTCACGTTTGGTGGGCCTTTCTTAACTTTCGCATCTAACCTGATGAGTCCCTTACCCAGCATGGGTCCAAGCGCCGTTGCGACCTTCTGCTCAATAACCGCAAACCCTTCTCCAGGTATGGCTTCTCCATTCGGTCCCCTTCCGTGTGGGGTTCTGATATGAATAGTTTCAGATCCTCCAGGCTTATTTGGATTATGTTCGTATTGCAGCCTCACAGGGGCCCATTCTTCGCTTCGGCCATATTCCTGTGGTACGAGGTAGGGAACAGGGTACAGAATGAGTGCTGTCACGGTGAGCTGCCCAATGCACACAGGAGTCTTGGGTGGTAGTTCAGGGGGTAAAGCTGTTATTTTGGAGTTGCTCAAAGAATCGGTTGGCGGTGGCGAAGGGGATCCTGTAAGGTCAATGACTTGACGAACGGGTGCTTCTGAGAAAGATTGCCGCATCAATTGAGACGACGGGGGAGAGGTGATGGAAGAGCTTCGGTCAGCCGTAATATTAGAGGTTTGTGGTGGACGGGGAATAATGTAGGGAGGTGGCCCAGCGAAGGCTGGCCGATACACAGACTGGCTTGCTGCAACAGTTGGGGGATACGGGGTAGAATGATTGGCAGCATTGGATTTTACAAAAGGCGAATTGATGTTTGAAAGGGATGAAGTAAATGGGGACAGCCTGGACGTCGATGCATCGTATGGATTAGTGAATTGATCATTGCGTTGGGGCCCAGAAAGATCTGTGCGAGGACGCTTAGCGAAACGGGGTGTATGGGGGCCATAAGAGTCGTCATCGTCGTCAAGGGTGAGATCAATATGATTTGACTGCACATATGAAGGTGGCAGGTCGGATAAGGAGGCAGTCAAGCCTGTTACAGCGTGGGCAGCCATGAACGAGCTGACTGTAAGGATATCAGCGACAAGCGGTCCTGTGGGCGGCGTGTGGGACAAGCCCAATACCGTTGAGGACAAACTGAAGGCAACTTGGACGACTGAGAGCTCTGCAAATGCAGTAAGTAGTAATATGTAAATTAATCTTCGTTCTAAGCGATTTTCCATCCCTATGGCACGTGATCATAAACATCCTTTGTCATCATGACTAATACTACGTCCATCCCATCGCATAATAGGCCTGCCTCGCAGCTTCCTCCTTGGCAACTTGTTTGCTCCCTCCGCTGCCCACCCCTTTAAGTATACCATTCACTGAGTTATATCATCAGACGTCCGGTAAAAGGACACTTGTAATAATTGTGTACGCACCAACACATTGCACCGTCCACCGACCAGCGTGTGATGGTCCACTGAATTCAGCAGGATATTCAACAGTCACGCGTCGTTGACTAGCAGTTTGATTAAATAATGGTAGAAATGGTAGATTAGGCTGCGCAGGCGCTAGAGGATTCGGTTGAGGCTGAGTCTGCTGTGGTCTTGTTTGGAAATGAGATGGTGGAGTCAGTGGTTGAAATTGTGAGATTCGAGCATTCGGCGGCGGTTGAACCTGTTGCAGTGTGCGAAAATGAGTCGAAGATGGAGTCAGAGCTTGTAACTGTGAACTCTGAGGTGGCGGTCTCAGTTGTTCCATGTGAGGCGGTAGGTGCCTCAAGGCAGATGGGGGTTGAGATGCGAAAAAAATTGAAGACTCGGTCGATGGAGAGAGTGGCTCGCTCTTCAATTTTTTCTGAGGAGGTGTCTCCTCGCGGAAGGGTGGTGCGGGTTCTGGCGGCTCTTGCTGCGTCTCTGTCGTTGTTCCTTTCACAAGTAAATCGATCCATTCCCTCACAGCTTCTTGGCCAGACTCTGCATAAACGCCGCCAACATACGCATAAAAAATCGAACAAGTTTCCTGAAGGGTGTTAATAATTCTCGACGGACAAAAGGATCAACGGCAGCCACCTGCGGAGTGTTGAGTCTCGGGTAAAGATTAGGGTGGCAACGTAGTTTCATCCGCAAGTTGTAGGAAGTCACCCAATTGTTTATATTCTCGTCCGACAGAATGTGTTTCCGCTGCGACTGATGGAGACGACTGAGTAGAATCGAGGTGCGCGGAGGATGGACACACTTACAGACATCTCAGATGGCTTTAGCATCGGGCGTTTATTGAAAAGAACATGAGCCACTGCAACATCAAGAGCAGCCTTTCCTAACTCAGCCAGCCTTTCATTATCGTCGAAGTCGTCGAGGTTTGTGCTAGAATGGGTCGCACGTCGCAAGGATTTGTGAGTAAAGACCCTCAAGACAAGATCACTGCTATGGATCTTTGGTAGAGCAACAGCGGGAACAAAAGAACCACTTGATCCGCTAGCTCCAGAACGACTCCTCTTCAGATTCGAAGAATTGATAGGCGAGGCAGCAGAAGCAGAGTAGAAATTCATGGCATTTCGAAAGGTGGCTCAACATTGGGCATATGTACATCAATTTGTTTCAAACCAAAACCGTAAGCCCTAACCTTCTACAGGTGTAAACGAGCTGATACTCTCCGCTGCTTCTTTTTTAATTTGCTTCGCCAATATTTTTCTCAAAATTTGCAGCGTACCAGCAGCTGCCGGGTTATGATCATCTTCGAGTCGTTTGATTTGCCTTGACAAGCTGGGCAGGAGTATGAGTGTTTGTTGCCAAATCAACAAGAAGACCATAAACCTTTTAGAACCTTCAAGCACAAAAGGGCAGTCTTTGAGTAAGTGCAGTGGTGTCTGTTGGCAGACTGGGCATAATACTGAAGGGGTCTTAGACTTCTTTTTCGATCCATCAACAGCTTTTGAGCCGGTGGACTTCGACAAACTGGAACTTGCAGCTGAACTTGGTCCTGGTTGCGGATTATGTTGGGGCTGCGGATATTTGTTTGAGGTCGTGTGTTTAGTCGGGTCTGTGGATTGACTGAAAGGGGTATGCGACGTCGATAGTTGCGAAATCTGAGTGATCTGTGCAGGGTACTTAGGCTTCTTGACTGGAGGTAGGATCGATGATTTTGGCAACGGGTGTAATGGTTGTCCTGCTATCAGAGAGAGATGCCCTCTGGTGTTCAAAATCTCGTCGATTGCCCGCACGGCGACGTTCTGGAATAGAAGGTAAGGCAACCGTCTTCCTTCATGATTTATAACTCACTCGTTCCTCCCAAGGTTCGTCATCTGCATGTAAGATGAGCATCTCACGATATTCAGCAAGGTTCTCCGACTTGTCAGTCATCAAGCATTGCTCCTGACCATGTCGTCCACCACATAACCCACAATGGACAATGTCATCGTCTCCAGTATTTCGAGAGGAGTACCCGATTATGGGAGGGGAGAGAGTTGACAATTCCGTCTTCTTGCGTTTACTACTACTGTCCATCTTGAAATCTTCATCTACAGCATCTGTTTTCGCACCATCGCTACTCTCCATGTCGGAGTCTGCATCAGAACCAAAATACGCGGAGCCATCTGGAGACGCGGTAGGGGATGGCTTTGATTTGTTCGGCACTTCCCCCATCAACATTTTTGTCTGGTAGAGTATGAGCGTGTTGAATGAATTAATCTGTATTGGCGAACCTTGGCGACATCAGCAGCTCGACGGCGTGCCCCACGGCCTGAAAATGCAGTTTCTTTGCTCTGTTCTTTCTCTCTTTCGGCAGTGATTCTCTGCAGTGTTCGGGCCCAAGAATCCACTTGATCGTCGTCGTCGACTTCTTCAAGAGAATCTTTATCGGCAGCCCATATTTTCGCGAAGGAGAAAGACAGGCCCCCTTCTTTAGGCGTCTCTTGCTCTTCGTTTTCTTTCTCTGTCCTTTCAATAAGTTTGTCGATGTCGTTATCTGTATCTGCAGAACGTCATTCCCTTGCGGGGATAATCAACCAAGTTAACGAACAAATAATGTCCCGTGAATCTTGCTCCAGTTCAAAAAGAGCCTGAGCACCAAAAGTAAGGATCGACTGCACGTCGTCTCCCCCTCCCTCCTCATCATCGTCCATCTTTTGTACGATAAGATGATCGAGGACCAATTTCTTCTTGCCGATTTGCATGATACGTTCTGGTTTGGTCTTTATCGTCTGAAAAAGCCTTCACTGAAAACTCACCTTCAGCGGAATCTTTAACCATCAATTTGAAAACAAGACAGGTCTTCTTCTGCCCGAACCTGTAAGCGCGGGCAATGGCCTGAAGAAAGCCTCAGGGATCGCATTTAATACCCGATGGTTTGGCTTACTTGGAGATCCTGTTTTAAAAATTTGAGCATCAGTCTACTCTCGATGATTCGGATGTTACCGCAAACCTGATGGGGGTTAAAATCTGGATCAAATATAATAACCGTATCTGCAGTCTTGTGTTCATGTCAAAGGAGGGCGCTTGACTCGCTGAAGTACAATACACACATAAAGGTTGATGCCGACGCCCTGTATTAGTATTTATGAGAGGATAGTAGGATGGAAGCAAAAGAAGGGCTCACGCCAGCACGAGTGGTGAGGAGATAGATAAAATAGTCGGAACCAGGACGATTGAACTCATCCATGCCTTTCTGTCGCTCACTGCCTTTGGTGTTACCATCCTGACGCAAATTCCTATTAGATACCTCACACAAACAGTGGAACCTACCAATCGCAAAAACTTATAACCTTCCCCTTGCAAGAAATCTTCAATGACATTTAAGCCAATGACAAACTTTTATAGGCTGAGTCCGATACAAAAGAGTTGCACTAAGACTTACTTGACTGAAAAGCAAAACACGGTGTCCGCGTGCCTTCAACTTTGGAAGAAGGGCTTTCAGAAACCGTAGCTTTGCACTGCCGTCGATCAACTTTTCATGGGTTTCTTGAGGCGGCAAACCACGTGGTTCAATATCTTCAGCATACAAATAAGGATGTTGGAGGCACCTGGGAAATTGATAACGGTGTATGAAAGAATAAAAGAGAAGTACTTGCTTTCGCAGATGCATGAGAATATTGTTCAATCTTCCTTTGGTCGTGGCGCCTCCAAATTTGGGTTGTGCTAAGCCCTTGAGTAAATCTAGGTTATGACCTGGGGAAGTTATGTTGGAATGCTGACCATTGGAGGGAGAAATGACAAACTGAGGATAGATCGGTAAACCTCCTTCTGTAAGGGGGCCATTGAGACGGGGATAATGACTTCGTTCTACGACACCTCATCAGAGTAATCAAGGGAAAATGTGAAATACAACAAACCTTCGGAGGTAACTGGAGTACCTCACTCTTTATGCGACGAAGAAAGTACGGTCTAAGCCTATTATGTAATTGTTTGACGAGATCTTCGTTGAGTACTTCGTGTTGCTTCTCTAGGTTTTCCAAGTCATGCCATTCAACAGGGTCGAGGAAATTCATAAGATTGAATAGTTCTCGCATGTTGTTATTTAAAGGAGTCTAGCACAAACGTGTGTTAAGCAGGGCCATCCAAACGGCTCGTCGAGACATTTTCACATACCCCAGTCAAAATTATCCGGTGGATGGTGTTTAATTCGTTTAACTTCTTGAATAGTAAACTGCTATCACTTTTCACTGGAGAATGGGATCAGGAGCAATACTTCTGTAGAAATGATATAATCGTACGCCGTTGACCTTCATCCACTACAAGAATCTAAGAGAAACGTGAAGCTCTGGTGAAAAGGAGGAAGACCAAAACGACGTACTTCCCAGCGCGGCTGATGCTTGAAGACGGACGTAAAATCCTTAGCATTAGTTAAAGCCTCGTACGTCGTGACTAAAACGTGAAATTTGGCATTGGTGTTGTGATTTGAGAAGACCTTGTGATATAGTTCGAATTCCTTGATGACGTCACGAGCCTTCTTTTCGCCGTAGAAGGGGACGACCCTAAGCTTCGGTGCCCAACGTTCGAGCTCTCGTACCCAGTTGGTGATTGTTGAATTGGGCACCACAACAAGTGCTGGAAGAGCGTTCCACCGCCCAATGATACTACCCAAAAAAGTTGCAATTTGCACCGTTTTCCCCTAAATTAGTCAGAGTTAAAGGAAAGATCCAGCGAAAATGTCATCTTAAACATACAAGACCCATGTCATCTGCAAGGATACAGTGCTGAAGATTCCACCAATTGTTGCAGAGCCAATTAAAACCGTCGACCTGTATAATTCGATGACAATCGTTCGGGACATGTTAATATCTAGACATACTTGAAAAGGCATGAGCTTGAGGCGAGGGTCCTGACCAAGGTCCAGATCTGAAGCGTCCTTTAAGATATGTTTTTTATATCCTCCCTTTTCTCGAGTGTCGAAGTCTTTCATATGCATCCTATTTAATTTGGGAACGATGACACCTCTAGAATCAACAAATCGGTTGAAAGCCACGACAAACGAATCATAACCGGTCTCGTGGGCCCTCGGAGGGGTGTCCCACGTAGCTGAGTAAGTGGATTAAATCAATGTGACAAGAAGGTATGACCCACCCACCTTCATCATATGTTAAATCATCCCATTTGACGAATGCCCAAACAACATGGGAGATATCGTCTTTGCTCAGCGGGCGATTATGTTGGCTCTCCCATTCTACAACTGTCGCTGTGAGGTTGGCTGGCGGCTCTTCTCCACGGTCAAAAATAAGGCTTCTCTCTGCTTCCATTTTTTCCCCCGAACTCTCAGGCTCGCTGTCGCTGAGAATTAATTTTTTTCGAGGTTTATTTTGGCGTGATTGTTTCTTTTGTTTCTGTGCATCTTTCGGAAACCATAAAACAACATCTAGAACGCGGTCAATGATCTTCCAAGCCGGGGGTATCCGCCCTTCCGCGTCAGGCAGGGAGTCCAGGATCTGTTCCGTTGTATGACTTCCCAGTTTTGGAGAAGAGGCTCTAGAATCTGGTATAATCTCAAAGACAGGTGATGCCTCCCCCATAATAGCAGCATCTGGTTTGGGAACTTCTTGTAAAAGTTCAACTTTTGGGCCAGAGGTCAAAAAATTCCTCAATTTGGATGGATTCGTTGAAACAAGCCACATATGAGGCACCCATTCGGTACGCCGGTAGCTCCTGGCAAGCCATTTTACCAAGTATTCCCGAGGAAGTTGTTCTTTGTAATGCGGTGGTTGGCCGATTGGACGGAAAGCTTCGACGGCGTTGGGGGGGTAAGGACGCCAAGCAATAATTTTGTCAAGCCCGTATCGGTATGACGAACAATCCGCGCAGAGCCAGCTTTTAGCACTCTGATAGTGAACAGCAATTTCCGAAATACCGGCCTCATGCGATAAGGTGATCGGAGTTGGCAGGTGACGATAGTGAGCCAACCGTTTGCAAGTAAAACACCGGAATAGAAGCTCATTAGAGATTTGATGGCCATCCGCGCGCCCCGTTTCGAACGTCTTTCCAGGTTCATCTAACATTGGGATATCGCGGCTCTCCTCCTTTCCTGTTTTCACGGGCATTGAAACACGAGGTGCATCGGGCTTAAGAGCTACCTCCTTGCATCCCATACAGATGCCCCCTCTCGTGCACGCGACTAAAAATAGAGAAATGGTCAGGTTACTTGACTAACAGCTAGAGGAATGAAAGTTTGCACCGCAGATGAATTCAGTGGTTTGCTGAGTGATCAACTCCACACGCTTCGGTAGATCTTTCATCTCCGAGGAGCTAGCTGCTTGACTGTCTCTCTCTTTTGCAGCCTTGAGAATCTCATCTCGTTGCGTACCTGCTAGACACTGCCAGTGAGCTGCAACAGGGCATCTAAGGCTGCAGAAAATAATGTTCAATCAGTGGTTCCATTCGAAACTGGTACACAAACCATTGGACCCATCCACCAAGCGCGGTGTAACGCACTTCATCATCGGATTCCTCGAATTCATCATCTGTACCCCTTTTCCTTTTCTTCCCTTTACTTTTGGATTTTTTCGCAAGTCGTTTTAGGAGCACATGACCAGGAGCAAGATGACACTTCTCACAGATGTTGCGGTGATTCCTTAAAGTTGTGTTGTCCTCGTCATCAGAGTATTCCAGGGTTGCAACATCGCGAAAATAGCCATAAGCCGCTGGTTGAGACTGTTTTGGACGACGCGTTGTTTTGGTCGCAGATTGTGCTTGAGGACGACGTTTAGGCCCCAAAGAAAATTCATCACTATCATTCGTATCCGAATTGTAGTCATCAGATTCAAGGTTGATGACTACAGGTTTTTTTATGCGAGTTGATCGCCTTGCACCGACGCGTGTAGGCCTTCCTGCCTTATCTTCTCCTGTCCCGCTGGTTTCTTCACTGTCAGAGTCCTCGATTGCGAGGAATTTCTGCGATCGAGTCTTCCTTGGACTGAATGGCAAATAGGTTTTCTTCGCCGCTGTGCGTCTCGAACGAGTTCGGACAATATTCACACTGTCGGCAGATTCCTCGTCCGTTTCTTCTTCTTCAGCAACCGAATGTTTATCCTGGTCTGAAAACTCGTCACTCTCGAAGTCTTCTTCAGAACCTGATATGACTTCCTGCCGATTGTTAGACCGAACACTGCGAGCTGATGAGATATTGACGGTAGCGCGATTGTTACGAATGCTGATCCTCATCTTCACGCGCGACAATGGATGGATGTACGTGGCGGATGGATCAAAGGGGGCGAGCAAACCAGCCCGTTCTTTGCGTTCTGGTATGAAAGGGGTGAGAAAGAAAGGATAGGGGCGGAGTAGCTGATATACTGTACTCGTCCACGAGCTCACTAAAATCCCTTTTAAAGGGTTTTCCCAGAAACTATAACGCGAAACACGCGTCAGACCCGTTTAACAATGACAAAAGTGTAGATCTCGGCGTGTAAATGCTCACCTTGTGAGCGATGCCACCGTCATACCGCGCAAAGTAGTATAAGTTGTTGCCCTCTCGGTATTCGCCAATCACCTCATCGACTATCGGATAAAACTCAGTCTTGAGAGAAGTTTCGGTAACGGGTTTGTATTGCTCCTTTTGGGATGGAGGAAGGGTGGGGGGTACGATGAAAAAGCTTTGGCGAGAAGACGTTGCCTTGGACATCGCGCCAGGCCGAAAGTTGTCTACATATTCGCTGCCATGCTCGGAGCCGGCAGAAGGCATGGACATGTAGAAATCGTGGTGAAAGTTCAACTTTGAACGGGTGCTGGTGAACGCTAAGTTCTAGAAACTAATTGTGCATTATTTACTTTGCAGGGGATCAAATTTGCATAAACTCTATCAATCCGGTACAAGTTGGTTCAGTTTGAAGGCTACACCGATGCATTCTTGCAATTGCCACTACTACAATCCAAGTCACGGATACGTCAGAAAGCAAAGTGAGCAGCATTTTTGCGAGAACCAAACAGGTATACTTATTCATTGGTCAGCATAGCAGCAGGAGAAGAGTCTCGATGAGAGGGCATACCAATAACTTGACTTACGAACAGGCCAATAGTGACGCCTGCAGCGACAGAAATCATTCGAAGCGCCAATGAAAATCCACTCGAATATTGTTCCGCCGAATTGTGATACGTTTGAGTAACCCCACCCCCCTGCGCAATACCGGACTGTTCAAGAAATCAAAAATATGCCTGAATTTACTCAATAGTACCACCTACTGGCACCAAAAATAAAACTCCGGTCACCATGGAAGTGAAAGCCGTACCGCGAACGACTCGAGAATAAATATTTCCAAGTGAGCCTATGACGAAGGCACCAGCAGCAGAAACGATGTCCGTCCTGCCAGGCAAAACGAGACTCACAGCCCTGTTCGCAGCATAGGCAAAGCAGGAGAAGGTGACCATGACAGGGAGTTGGACGCTCCTCCAATACTGCAGATTGGATAGGGACGAACATACGGAGTAAATTGGGACCAGAAAGAACAATGCCCACCATGGCAATGGCTGCCTCCACCATCCCCACAATGGGTCACGTATACAACCTTTAATTAGGACATTTGTCAAATCCAACAATTCCAAAACGTCAAAAGAGCCTCTTACCTTTAATAATATGCTCACCAAGATGTATGACATTTCCTTGGCCCAAAACACCCGTAATCGAAGAGAAGGGACTGGTCCCGTTCGTCATCAAAAATTGACCATGTGTATAGGTGAGGTTTTCTGGAATAGAACTACGATAGTATGCTCGACGAGCACGCCGATCGATCACGAGATAAAAGTCTGAACCAATGGTTAACCCGAATCCCTGGAAAAGTTGAGATTGGGACGGGAACGCACGGGGTCATCGGGGACCTACCAGAAACAATGTGTAAATAATCGCGTAGACGATCCGCACGGAGCCACAGAAGATGTTTTTCGACATAAGTTCGAGAGCACTGATCACTAGGAAATTTGGGAGGGAGGATCATTAGAGTTGATCGACGGAAGAGACCCCTTGAAATTTGACATACACACAGTGAATCCTGGCAAAATCACGACAACACCAGCAGATGAGATTGCGCTATAACAAAAAATATTGTCTGGGATGTTGCTCAAGCCTCTAGCAACGAACGCGACGACGATAGAAACCGAAATCCTTCATTTGGACGTCATATGAGGTGAGTTAAAAGCACCAGCAGTTGAAATTGTCTCACTCGTAAACATTAGCATACATCGAGCTTTTGTTGGCAGCATTTAGTCCCAGGTATTGAAGGGTGCATGCACACGCGCCGCTAACCCACATGTCAACGAGGGAGCCACCAAACGACAGACCACAGATAATTGAAGCGCATAGAAACGCCAAAAAACATCTCCAACTGAGGGAATATATGGCAGGCGATCGGAGTAAATTTCTGAGGGCGTCGGTTCCGGCTTCTGCTCCTAGCTTGTCATGTAGGACGTCACGGTATATCTGGTGAACTTTGTGCAGAGAGGAAAGGGCGATACGTCCTCGAGATCGTATAAAATATGTGCGTGTTGAACGAGTTTCTCCGTTGCGAATAGAAACGATAATGATATTGGGCAAGTGCACAAACTCTAGATCATCGTTCAAAAAGGAACCAATCGGATAATGGCAACGAACCAGCTTGAGCATCAAGAATGTCAGACGCGGCGGAAAGTTGTGACTCGATTCTGTGAGATGGTGCACCAAAAGAGAGCAAAGCTTTCGAAAGTTTCAATATGAACTTCCTTCGTTTTACGACCTCTCAAGGTAACCGTAAGCTAACTTTGGGAAACGAGAAAAGAGGGCACACCTTCCACATTGTTGACTATTGTAGAGGATCTCCTGGGACGTTTTATAAGAGAGAAAATCGAAAAGTTGCTATCGGTCCTGGAGGACTTTCCACCAGGGTTCGGGAGAGTGTGAGCCCCAGAATTAAAACTGGGCGGACGATTCAACAAAGCTGGGCCTGATAGTTTTTCCCTGTCTCC